>Ga0209083_1001090_pt1 | contig 33379 bp, 31 predicted proteins | sample AM7aDNAmetaG_FD_184132 | JGI IMG/M metagenome (GOLD analysis project Ga0209083, IMG submission 184132) | Freshwater microbial communities from Finland to study Microbial Dark Matter (Phase II) - AM7a DNA metaG (SPAdes) (version 3) | ecosystem: Environmental > Aquatic > Freshwater > Lake ... | reverse complement strand
ATGGACCGAAAGAAACTTTTCCTGGCAATGTGATAATTGTTGTTGCTCCCAAACCTTTTACCTGTCCAAGAATAAGATTCTGTGCCCCCTGTCCAAGCGACATAACTAAAATAATTGAGGTAATTCCAATAACAATACCAATAATCGTCAAAGCTGAACGCGATTTGTGCGTTGTAAGTCCTGTTACTGCTGTTTTTATGCTGTATCTTAATTTCATCTTATTATTATTTTATAAAAACGTCTGAAGAAACTGTTTTCCTATTTTTAACTGGTTCATCACTTTCAATCTGGCCATCATGCAGACGAATGATTCTTTGAGCATATTCAGCTGTGTATGTTTCGTGAGTAATAAGAATAATCGTGTGACCTTTTTCTGTATTAAGTTTTTGAATAATTTCAATAATTGCCTGGCCGGATTTTGAATCAAGATTCCCCGTCGGTTCATCGGCAAAAATAACATCAGGAGAATTTACAAGTGCACGGGCAATAGCAACTCTCTGTTTTTCTCCACCAGAAAGTTGGACAGCTCGATGATGCATACGATGTGCAAGACCAACAGAAATAACGGCTTCTTCTGCGAGCTTATCCCATTCTGATTCTGGTTTGTCTGAATAAATCAGTGGTAATTTAACATTTTGTAAAACGGTTTCGTGTGGTAGAAGATTGAAGGCTTGAAAAACAAACCCCATTTTTGAATTTCTAATTTTTGCAATTTCAATTTGATCATATTCACCAAGATTTTTTCCAGAAAAATTGTAAGTACCTTCAGTATGATTATCCAAGAGTCCGAGAATTTGTAATAACGTTGATTTACCAGAACCAGATGGTCCCATAATCGCCACAAACTCCCCCTTTTTTATTTCAATAGAAACACCACGAAGAGCCTCTGTTTTTGTGCCTTCGCTATCGTAAACTTTCCAAATATTTTTTGTTTCTATTAGAGCCACGAGATTATAGGTTTGGTGATGCCAAAATTTTATCGCCTTCTTTTAGACCAGAAACAATTTCGACATATCCATCAACCCCGCGCATGCCAGTCTCTACTTGTGTTTCAGTAATTGTTGTCAAATCATCTCCGCTAAGTAATTTCACATATTTTAAAACATCAACAGAATAAACTGACCTTGATGGAACAGCTAGGACACTGTCTTTTTGTCCAGTTAAAATATCTAAGTTTGCTGTCATTCCAGATTTAATTCTTTCATCCGAAGATGATGCAAATTTTAGAGTAACTTTATATGTTGGAACATTTTCTATGACAGTTTCTGCAGGATCAATTTTAATAACAGATGTTTCAAAAAAGGTGTCTGACCCATAAGCGTCAAGTGTCGTAGTGGCAATATCGCCCACCTTTATTTTTGCAATATCGGCCTCTGAAACAAAAGACTCGACTTGGTATTGCCCATATGAAATCACAGATAAGGCTGGCATTCCGGCCTGGATAGTTTCGCCAACTTTTGCAACAATATTTGTAATGACTCCATTTATTGGTGAAGTAATTATAGATTTGTTCAATCTTGCTTGCGCAACATCAACATTTGCCTGCGCTTGTTCAACCGTAGCTTCTTGTGCTTTTAATTGATCCGCAGTCGCACCGGTTTTTGTTAAAGTAAGTTGGCTATTTGCAATATTCAACGCTGAAGTTGCTGATTGATATTGATTGTCAGTAGTTGATAAATTATTTATTACCGATGCCATGCTTGATCTTGATGTTGAAACATTTGTTTTCCAAAGCGTAATAGTTGTCTGACTAATAGAAGAATTTGGCGTCAATTTGTTTACAGCCAATGCGAGATTCTGTAATAACAATTGGATTGCAGAAAGATTATTATTTGATGTTACCACCGCATCATCAATATTTGAATTTGTAGTCAAATCTAATGTTAATGTATTCCATGCAGTTAAAATATTTTCTATATTTGCCCTTTCCGTGACAATATCATTTTGTAATTGAAAATCTGTTTGAAATTGTAAAGAAGGACTTATGCTTCGTGGATTTGTAAACATCAAATCAATATAATTTCTAACTGCATCATCAGATTTGTTATATGAATCTTTTATTGAATTAACTAAGGTATTTTTTGCATCAGCCAAATCATTTTTTGCTTTATCAACTTGAGATTGATTGATAGCTATTTGTTCTGGAGTCGCTCCATTTTGTAGAGAAGATAAGTTTGCTTCGGCAATTTTTAATCCTGCTTTTGCTTGCTCCACTGCCGCCACTAAATCTGCATTTGAAAGCGAAGCGAGGTATTGTCCTTGATACACTTTGTCACCAACTGAAACATAAACATGCGATACTTGCCCACCAGTTTCAAAAGAAAGATCTAAATCTGAAATTGGTTTTACGTTTCCAGTTGAGCTGACGACTTCTACTATATTATGTCTCGCAACGGCGATACTATCAGCCACTGTAGATTTTTTACCACTAAAGATAAGTACACATAAAACTAAAACCACTATTACAATTACTGCTGTCCACCATTTATTTTTTTTAATAAAATTTAAAATACCAAAAAATATTTTTTTCATATTTAATAATTCTATCATATTTTTACTGAATTTAAAATATAAAATTTTAAAAATTTTGTGGACGATACTGGATTCGAACCAGTGGCCTTACGAATGTGAATCGTATGCTCTAACCAACTGAGCTAATCGTCCTTTATTTTTTACATCTTTTATAATATACTTTTTTGGTCAATTTTAAAGGGCTAAAACAGTTTACGCCCGAACATAGTTTTAGGGCCGCTAGCTCATCTGGTAGAGCGCATCCATGGCATGGATGAGGCGACCGGTTCGATCCCGGTGCGGTCCACATAAGCAATTAATCTCAACTGCTTGAGATTAATTGCTTATGTGGAAGACGCAGCTATATTTTTGTTTTGCGTAGCAAAGGCAAAAATTGTGAGTCGGGGTCGCGAAAATTTTCCGTCAAGAAATTTATTTGTGACCACAGATAAACTTGGGCTTATAGTACAGTGGTAGTACGAGTCATTCGCATTGACGAGACGGCAGTTCGATTCTGCCTAAGTCCACACCAAAATAACAAACATTCATCATCCTTGACAAGTGTCTGTATAACATGTTACACTTATATAGAATGTAAGGAGTTAGATTTTAGCTCTTTTTTATAAAAAATCTGGACACGGAGGTGTCAAATGGGAAGAATAGTTAAAGTTGTAATAGCGCGACATGGAAAAACTGGAAAGGCTGCAGTAGATGCAGCAAGGATGCTTGTTGAAACCGGCAAAGAAGATTGCATTGCTGCAAGCAATTTGCTATCTGAGATAACTTTCCAGACGGCAATAAGCTCCACAGCTGTGCGGGCAATTGAAACAACCTGGTTGTTGCTTGGAAATACTCCGCCAAGGGAAATTATCACCTTGAAGGAGTTGTATGAGCATCCAGATGAAGATGGCCGGGCAAGATGCGATAAGTTGTTTGTCGAGCTTGGCTACGCTCCACTTTCTAAGTACCTCGAAAAGGAGGACGGAAAAATACTGCTTGAAATTGGAAAGAACGGAAAAAATGCAGTTCAAAATGCCATAGGGCCATTTTACGAAAACACACTGATAGTTTCTCATGCTGTGATAGTGAATGCCCTAGGACTCAGTCTGTTTCCAGATTCACCACAAGTTGAGAGAATAATGCTCAACCATAGCTTCCTTGAAGCAGGAATGGTTGAGATAGAGGTTGAAGTCTACTCCCAAGAGGTAGTAGGCGCCAAAGTAATAAACTAGAACGAAAAAGCCCCGCTTGGATTATTCCGAGCGGGGCTTAAACATTTAATTTTTTAGTATTTTAATCACTCCATTATTTGCATCTACCTCTATTTTATCTCTTCTCTAAACATATTAGTGTTTTATAACCTAGCAAAACTTGTCACAATAAAAATTAAAATTATTCCTAAAATAGTTGCAATAGTCGTCCATGCTTTTGGATGGCCGTGATGACTTTCTGGTAATAAATCGCTTGCACCAATATAAAGAAAAAAACCACAAAAAATTGCGAGGATTATGGAAAATGTTTTTTCTGGAATTAAAATAAAAGTCGATAAAATTATTCCCAAAACAGGAGCAGATGCATCTAACAAAAGCCAAAATCTTGCTCTTTTTACATTTCCACCAGAACGTAAAACCATATTTACCGTATTTATACCATCAGAAAAATCGTGCATGATTACTGCAATTGCGACAGTAACACCAATTATGGGCGAAATATGATAAGCGAGTCCGGTTGTTAGCCCGTCGAGTAAACTATGTCCAACAAGACTCCCGGCACCGAGCACACCTTTATGATTTTCATTTTCACAATCATCATCTTGGTGCGAATGCGGAGAAAAAATTCTACCCAAAATTAAATATGTTACAAAACCAAGCCCAATAAAAAGCGCAATTTCTTCTGGACTATTTATTTTATTACCAATTGAAAACGACTCTGGTAATAAATCAAAAAATGCAACACCGATAACAGACCCAGCAGAAAAACCAAGTATGAGATGAAGTTTATCTTTAAATCTTAATGCAAAAAGACCCCCAAAAAATGTAAAAATAAAAATGGCTGTGGCTGAGATAATTAAAAAAGTCATAACTAGTATAATAACAAAAGAATCTTCTTTCGCAAGATTTTTATATTTATTACTTGGAAAAATATAATTTTTGTGTTAATCTCTTAGCTACTGGGCCTGTAGCTCATCTGGTAGAGCGCCTCATTTGCAATGAGGAGGCAAGCGGTCCGAGTCCGCTCAGGTCCACAAAGGTTAAAAACTGCAATTGATTGCAGTTTTTTACACTTTGTGGAAGACGGAGCGATGTTTTGCTGTCAAGCAAAACCGCGAATCAGGGTCGCGAAAAATTTCCGTCAGGAAATTTATTTGCGACCACAATGTAACTCCTAACCACCCATCCTCAATCCACATTATCAAAAGAAGTAATTAGTTTCTGCCCTAAAGCTAAAGTAATAATATGATCCAAAAAACTTGGTAATGAACATCCGATGGCTTTCAAAGATTTCGGAAGCAAAGATTCTTTTGTAAGACCAGGCAAAGTATTAACTTCGAGAAGGTAAACTCCCCTCTTTGGACTGACAATAAAATCTGATCTTGAATAATGTCTCAAACCCAAAACACGGTGAGCTTCAACAGCCATATTTTGTATAATCATTTTTTCCTGTTCAGAAAAATTACCAGGACAAATTTCACTTGCTTTTCCAGAATATTTTGCTTCATAACTAAAAAATTCAAAATCTTTTGGCTTGATTATCTCTACTGGCAAAAGCGGATAAATTGGTTCGTCACGAAAATTTTCTATAACTCCACAAGTCGCTTCTTTTCCTTGTATAAATTCTTCAACTATAACGACATCAGAAAACTTTAACGCTTTTTCAATAGCTGGCAAAATGTCTTTTAAAACTTTTACGACAGATACACCCAGTGATGAGCCACTACCCCCAGGCTTTACAATAGCTGGCATAGGAAAAGTTTTAAAAATTGTATGGTCTATACCATCAATTTTATCTTCTTTTTTAATAACTTTGTATACTGGAGTTTTTAAACCATTTTTCGTAAAAATTTCTTTAGACAAAACTTTATTCATACCCAAGGACGAAGCTAAAGCTTGTGAGCCAGTATATTTTACTCCAAAATGATTAAAAATTTGCTGAACTTTGCCATCCTCTCCATATTCTCCGTGCATCGCATTAAAAACAACATCAACATTTTGAAAGAGTTTTGCAGCAGTAATTTTTACACCATCAAGATACCATTCTTTGTTTTTTGCAACAAAAACATCGACTGGGATATATTTGTCTGAAAGATTGTCTATGATATTTTTTCCAGACTTTAGTGAAATTTCATGTTCATCACCTGGACCTCCACGAAGTACTGCTACTTTTATTCTACTCATATAAAATAATTATATCACTTTTAAACCAAATATTAAACTAAATTATTTTATTTCTAAGATTTCGATGGTATTTAATTGCAAATCTATGTGCCTCGCCGTTTGCAAGTAATATTTCATTTTTATACTTATTTATTATATCTTCTCTACCCTGAATAGTTTTTGGTCGATGTTTTTCATCTTTTGTCACAGCCAATACTGCAATATTGAGAGTTTTTTCTTTAATTATTTTTTCAGCAATATTTTTCTGTGCAACTGAACCATCTACAACAATAATATCTGGGAATTTCCATTCAGTATGATTGAGTCTTCTTGTTAAAATTTCTGCAAGCCCAGCAGTGTCATTTTGAACACTATTGTTTATTTTGAACTTTCTGTATTCATTTTTATTTGGTACGCTATTTTCAACTACGGTCATTACACCAACAGTATTTGTTCCGCTAATGTGCGCCACGTCATAAGCCTCAATACGGAGAATTTTTCTTTCCTCAAGGTCGAACCTCTCCCCAGAAAAATTTTCCTCTTTAATAAGCGCAACATCTTGAATATGATTTAGTGCAAAGATTGTATGTTTGATTTTTTCTGCTTTCTCAAATTCTTGTTTTTTGACAAAAATTTTCATTTCTTTTTCTAAATTTTTCAAAATACTTGTTTTTTTACCTTCAAAAAATAGTTTTATATTCTTGATATTTTTTGCATAATCTTTTTTTGCTTCTATACCAGAAATTTCTGGTGCTAAACCAATTTCTTTATAAAATTTATAACCTGTATTTTCTCTTGAATATTGATCAAGAAATGGAAATATTTTGCGGATAATTTTTAATGCTTCTTTTAGTTGGCTTCCGTTTGTGTATGGCCCATATATTTTTGATATTCTTAAATTCTTAAGAATTTGAGAATATGATTCTTTCTGCAAATTTTTTCCACGCTCTATTAAAACTCTTGGAAATTCCTCTTTTGTAATAACAACATAATTGTAACTTCTATCATCTTTTTCTTTTGTGTTATATTTTGGCTGATGTTTTTTAATTAAATTTGATTCAAGTATCAAAGCTTCGAGAACCGAATCCGTTTTAATAAAATCAACACTGTCAGCCTGAAATACCATATCAACAATAAGCGGGCCACGAGTAGCAATTAAATCATTTGAAAAATAACTTTTTACTCTATCTTTTAATAATGTCGCTTTTCCAATATATAAAATGTCTTTGTCTTTTTTAAACAAATATACCCCAGATTCATCTGGAAGATTAATTTTTTTGTATTCTGAAAAATTCATAAAATATTACTTTTTAAGAGCTCTTTTTAGATACTTACCTGTATAGCTCTTTTCGTTGTGAGCAACATCTTCAGGAGTACCTTTTGCTATGACTTCCCCACCTTTGTCTCCACCTTCTGGACCAATATCTATTACATAATCAGAACTTTTTATCAAATCCATATTATGTTCAATAACAATAACGGTATTTCCAAGATCAACGAGTTTTTGTAAAATTTCTATGAGTTTTTTTACATCTTCATAGTGAAGTCCGATTGTTGGTTCATCAAGAAAATAAATTGTTTTATGAAGTCCTGGTCTATAAAGCTCTGAAGCGATTTTTACTCTTTGTGCTTCTCCACCAGAAAGAGTTGTGGCAGATTGGCCAAGTTTTAAATATGAAAGTCCAACATCATTTAGACATTTTATTCTGTCATAAACTGCTGGTAAATCTACAAAAAAGTTCATTGCTTCTTCAACCGTCATTTCAAGAATTTGGTGAATATTTTTTCCTTTATATTTTACTTCCAAAGTTTCTTTAGTAAATCTTTTTCCATTACAAACATCACAGGGCACATAAATTGTTGGCAAAAAATGCATTTCAACTTGTATGGTTCCATTACCTTCACAATTTTCACATCTTCCACCTTTTACGTTAAAAGAAAATCTATTTGCTGCCCAACCTCTTTCTTTTGCTAAAGTAGTAAGTGCAAACATATCACGAATAAAAGACCATGCACCTGTGTAGGTAGCTGGATTTGAACGAGGAGTTCTACCAATTGGAGATTGATCTATCATAATTGTTCTGCCGACATATTCAGCACCAGAAAAAGAAGCGCAGTTGTGTGTTGCGTTTGAGCGAAGTTTCCTTTCAAGTCGCGCCTGCAAATTTTTATATAAAATTTCGTAAACAAAAGATGATTTACCGGAACCAGAAACTCCAGTGACTGTAACAAGTTTTCCTAGTGGAACATCAACACTCATATTTTTGATGTTAAATATTTTTCCACCTCTAATTTTTAATTTTCCTTTATCTTGATCACGTCTTTTGTTAGGAATATCTACTTTTAAATCTCCACGAAGATAATCAAGCGTAATAGAACCCGACTCATTTTTTTTTGCTGTCAAAAGTTCATCTAAATATCCAGAAACTACAACTTCTCCTCCGTGAACTCCAGCTCCCGGCCCGATATCAACAATATAATCTGATGCATACATTGTGTCTTCGTCGTGCTCAACAACTAAAATAGTATTTCCCAAATCCCTAAGATGTATAAGTGTTTTTATAAGTTTGTCATTATCTCGTGGGTGAAGCCCAATTGTTGGCTCATCAAGTACATAAAGGGCACCAACAAGTCCAGAACCGAGTTGTGATGCAAGACGAATTCTTTGTGCTTCTCCACCCGAAAGAGTATTTGCGCGTCTATCTAAAGAAAGATATTCAATTCCAACATTACTCATAAATTGTAATCGTGAATCGATTTCTTTTATAATAAGTTTTGAAATTTCTATTTCGCTTTCTGTAAGTTTTAAGCTTTCCAAAAATTCTTTTGATTCAGTAATTGTTTTTGCAGTATATTCAACAATATTTATTCCGCCAATAAGCACATGGAGTGCTTCTTCTCTCAATCTTTTGCCAAGACATACTTCGCATGGCTCATCAGAGAAAAAATCTTTTGTGCCAAGACCGTGACATGTTTCACACGCTCCATAAGGTGAATTAAAAGAAAATAATCTTGGTTCAATTTCTGGATATGAATATCCGTCGTATGGGCACATAAATTTTACGGAAATCATTTTTGTTTCTACTGGTGTCTCAATTTTTAACAATCCTTTAGATTCTTCAATAGCTTTTTCTACTGCATCAGAAAGTCGCTCCTTTATGCCAGATTTTTTTTCTTTAAATTCGCTAATGTAAAATTCATCGACAAGGACATCAATATCATGCTTTTTATTTTTTGAAAGTATTATTTGGTTTCTTAATTTTTTTATTTCTCCATCAATTTTTACTTGCTCATATCCTTTTTCCAGTAAATCATAAAGTAATTGATAATATTCCCCTTTTCTCCCGACAACTACTGGTGAAAAGATTTTTATTTTGTCAGAACTAACTTCCACACCTAAAATTTCCTTTGATTTTTGTGAGGATTTTAGATGAGTAACTGTATGAATAATCGTTTCCAAAATTTCTTCTTTTGAAAGTTTTTTTATTTCTCTTCCACAAGTAAGACAATGTGGTCGTCCAATTCTCGCATATAAAATTCTAAGATAATCATAAATTTCTGTTATGGTTGCGACAGTAGAACGTGGATTATTTGAACGTGATTTTTGATCAATAGCGATCGCTGGAGAAAGCCCGCTGATTTCATCAACATCCGGCTTCTGCATTTGGTGTAAAAATTGTCTTGCATAGGAAGAAAGGGATTCAATATATCTTCTTTGGCCCTCAGCAAAAATAGTATCAAAAGCAAAAGACGACTTCCCGCTTCCGGAAATCCCAGTAACAGCAATCATTTTATTTCGAGGCATCTCAACGTTAATATTCTTTAAATTGTGAGTTCTAGCCCCTTTTACAATAATTTTGCCTTCCTTATGTGATTCTGCACTATAATCGGTTTTGGTCATTTTATTTATACAACATAAATTGCCCCCTGGTTCATCCATAGGGGGATATATAGAACATACTACTCTCACTTTAAGAGTTTGGCAAATAAAAGGCGGGGCCGTACGGCCCCGCTTTTTATTTATTTTATTTTAAAATCGCATCTATCTCCTCAATGATTTCATCGGGCGACAAAATAGCTTTGACTAAAAATTTTTTTGCACCAAGTGACACTCCTCTTTCTACATCATTTTTTTGGCCCAAGTTTGAAAGGATAACCACAACTGTATCTTTTTTATCTTTATCGGCTCTGATATTTTCTAAAACCTGGAAACCGTCCATTTTTGGTAACATAATATCAAGTAAAACCAAATCAAATTTTGGATTTTCTTTTATTTTATCAACTGCTTCTTGTCCATCAATGGCAAGAGTTACCCTGGCTTTATTTTCCACAAGTTTTTTTGACATGAGTTTGCCTAACAAAATGTCATCTTCCACCAATAGAATCTTTTTATTTTTAAAATCTGCCATACTTATATTAATTATATCAAAGGAAAAAATTTAGTCTATTCTAATTTATTGGTAATATAAAATGGAAACTTGTTCCCTTTCCTTCTTCTGATTCAAACCAAATCCTACCTCCATGAGCATTAATAATATTCTCTGTTAAAAAAAGACCTATCCCCGTACCGTTTGGATCAACCTTCTTTGCATTATCGCTTCTAAAAAACTTACTGAAGATATTATCGGACTGATCTTTAGGAATACCTATCCCAAAATCTTGCATTATAAACTCAACATTTTTCCCATCATTTTTTAAAGTAATAATTATTTTTCCACCAACATGTGAATATTTTATAGCATTGTCTATGAGATTTTGTACAGCTATTTTAATCTTCTCGGAATCAACTCTAATTTTTGGTAAATCTATTGGCTCATCATATTCAATTTTAATTTTTTTATTTTTTATTAAATGCTGATAATTATTTAATACGGAATTGACAAGTTCCTTCATGTCCATCATAGAAGTCTCATAGATATATTTCCCTTCTTCAATACGAGTAATATTTAATAAATTATTTACCATAGAAACCATGCTCTCATTTGTTTCAGAGGCTCTTTCAATGACTTCTTTTTGACCTTTGTTTAACTTACCAAAATCGCCTTTTTTGAGCATGCTTATGGACCAATTTATAATTGAAAGTGGAGTTCTTAATTGATGCGCGGCAAGAGACACAAATTCGCTTTTCATTCTATCGACAATTTTTTCTCTGCTTACATCGTGCAGGACGACAAGATGACCGATGTCTTTTTTTGTTAATTTTAATGGTATAACTGAAAGTTCATAAATAATATCTTTTGACAAAACTACCTCTTTTTTATTTATATTATTTAAACCATCATTTAAAACAGAGACAATTGGTACTGCTTTAATAAAATCTGATAATGAATAAATTGATTTATTTAGTATTTTCTGGACTTTTAGCCCAAGCATTTTTTCAGCCTCAGGATTAATAGAGAAAATTTTATCTTTTTCGTCGAGAATTATAAGCCCATCCGAAAAACTATTGATTATTGTGAGGGTTTTATCTCTTTCGGTTTCTATTTCTGTACGATTTTTTTCCGACTGCTCAAGTAAACCAGTCAAATTAATTTTTGCTTTTTCCAGATCTCTTTTTTCAACAAAGAACAATCTGCCAATAAAAAATAGTGCAATAGCTATCAATATAGCTATTAAATAGATAGGCCATATCATTTCGTGGGCGAAAAGATAAGAACCTACTGACATAAGTACTAAAAGTAGTGCAATTATAATAATAATTACTAAAGTATAAATAAAAGCTTTAAACAACAAAGATCTTATTCCCATTAAATGATATTTGATAATTGCATAACTAGTAAAACCAACAACAAATATTGTGGCCGGAGTATCAAGATTGTTAAATTGGTTAATTCCTAAAGACGGAAGAGCGATGATTACAAGTATGGCCCAAATACCGAATATTGCTTCTCCTGTTATAAAATATAATATCTGTTTTTTTCTTTCAGCGTCAACTTTATTTATAACTAAAAATGGAATTGAAAGGGCCGTCCCGATAAGAAAAACCATGTAGCCTGCCCAGATAAAAAAAAGTGGTCCAGAAACTGGCGCAATAGCGGTACTTGTAAAGGAAACAAGATTTTCAAATAATAATGGAGTAAATATAATTAACACAAAAAATACAGAGCAAACCAAAGATAAAAATATTTGTAACCATTTATTTATTTTTGTATTACATAAAGCAAGTGTAAAATAAAGGCCGGTTAAAGTTACAATCGTTCCTATTGAGTAAGTAACTCTAAACCAAAATATATTCTTCTCAAATAGCATAATAAAATTAACAAGACACCACAAAAAGATAGCGAGACCGAAATAAAGAAAATTTTTGTTTATACTATCTTTGGAGTTTTTTTTGTAGACATAAATAGCCAAAAAAAGATTGGCTAATCCTGCAAAACATACAACTATTTTAACGACAATATCTTGCCACATAACTTTTCAAATTATACCATATTCCCCTATTTTTTTTGCCACCTTTTTATCTTTAGATTCTATTTTTTCTTTTAAAATTTTTACCCCAGTACCACAACCTTGCTAAAGGGCAAGGTTGTCTACGGGGCAAGTTTCATCTCTTATTTATGCCCTTTATTTTCTTTGATTTTTGTTTTACCATCTAACCTTTTTTTGAGTATCATTATCTCATCTCGAAGAATAGCGGCGCTCTCGAAATCTAACATCTTCACAGCAGCGTTCATCTGAATTTCTTTTTGTTTTATAAGTTTCTTGGGACTTTTTTTCATCATTTCCTCATCTATTCTAACAAGTTCTTTTACAGCTTTATCATGGTCGCTTCTCATATTTTCAGTAATATCATGAATTTTCTTGATAATTGTTTTTGGAGTAATTCCGTGTTTTTTATTATAAGCGATTTGCTTTTCTCTTCTTCTGTTTGTCTCACCAATCGCTCTTTCCATGCTTCCGGTAATGCGGTCAGCATAAAGTACCACACGTCCAAGAACGTTTCGTGCGGCTCGTCCAATGGTTTGAATAAGTGAAGTATCAGAACGCAAAAAACCTTCTTTGTCTGCATCAAGAATTCCGATAAATTCTACTTCCGGCAAATCCAAACCTTCTCTAAGTAAGTTGACTCCGACTAGACAATCAAACTTCCCTTTTCTAAAATTTGTAAGAATATCAATTCTGTCAATAGTTTTAATTTCACTGTGCAAATATTCTGCTTTCACTCCTTTTTCTTTCAAATATTCGCTCAAATCTTCCGCCATCTTCTTTGTGAGAGTTGTAGCAATTACTCTTCCGCCATTTTTTACAACTTTTTCTGTCTCAGCAATAAAATCATAAACTTGTGAAAGATTTTTTCCTTTGACTTCAGTTATTGGTTTTACTTCTACAACAGGATCAACAAGCCCTGTCGGTCTTATCACTTGCTCAACAATTTTTTCAGATTTTTCTTTTTCATAATCTCCTGGCGTTGCTGTTGTATAAATAATTTGTCCAACTCTTTTCTCAAATTCATCAAATTTTAAAGGTCTATTGTCTCGTGCTGATGGAAGTCGAAAACCATAGTCAATAAGGGTCTTTTTTCTTGAAGCATCACCAGCATACATTCCTCTTATTTGAGAAACAGTAACATGCGACTCATCTATGATTGTAAGAAAATCTGCTGTTCCATCTTCTTTTCTAGGAAAATATTCTAAAAGACTATCAGGTGCCTCGCCTGCTGGTTTACCAGAAAAATGTCTTGAATAATTCTCAATTCCATTACAATAACCAACTTCTTTTATAAGTGATAAATCATAGACAGTTCTTCTTCGAAGTCTTTCGGCCTCCAAATTTTTACCTTCTTTTTTTAATTCTTCCAATCTTTGTTCGAGTTCAGCTTTAATGCTTTTAAACGCTCGGTCTTGTTGTTCTTTGTCTGTAATAAAATGTTTTGCAGGAAAAATAAAAGTTGATTGAATATTATCCTCTGTCAAGACTCTTGACACGGAATCAATTTTTGAAATTTTTGATATTTTATCGTCGGCAAAATCTAGCCTAATTAAAATCTTTTCATTTACCGGCATTACTTCAATAGAGTTTCCAATAGCGCGAAATGTTCCCGGTTTTATATCAGAATTTGTTCTATCAAAATGAACATTTATAAGTTTTTTTATTATATCTTGTCGGCTAACTTCTTCTCCTACTTTAAGTTTCAAATTTACTTTTTCATATTCTTCTGGAGAGCCCAAACCATAAATACAAGAAACTGACGCAACAATAATCACATCTTTTCTTGTAAGAAGCGCTTGCGTTGAAGCGTGGCGAAGTCTATCAATTTCCTCGTTTATCATCGCTTCCTTCTCAATATATGTGTCAGTGACGGGCATGTAGGCTTCCGGCTGATAATAGTCGTAATAAGAAACAAAATAATGAACTGCGTTGTTTGGAAAAAATTCTTTATATTCTTGTGCGAGCTGAGCTGCAAGAGTTTTGTTGTGAGCTATTACAAGAGTTGGTTTTTGTATTTTTTCAATTACATTTGCAACTGTAAAAGTTTTCCCAGAGCCGGTAACACCAAAAAGAGTTTGTTTTGACAAACCTTTTTCTACGCCGTCGACCAACTCTTTAATTGCATTCGGTTGGTCACCAGCTGGCTTATATTCGGCTTTAATTTTGAATTTGTTCATTTAAATTATTTTTACTAATTCAACTCTTGGCTCTCCATCACCAAAATAATTTTCAATTCTCTTCCCAACAACAAAACCAAAGGATTTGTATAAATTTAATACAGGATTTTCAGGATGAGTAACTAGATCAATTTTTTTGATATCTTTAAATTTTTCTAGAATTTGTGTAAGAGCTTCCTTTCCAATACCTTGGTGCTGATATTTTAAACCCACAGCCAAACCACTAATATGAATATGGTCTGGTTTAATTATCTTATACTGTATACTTCCAACTACCTTATTGTTATTTTCAATCATATAAACTGTGTTGTATTTAAATTCATTCTTTGTTTCCTCAAATTCTGTCATATTAGAATATATTTTTAAGTTTGATAAACTTTTTTCAATTTCAATATAATTTGGAATGTCTTTTTCAGTAGCTAATTTTAGAGTTATATTATTCATAAAATGATTTTTTATATTTTCCTAAAAACCCTTCTTTAAATTCATCAAAATTATCATCCAATATACTCTGGCGGATTTTTTTTACCAAACCAACGATAAAATGAATATTGTGAATTGAAGCAAGTGTTCCTCCTAGCATTTCTTTTCCGTGAAATAAATGTGCCAAATATGCTCGTGAATAATTTTTACAAGTGTAACATTCGCAATCTTCTTCTATTGGTTTTATATCTTCTCTGTATGTTGTATTGGTAATATGTATTTTACCGTATTTTGTATAAATTGTTCCGTTTCTTCCAAGACGTGTAGGCAAAACGCAGTCAAAAAGGTCAACGCCATTTTCGATGCCCATAAACAAATCTTCCGGCTCACCGATACCCAAAAGATGTCTTGGTTTGTCTTCTGGAAGAATATCATTTACCCATTTTACGGCAGTAGACATATCTTCTTTTGCGAATGAACCGCCGATGCCAAAACCATCAAACCCTTTTTTTCCACCTGCCTGCGCAGGCAGGTCAACTCTCATTTCTGAAATAATTTTTGCTGATTTTTTTCGCAACTGCTCTTCTCTACCACCTTGGACAATTCCAAACAATGCAACTTTATTTTCATTATTTAATTTGTTGTGTTCACGAAGTGAACGCTCCGCCCAATTGTGTGTTCGCTCTAAAGCTTCCTCTTGATATTTTAAATCTTCACTTGGTGAGGTGCATTCATCAAAAGCAAAAATCATATCAGCTCCAAGATTATGTTGAATCTGAATTGATTTTTCTGGAGTAATATAATGTATCGAGCCATCAAGATGTGATGTGAAAGAAACTCCATCTTGCCCAACTTTTGCAAGTCTTGGTGCATCTGTATCATCAAATCTTTCTGGAATTAAAAGCGATGGATTTGTAATTTGTACAACTTTTGAAATCCCCTTTTTATATGCAGCGCCAAGTGAAAAAACTTGAAAGCCACCGGAATCCGTCATTGTAGGTCCCGACCAATTCATCATTTTATTTAATCCGCCCATTTTTTTGACTGTCTCATCTCCTGGTTGTAAATATAAATGGTATGTATTTGCAAGAACAACTTGTGCACCAGCGTCTCTTACCTGTTCTGGATTTACAGACTTTACTGTAGCTTTCGTGCCAACTACAACAAAAGCTGGGGTTTCTATTTCCCCATGTGGTGTTTTTAAAATTCCAGCTCTTCCAAGCTTTCCTTTTAGTTTCTTTTCTATTTTGAAGTTGATTGACTTCATTCGAGATAATATAGCACATTTAATCAATAGCTAAAATTAAAAAGAGCGGCGCCTGTGGCGCCGCTCTTTTTTTATTAATCTGATTCTATATCTGACATTTTATTAATTTTATTATTTATAATTTATTTTACCCCCAATAACTGAATTTCAAAAATCAAAGTAGAATTTCCAGGAATTGGACCATAATCCTTTTCTCCATAACCAAGTGATGGAGGAACTACCAAAATTCTTTTACCACCAACTTTCATTCCTTCAACTCCAATATCCCAACCTTTTATAACTTCACCCGCTCCCAGTTTAAACGTAAATGGTGCTCCTCTATCTATTGAGCTATCAAACTTTTTTCCATCTGAAAAAACTCCGACATAATGAACTGTGACTTGTTTTCCTGCAACTGCTATGTCACCAGTTCCAACTACAATATCTTTTGATTGAACTTGTGCTGCTTGTTGCATAGATGTATCTTGTGTTTTGTTTGAACTTGTAAATAAACCTCCGACCAAACCTCCCCCAATCAAGACTCCCACCACAACTACTGCTATTACTACTGCTATTATTGTTTTTTTATTCATTGTTTTTACAATTAATTAGTACCATAATATTATATCAATTATAAAAAATAAATCCACTCTTTTTATAAAGGCTTTCCAGAATCAAATAAATAATGCTATAATTTACGACATGAATTTTAAAAATATTTTTTCAAGAAATAATAATGGGTTGGAAATCATTGATGGTAATCATATTGATGCAAGTCCAGTAACCCGCAGAAAAATGGGGGAAATTATCAGAAGAAGAGAAAAAATTACCGGTAATGAATTTGATAAGGGTTATGAATTAATAAAAAAATACCCAAGATCTGTGAGCATTTTCGGCTCTGCAAGATTTAAAAATGATAGTGTTTACTATAAACAAGCTGAAGCATTGGGTGCGAGGATTGTTAAGGAATTAAAATATGCAGTTGTAACTGGTGGTGGCCCGGGGATAATGGAAGCCGCAAGCAAGGGTGCATACGAGGCAGGTGGAATTTCTTTGGGTTTCTCGATTAAGCTCCCAAATGAACAAATAATAAATAAATACCTCACAGACTACGTTGAATTTGAATATTTTTTTAGTAGAAAAACTCTACTATTTTTTGCCGCTGAAACGTATATATATTTTCCAGGAGGTTTCGGAACATTTGATGAACTCCTAGAGATCATGACCTTAATTCAAACACACAAAATAAACAAAACACCTGTAATTTTAGTAGGAAAAGAATTTTGGACGCCATTTTTGGATTTATTTAAACAAAAACTAGCCATAGAAAATAAAACCATAAACATGGAAGATACAGATATTTGCAAAATAGTTGATTCAGAAGATGAAATAATTGAGATAATAAGAAATGCACCGTACAGAGAAGAATAAGAATTAAAAAAAATAAAGGAGCGGTGCCGTAGGCACCGCTCCTTTATTTTCTATTTATTTTAATCCAAACGCAGCCTTCACTGTCACCATAACATTTTTATTTATTTTTGAAGTATCATAAGTGCCATAATCAGAAACTTCTAAAGAATTTGCGGGAAGAACCTGAACAACACCACTAGCTGCAGATTTTAAGTCTCCAACATTTCTCCCCGTAGCTTCTGCAATTTTCTGTGCTCTAGCTTTTGCATCTTTTATTGCATCAGAAAGTAGAGCAACTCTCAAATCAGGTAATTTTGTATAATAATATTCTACCGCATTAGTGCTAAATATCACGCCTTTATTTATCAAATCTTGGGTTTTTTGAGCTAGGGTAGTAATTTGATTTATGTCGGAAGAAGAAACTTCAACAGTCTGGCTAATTGTATATTCTTTCTCTGTTTGGGTATTATTGTTATTATAATTATAATTTTCAAACATAGAAACAGTAGAAATTGTAACGTTCTTATCATCTATTCCCTGGTCTTTCAAAAACTTTTGTACAGCGACTAAATCTTGCGCAATTTGAGCATAACCGGCTTTTAAATTACTAACTTTTACTATCCTTGAAAAATTTCCAGAAAACTTTGCACTGTCAGAGACTACTTCTTTACTTGCTGAACCAGTGACCGACAAAGAGTTGCTTGAATCTTTATTGTAATAAGATATCGCCCAGATAGAAGAGCTTATAATTAAACAAACCCCAATTATTATTGATAGTGCAAGATTATTTTGTTTCATTTTTTAAATATTATTTAGCTAAATTAATAAGTCAATTATAACGCACTTTTATTTTTTTGTCGTGCTTCTTTTTTATTAAAGAAAGTATCTATCGCTCTACTAATAAAAATACCAGCGACAATTAAAATGACAATAAACAAGATGTGTTTAACTTTTCCTATACTTTTCACAATTGGGGCATAGGATTCATTAAAAAAATAACCAACCCAGATTAGAAAAGGTGCGTAAATAAAAGTAGCTAAAGTATTATAAGTCATGAAAGTCTGGTGTTTGACTTTTGTATGCCCAGAAAAAACTGGCCCAACGAATCTTAAAAATGGAATAAATCTACAAATAAAAACTGTTGCACCAATATGTTTGGTAATAAAATCTTTTCTTTTTGAAATTATTTTTAAAGATAAAACTTCATGAATTAATTTTGAAACATATTTATTATTTTTGAGAGTAAGTGTGTAAACGATATTATCCCCAATTACAAAGGCCATTATAATAAGAAAAACTGCGGGGATGGTGCTGATTAAATTTGATTTAATCATGTACCCAGTAATAATAAGTATCATTTCCTCTGGAAAAGGAATCAGTGTACCAGAAAATAGTGCGAAAAAGAAAATCGCTAAATAAGAAAAATGCTCAACTGATACAATAAAAAGTGTGTCGTGCATAATAATTTATATTTAAATATATTACCATAAATATAAATAAAATGTAGTACACATTGTTTTATTTACCAATAACAGTTAATATAAAATTATGTTAGATGAAAACCAAAAAAGCATAAGAATTAATAAGTATCTAGCTATGCAAGGTGTAGCGACAAGAAGAGATGCGGACAAAATCATTGAGGCTGGAAAAGTTACAATAAATGGCAGAAAAGCAGTGCTTGGTGACAGAGTAAATGAAGGTGATAAAGTTGAAGTGTTGAAGAAATTGAAAAACAATTTCGTTTATTTTGCGTACTATAAGCCACGCGGAATAATTACCCACTCTCCGCAAGACGGAGAAACTGATATCGCTTCGTCTATAAAAATTAAAGGTGTATTTCCCATTGGTAGACTTGATAAAGATTCAGAAGGTTTAATTTTGCTTACAAACGACGGCAGGATTACAGACAGACTTTTAAATCCAAAATATGAGCATGATAAAGAATATGTTGTAAAAACAAGAGTCCTAATAAAAGAATTCCAACTAAAAGTAATGGAGAAAGGAATGGATCTTGAGGGCATGACCACTGCTCCGTGTAAAACAAGATTAATTGATGATAAACTTTTTGCTATTACAATTTCAGAAGGCCAAAAACATCAGATAAGAAGGATGTGTGATGCACTTACACTACCGATCGATTCTTTAAAAAGAGTTAGAGTTATGAATATTAGGCTCGGTCAACTAAAGCCAAATGAATATAGAAAAATTGATGGTGAAGAATTAAAAACCTTTCTTTCTTCCCTTTCTTTGTAAAAAATAAAGGGTCTCCGCTTTCGCAAAAACCCTTTTTATTTTTTCAAGCCTTCTTTTTCTTGAAATATTTTTCTTTCTTTCTTTGGTATTCTATGCCAAAAATTAGAAAAAACTTTTATTCTCTTATTTTGCTTCTTAAAATTAGCTACAACCTCCTTATATAAATAAGAAATGAATTTAACAAAAAAATTTTTCTTATTACTTTTTTTGTATTCCTTCCAATGCTTATGCATTGAAAAAAGTCTTTTGATTCTGCCGTTGTGGTAAACGGAGTAATCGATTATCTCGTCCTTGATCTGAGATAGTCGTTTTGAATACAGGTTTTTGATTATTGTGTTATTTTCACCTACTTTCCAGATTCTATATTTACAATAAGAAATTGCATTTTCAGCGTTTTTATCAAAAATATATTTTGATAAAAACAAAATAAATAATAGAGCAAGACAAACAATTATTATTGACATTAAAAGCCTCCTTTTATTATTTTATACAATTTTACTTCTACTACAAAGATAACACTCTAATGAACTAAAATCAATTCACTAATTTATTTTTTAATAATAAAATAAATTACCAAGACAATAATTGAAATAAAGATTTGTATAGAAATACCAAACCAAATATATTTTTTGTTTTCAATATCATTACTAACCTTGTCATGAAGTCTTTGAAAAAAAATAAAAGGTTGCTTTTTAAATTTGTAATACAATAATTGAAAAAAATCTGGCAACCATGCGCCAATAATACCTAGGAGGGTTATAACAGCACTTTTTTCATCTCTTACAAATATTAAAAAACACAAAATAAGAGCCCCAATCGCTTCAAGTATAATGAACAGTAATTTTATTGCCGCTGCTGAACTCTTGAATATAGACACCATCGTGCTTGTTTTCTTATCCATAAAACTATTAATATCGTAATCCTTGTGCGGGATCATATCCAAAACATAATGACTGAAAAACGCAAGTGCAAAGCCCAATACTGGTTCATTTGGGATCAAATTAGCAACAGCGGCACCAACAATAGCATGAGGAGTTAAAATCATATCGTTTTAATACAAATATTATATGCTGACACTTCTTTGTTATAGTCAGTGACCCTAGCTTTTATTTCTGATGCTAAATTGTTATAAAGTCCTGCCAAAGTATTTCTTTCTGCAACTTTTGAATTATATGTTTGTGTATCAGTAGCACTAATTGTTTTTAATTCTGCATCGATATTTTTAATATTATTTAAAATACTATCTGCTGAAATTTTATAATCAGAAATTTTATTTTTTAAAACTGTATCGGGAGATGTACACCCCGCCATCGGCTTACCAAAAATTTGCGTAGCAATCCAAACGGTTTGACCATTATAAATTCCCTGCATTGCATAAACCCCAATCTCCGTATAATTTTTATTTAATATATTTGCTCTGTGCCCTGGACTATCCATCCAAGCATTCACAATGCCTTCTGATCCATTAAAATTTCCAAGTGCGATGTTTTCCCCAATCGTAATATATGAATAACCATTTTTTACAGCTTCTTTTGAAGCATTGTCACCCGTCGGAGAATTATGTTCAAAATACTGCTTCGCAAACATATCTTTTACACGAACTTCAGCAATGTTTGATAAAACGCTGTTATATTTTAAATCAATTAGACTTGTATCGTTACTTTTTCTGGCGTTATTTGTGAAAGTAATAATCTGACTAGCGTTTAAATCACCACCACCAACACCCACATTTGTCACGTATATGTCTGGCTCTGGATTATTTATAGGGGAAGTATTTGGTGAATCTGTATTTGAAATACCACTGTTACCATTTAAATTTTGTAGGGTCGTTTTGTTTATTTTAGCAGTTAAATCTGTTGGTACTGAATAAGAAGTACAAAATCTTTTTCCAAGATTTGATCTTAATTCCCCATCTTTCCATTCTCCAGTAGACAGAGACAAGATATAATTTTTACAAAAATCATTCCGTATCTGTCCAATAATTTTTGTGCTTATGAAGTTGATAATACCTGAGACAGTGTCAGTAAAAGTAGATGCATTCGCGACATTACAAAAAACCACAGAGAATATGAAAAAAAGTGAAAAAAGTAAAATACTTATGTGCTTTTTAAAAGAAAATATCATATGCAAATATTATACAATATAAACACAAAAGACACTATAAAAAATAAAAAATGGGTGTTATAATTAGAGCATGAAATTTTTTACAACCTATTTCGGTTATTTAAAATGGCATTATGGTAAAGCACTGGCCACAACTTTTGTATTTTGGAAAAACATTTTGTTTTTTTTATTTAATTACTTTTCACTTAAAAATTTAATTGGCAATTTTTTTTCTCCTTGGAAAAGATTGGCAGATAGTTATCCAAAACAATTTAATATAAAAGTATATTTCGGTATTTTTGTTGTTAATACCCTTATGAGAATTGTTGGTATATTTTTGAGAAGCATTATGATAATTTTCGGGCTATTTGTTTGTGTGGCATATATTATTTTATTGCCATTCAGCCTTATTTTTTGGCTTGCACTACCGGTAATAATTGTTGGTCTTATCGTATACGGATTGGTATTAATATTTTTTTCATAAATTATGAATATAAGAAATTATTTAAAACAAAGTTCTATATATAATGTTTTGGCAACAGAATCTGTTATTTCTCAAGATTTTAGAAATAAATTGTCAAAAATTTCAAAAGCAATAATTATTATTCTTATTTTTGTCTTGCTATTTTTATATTTTACAAAAAACTCTTCCAAATATTCGGATTTTAAAATTTTTGTGAACAACTATAATCTTATCGGCCGAACTCTTGGGCTTATCTTTCTAAATATTGGTGTATATCTTTATTCTCATTTTGCAAATTTTTATCTTTCATCGACGTATTATTTTGAGAAAATTACACAGAATAAATATAGTAAAGATGAATTATATACTTTTTCTGCCGGGAGAATCTTATACGCTGGGAGAAAAACCGATATACTACATGGATTTCTTGATTCAAAAATTGGGAAATTAATTTTTCTAAGATTGGGAATAGACGACGCTGAATTAAAATCTTTTTTTACTACAGAAAAAATAACACTTAATGAGGATGTACCCGTTATTGATGGACAAATATTAAAAATTGCTGACATCGCAAAATTTTTGTATTTGAATAAACCAAATTTCACAAGATTATTGAATAATAAAGGAATTACAGATAAAGAGTTACTAGGAGCAATTGAGTGGGTTATTTATGAAATAGAAACAAAAGAATATAAATCCCAGTGGTGGAGACCTGAAGGTTTGGCAACAATAAAAAGTTTGGCTAATGATTGGGCTTTTGGACAAACATATTTGTTAGAAAAATATGGAAGAAATTTACTTAATGATCAAGAAGTAAATTCTGAAGCTTTGTCTTTTGAAAGTAGGATGACAGAAATTAATCAGATTGAAAATGCATTATCAAAATCAATCGGCTCCAATGCTATGCTTGTTGGAGAGCCCGGCCAAGAAAAAATGCAGGTAATTTGGAGTATGTGTAGAAATATAAAAAATAATAATATTTCTCCGGCACTTCAAAGAAAAAAGCCAATATTACTTGTTTCAAATTTCTTAATTTCTGAATGTAAAGATAAAGATTCTTTAGAGAATCAAATTACAAAAATATTTAATGAGACAATTAAAGCTGGAAATATTATCCTTGTAATAGCAAATTTTACTGAGCTAAATAAATACGCTGACAGCTTGGGTATTGATTTTATTAATTTAATTAATCCCTTTTTAAGCAGTTCTTCCATACAAGTTATATCAATGGTAAATTCTTCGGACTACCACCAATATTTTGAAAATAATAAGGTACTGATGAATAGTTACGAAACTGTACTTGTCCGCCCATTAAACAATGATGAAATAGTTAGGATTGTTTACGCTGCAGCACTTGAATCAGAAAAAATATTTAAAATATATTTTACTTATCAAGCTATAAAAGAATTCGCAAATAGTGCAAGTTATTATTTCTTTAATGGTGTTTCCTCTGACATTGCAATAAATTTATTAAATGAAATTGCACCTTGGGCAAAAAGAAATGGTTATAATTTTATTGGGAAAGATGAAGTGTTAGAATATATTGAGCAAAAAACAAATATCCCAACTAGTGGAAAAATATCCTCTAAAGAAAAAGAGAAATTACTCGATTTAGAAAATTTATTAAGTAAAAGAGTTGTTGGACAAAAAGATGCGATTACAGGAGTTAGCAATGCACTTAGAAGAGCAAGGACCGGCGTTAGAAACCCAAACAAACCTATCGGCTCTTTCCTATTTCTTGGGCCCACAGGTGTTGGAAAAACGGAAACCGCAAAAGCTCTCGCATATGTATTCTTTGGTGAAGAAAATAATATGATGAGATTTGATATGTCAGAATATCAAACTGATGATGCAATGGAAAGGCTTATTGGTTCATTTAATACTGGTAAACCTGGCATATTTTCAAGTATGATTCGAGAGAAACAATATGGGGTTATTCTTCTTGATGAATTCGAAAAAACAAATAAAGATGTGCTTAATCTATTTTTGCAAATTCTTGATGAAGGTTTTTTCTCAGATACAACTGGCCAGAAAGTTAGTACAAGAAATATTATTTTTATTGCTACATCAAATGCTGGTGCAGACATGATTTTTGAAATGGTTTCAAAAGGTAAAAATCCAAAAGACGCACAAGATGAAATTATTGATACTATAATAAAAAATGGATTATTTAAACCAGAACTTATTAATCGTTTTGATGCGACTATTATTTACCGCCCACTCGAAAACGATGATCTAAAACAAATAGCGAAACTTATGCTAAAAAAAGTTGCTGAAAGAATGATACAAAAAGGATTAACGGTAACAATATCTGATGCGCTTATTGATTATGTTGTGTTGAATGGTTCAAACAAAGCATTTGGAGCAAGACCAATGAATAGATTTATTCAAGATTCTATTGAGGGCACAGTTGCAAATCTCATCCTTAAAGGAGAAGCAGTTTCCGGGAAAACTATTGAATTTTCAATTGATAATAATAATTTGTCAGCAAAGGTTTTATAAAAATAATATTATAAATACTAGTGCTTGACAAAATTGTTTATTTAGTTATTATTTTTATAAAAGGGGGTGATAATATGGCAAAAATATCTATAAAACAGGTTTGCCAAAGTATTTCGCCACTTTTAGTTTTATCAGTAATTGAAAGTGGTGATGGTTTCAAAATAAAAAATTTTGTCAAGATGACGAAACCAATTCTTGACAAAACAGGACGGAGGAAGGAGGTTTTTGAAGAAATCAAAAAAGTTTTGGAAATTGCTCTTGAGGAGGTAAAAAAAATTACATGAAACAATGTGCGCTTAGTCAGAGATGGCAAGCGCACTTTTATATTTAAATCCTATTTTTTAAATAAGCTATTCTTTTCTCCTCTTCAAACTTTTCAATTGCGTAACGAAGCATTGTCCGTGGCATTTTTTTATAATATTTTTTGAGAAATTTTTCTTCTTCAACTTGATTTCTTTTTCCTATTTCTCTAAGCATCCACCCGACAGCTTTATGTATCAAATCATGTTTATCATTCATTAAAATTTTTGCAATTTTAAAACTATCAGTGAATTTCTTATTTTTTATGAACATAAAAGTAGAAATTACAGAAATTCTTTTCTCCCAAAGATTTTCAGAAGTAGCAAATTTGTATAATATATTTTTGGATTTATTTAGTAAATAATTCCCCACTATTTTAGGACAAGATAAATCTACAAGATCCCAATTATTCGCTCGTTTTGCATTTTTTGTATAAAAATCAAATATTTTCTTTTTATCTGTTTCGCCACTTTTTTCAAACTTATCAACCAATATTAGAAACGCACAAAGTCGCTCTTCATGAATTTTTGAATATAATAATTTTTTGATTTCTATAAGAGATAAATCTGTGTACCTTTTTGCTACCCTTCTAATATTTGGTACTTTTACACCAATGAAAACATCTCCTTCTCCATACTGACCTTTTCCAGTCTTGAAAAACCACTGCAAATTATTTGCATGCTCAAAATTAGCTAAATATTTTAAATCATTTTTTAATTCTTCAGCAGTCATATTTTATATTCTCTGTTTCATATACAAACTAAATATTCTGGTAGAATTGATAAGCGGAATAAAATCAGTTAAAAAATTATAAGCAGAAGCACCCGTAGGTTTTAAAATACTAAATAATACTAGGGCCAAACCAATTGTATTCGTAGCACCCCAAATAATAAAGTCCTCGTTTGCAATTTTCATAACATATTTTGAAAGACGAATTAAATCAGGTATTTTTGAAAAATCATCTTTCATCAATATTACGTTTGCAGACTCAATCGCCACATCATATCCTACAGCACCCATAGCAATTCCAACATCTGCAAGTGTTAATGATGCGGCATCATTGATGCCATCTCCAACCATTATTGTTTTATAATTTTTACTTTGAGTTTTTTTAATAAAATCAAATTTTTCAGCTGGTAATAAATTTGCATGATATTCTGTAAGACCAACAGAATCAGAAATTCTTTTTGCCACTCTTTCATTATCACCAGTAAGCATAATGATTCTTTCTACTCCAAGCTTTTTTAATTCTTTCATATCATCTCTGATATCAACTTTTATTTCGTCGGCAATAACAAAAAAACCTTTTAAATCACCATTCAAAGAAATTAGTGTCGTATTAAAACCATCGTTTTCTTCGGCAACAACTTTTTTCCTCATACTATCAGAAATTAATACTCCGCTTTCCTCTAAATATGTTATTTTTCCAAGAATCAATCGCTCTCCTTTAAAAACTGCAGAAATCCCCTTGCCGCTTGTTTCAGCAAAATAATCCGGAGTAGTTGTCCCAATATCTTCTTCTTTATCTGTTTCAATATAATTTACAATCGCTTTTGATATCGGGTGGTCTGAAAGAATGGCTAAAATACCAGAATAATTTAATATTTTTTTCTTTTCTTCATCATTACAAGTATCCACATCATAAATAAATTTTTCTACTTTTAATTTCCCTTTCGTAAGAGTCCCCGTCTTATCAACAAAAACAACTTTTACATCACGGAGAGCTTCAAGATAGCTAGCACCTTTAATAATAATTCCGTTTTTTGCACAATAACTAATTGCGGTCAAAAATGTTAGAGACACAGCAACTGCGACGTCATCAGCACAAACAACCAGTAAAATTGCCAAAACAAAAAGCAAGTCTTTAGTAACAAAATACGCCACAACTGAGCCAATAAAAACCAAAACAAGATAAATTGAAGCAAATCTTTCCGCAGAAGTATGAATATCAGGCTTATCTATCTGCGCTTGTTCAACAAGTTTAATAATTTTCTCAAGCGTAGTTTCTGCTCCAATTTTTTCAGTTTCTATTATCAGATGGCCAGTAAGAATCAGGGTTGAGCTGTAAACTTTATCGTCTTTTGTTTTTGAGACGGGCATTGACTCACCTGTAAGAGATGATTCATCCACTGTGGCCTCACCATCGATAATCTTTCCATCAATAGGAATTCTTTCACCTAAATCAACGACTACCATATCACCAACTTTTACTTCATTTGGATCAATCTCAATAATTTTTCCATCACTTTGTTTTATTTTTACTTCCTTTGGTTTAAGTTTAAGTAAACTTTCAATATTTTTTCTTGCTCTTGCTTCATTGTAAGTCATGAATATTCTTGCCGAGGTAAGCATCAGGTTTATAAAAATTGCAGAAAGCCATTCTTGACTTGCAAGTGAAAAGACCAATGCGATACTTGCCAGTAAATCAACAGATATTTTTTTATTTATAATGCTTTTATATGCACTGAATAAAACAGGTACGGTAGCAATAATTGCTATAATAATTAAAAAATATTCCTGTAAAGGCAAAAGTTTCCAATAAGTAATTGGAAGAATTATTAGTAAACAAACAAGTAAAATATTATCAAAACTAACAATATTATAAAATTTTTTCATTATGTTTTTTTAACTTCTTTTTTAATACCCCATACTCGTGTCCAGTCAACAACACGACAATTATATCAAGTACTGTAAAAGCTAAAAGCAAAATTGAATGTGTAAAATAATATTCATACACTTGATAAAAAATTAGTAAAGTAAATACCACAATACTGACTGGATACGCCCATATTTTTCTTCTAAATAAATTAATAACTAAAAAAAGTTTTACTATACCGTGCAAAAAAAGATAAGCACCCAAAAAATATTGCGAACTAACAGAAAAAGATGCTGCAGAATTAACAATAAAATTTGCAACTACATCTTTTGGGTCATCAGATAATTCGTTGTGCAATAGATTTAATACAAAAGTGATTAAAAAAGCTTTACTAATGAGCCAAACAGAAATCCCAGTTAATATATCACTCAAAGCTCCAATACTTTTTAAATAAAGTGTCGTTCTAAAAAAACTCAAATATTCTTTTTCTTTTATTATGATTGGCTGCATAACAAAATTATTATAGCATTATTTTTAAACATAAATACAAAAGGCGGGTTCGCTTCGCGAACCCGCCTTTTGTATTTAATTTTCATTTACGCCATGGCGTAAATGAAAATTATCCTATAAAAGTCAGAGCTTTTCCTTTCTTATTTGCTCTCCCGGTTCTTCCAATTCTATGAACATAATCATCATAAGTGGCTGGAACATCATAGTTAATAACGTGAGTTACATCCGGGATATCAAGTCCCCTTGCAGCGACATCTGTAGCAACAAGAATTTGAATATGGTCATCTTTAAATTTACCAAGTGCTCTTTGTCTAGCTGATTGATTTTTGTCTCCATGAATTGAGTCAGCCTTAAAACCTCTTTGTTCCAAAGTTTTAGAAAGTCTTTCCACACCATGTTTTGTTCTTCCAAATATTAAAACTTTTGAAAGTTCTGGGTTATTTAAAAGTTCATGCAAAACATCTATTTTTTCTTTTCCATTCATTCTTACAACATCTTGGTCAACACTTTTACAAGTATCTCCAGTTTTTACAGATATTGTTACAGGATTTTTCAAAAATGCTTTAATTAATTGTTCAACTTCATGAGATACTGTGGCTGAGAAAAATAATGTGTGTCTTTTTGCAGACATTTGGGACATTATGAGTTTCATATCAGCGATAAATCCCATATCAAGCATTCTATCAGCTTCATCAAGAACTATTGTTGAAAATGGCTTAAGATTTAAAGCTTTTCTATTTACCAGATCTTTCAATCTTCCCGGCGTACCTATAATAAAATTATTCCAATATCTTAACATCGAAATTTGTCTTCCAATCGGCGCACCTCCTACGCAACAGACAGAAAATATTTTCATACCTTCTGTAAAACTTTTTAATTCTTCTTCAATTTGTTGTGCAAGCTCTCTTGTTGGAACCACAATAAGAATTTCTTCTTTTGGATTTAGCAAAACTTTCTGAATGAGAGGAATGATGAAAGCAGCTGTTTTTCCTGTTCCTGTATTTGCAATACCAACCACGTCTTCTCCGCGCAAAACATGCGGAATTATTTTATCTTGAATAGGCGTTGGTTCAACGTAACCTTTTGCAAAAATATTTGCTTTTATTCTGTCATCAATATTAAAATCTTTAAAAAGATGCTCTGGAACAAATTTTGTAACTTCCTCCGTGATTACAGCTTTGTTTATAAATTTTGAAAAATGAATATCTGAGCCAGTGTTTCTTCTTCCACGTGAATTTGAAAATCCACCTCTTCCTCTGCTACCACCAAAACGACTTCTTCCAGAAAATGATGGTTTTCCACCAAAACTTGGCCTACTATTTCCACGACTAAATCTACCACCACCAAAAGATGGTCTGCTCGCATAAGCTGGTTTTGCACTTTGACTTGCATGGCCAAAATCAGCACGAGGTTTACTTACTGTATTATTATCAGAACTGGTTTTTGAACCAACTCTATAATCACTTTTATGTGCCGCGAATCTTTTTGACTTTCTATTATCAAATCTGTCAAAAGGAGCGACTTTTCTTATAACTTTTCTCATATTATTTTTTTAAGCGATTAAATATCGCTTGTTAGACCTATAAAATAGGCATTATTAAATGTAAAAATGTCGCACGGATTCTGCGACAACTTGATACTTTACGCTTAATCAGTGAGATGAATCTCTGGTGAGATTTATTTACTTTTTCATAATAGCAATAAATGATTTATTTGTCAAGTATTTATTGAGACAAAACAAAACCACCAGATATAATGTCGGTGGTTTTGTTTGATAAATAAACTTTACGATTTTATTTTCTTCAAGATGCAGATTACATAAATAGCTGATAGTCCCACCAAAGCATAAACAATTGTTGCGATTAGTGAACCAACTCCAAAAATAGCATCAACTAAATTCCAATTTAACGCTACGAGTCCCCAGTTCAAACCACCAACAATAATTAATATAAGCGCTATCCAGTCTAACACGTTCAATTTTGACATGTTTATAATAATAAAAATTATTAAACGACCTTTATCATTTCGTAATTATACAATGATACCTCTTGCATTACAATCGTTATTACTTTTTCTTATAAACTAATATCAAAATTAAAACTGTCCAAGAACCAAAAACACCCAAAACAAAACTTATAATTAAGGTGATGTCTTTAGTTAATATTCCATATATTAAATATGTAAGTGTTCCTAAAGAAAAAATTGCATAAGTTGGGAGTGAAATATTTTCTGAAGACTTATTTTTCCACATTTTATATATTTGTGGATAATAACCAAAAGACATCGCAAGACCAATTATCGCTAAAAATATTTTAAATATTGCCATAATTATTTTTTATTTCTTGTTACCCACCAAATATCCTCTTTGTCACCAAACCACCAGTTGTCAGAATCAGTTTTAATTATTTTTTCAGCCAATATTCTTCCTTCTTCTGTTTTTAATCTTTTCACAGCACTAGGTATCCACGTTCGTGCTCGTTCATTGCCTATATCTACTTGTTCTTTCAAAGATAATAAGAATTCCAAAATATCCGCGTCCTTAGCAAGAAGAGATTCTTTACTTTTTCTTTCTTCATATTCTTCCATAATTACTTTTATCTTATCTCCAAAAGGCACCTTTGAGATAAGGTCTGACAAAGCTTTGTGTTCATCAGATTTTACATATTTTTGATGTACATAATTTAAATCTGAAGTTCTTGCTTCTGCAAAATCATGGAACATACACATTTGTAATACTTTTGATATATCAACATTAGATGACATCTGTACAAGAGCAAAACCAATATATGTTGTACGATTCATGTGTTCAGCAATACTTTGTTCCCCGCTACCTAAAAAGAAAGAATAACTTCTTGGAGTCTTTGCAAGTGTTCCAGCCTCAAACAAAAAATCAACAGTTGAATCTATTTTATTTGTTTTATCGTTTTTCATATAATCATTCTATCATTTATTAGTTTATTTCTCCAAGTTAAACACCTCTGTAATTTTTATTTGTTTTACAAATTCTGGTACGTGGCTTACGAGTATCATTGCTCCTTCATAGTCACTAAGTGCCTTTGCTATCACGGGTAAATGGCGAAAATTCATATGGTTTGTTGGTTCATCAAGTATCAAAAGCCCAGGTTTTTGGAGAACAAGCCGAGCCAAAGCGACAAGCCCTTTTTGTCCTTCTGAAAGACTGCCTATTTTTGTATAAACCATATCTCCTGTTATCAAAAATCCCGCGGCAACATTTCTCATTTCTTGTTCAATATGTTTATCCATCACTGACATCAAAGAATCAAAAACTGTGTCTTCAAAATTTAATGTAGAAAAATCTTGTCTGTAATATCCAACTTTTATACCTGGTGTGATTTTACTTCCAACTGCAGTTCCCGAAGCTATTGCTTCAAGTAAAGTACTTTTTCCAATTCCATTTGGACCAACCATAAGTAAATGTTGTTTTTTCTTTATTGAGATATTTGTTTTCCTCGCAATTTTTTTATGATTTTTAAAAATAAAAAATTCTGAAATATGAATAATTTCCCCAACCATATGTTCTTGAGCTGGAATATGAAATTGTCGGATTGTTTTATCTTCCCTTCTAACATCAACTTTTTCTTCTTCAAGTTCTTCTGCTTTTTCTCTCATTCTTTTTGCAACAAGTCTCATCTGACCTCCTTTCATTGCAAAAAAGTTTGCTTTATCTTTATTTTCTTGAATTTCTTTTGCAAGCTGAGCATTTTTCATGTTTTCTTTTTCAATTCTTGCTGTAATTTGATCTCTCACATCAAAATAATCTCCAACATATTGTTCAACTTTTTTTGTATAAATATCTAGATACAAAACTCCGTGTGTAAAAGCATTTAAAAAGTCTGCATCGTGAGAAATAACAATGCAAGATTTTTGATATGCAACTAAAAATTTTGTAAGGTGAGCGATTCCCTCTTTGTCCAAATTATTTGTTGGCTCATCCAAAAGCAATAAATCTGGATCTTGAATAAGCGCAGACGCAAGAAGAAGTCTTGCTTGTTGTCCGCCGGAAAAAGTTTTTACAGTCCTATCTAGCGGAGCTTTCAAATTTACAACTTCAAGTATTTCTTCTATCTTTGGTTCAATATCATAGACTTTGTGTTTAAAACATTTTTCGAAAAATTCTTTTACAGTGAGATGCAAATCTGCTCGTGGAATGACCTGTTTTGCGGTTGCAATAGTAAGCTTATTTTGTATGTGTATTTTGCCTGATTCTGGCTTGTGTGTACCAGTTACAAGATTGAATATAGTACTCTTTCCTGAGCCATTTTGGCCCATTAGTGTCACTTTGGCACCCCTTCGCAGTGTAAAATCGGCATCCTGTAAAATAGGCTTATTGTGTCCAAATTCAAAAGATACATCTTCAAATTTTAAGATAATTTCTCCTGCTGGGATTGAATCATTTTTGTTATTATGTGACTGTTTTGACATGAGTGTCTAGATTACATTATTTTTGAGTAAAATGAAAGAAAAAAGAGGGGCGACCTTCGGTCGCCCCTCTTTTTTCTAAATTAATCTCCCCAAATAGTGTTTCAAAGTATAAATCCAATCTTCATCACTTGCCTCATTTTTCATTTTTTCATTTAAAAGCCATTCTAGATATTTTTTATCTGTTTTAATCACATCAGAAATTCTTTCATCTTTATGTTTTCCAAAACTAAATTTATTAAATATTGTGGGAGTTTTTGAAATTTCTATCATTTTCTCAATCGCCAACTTTTCGTCTTTTGTTTCTTCTTTTATTTTATCTAATAATCTCAAAAAAAGTGCACGTAAAACTTTTACATCATCTTCCGCATCGTGTGCATGAGTATGTGCTGGCATATCAAGGTCTAAAAAGTATCTAAGAAATTGCAAATTGTATTCAGGGATTTTATTTTCTTTATCCAAATATCTGGCAACACGTAAGGTGCAAATAAATTTGGGAACTTTTATTCCTTCCGCTTCAAGCATTGCAATATCAAACTTTGCATTATGAGCAACAAGAATACTGTCTTTAAAAAGCTTTTTTAATTCTTTCTGCATCTCACTTCCCTCAAAACTTGGCTTATCAACAAGCATTTTGTTTGT
>Ga0209083_1001089_pt1 | contig 33433 bp, 31 predicted proteins | sample AM7aDNAmetaG_FD_184132 | JGI IMG/M metagenome (GOLD analysis project Ga0209083, IMG submission 184132) | Freshwater microbial communities from Finland to study Microbial Dark Matter (Phase II) - AM7a DNA metaG (SPAdes) (version 3) | ecosystem: Environmental > Aquatic > Freshwater > Lake ... | reverse complement strand
CCGCCGAAGTATTCGCAAATCTCGGCGATGAGCTGCTGCACCGGCTCCTGCCGCTCGATAAAAACGCTGAGGCCGTAGCCGGCGGCGGTGAATCGCGCGGCGGTGTTTCTGAAACTTGTCGCGTTGATTTGCGAGGGCGGCAAGCCGAGGCCGAAGCGCGTGGAGGTGAGCAGTTCGCAGATGACGTGCGCGGGATTGGCGTCGTCGCCGATGCGGTTGGAGGTGGCGCCCAGGTCCACGCCGGTCGGCTGCGGATAGCGGCCGACGATGAGCTGGCCGGTGGGCGCGGCGGGCGAGTTGCCGAGGGAGAATCCCTGCAAGCGCAGATAGCTCTGGTGTTTGTAGGCGGGATGGACGGCTTGGTTCGGATCGTTGGCCAGACACGGGTCGGGCGTCTGCGTGGGCGTGCCGAAATAAAACCGCGCCGTGGTGGCGCCGGCGACGACGATGTCCACGTAATCCCGGATGGTGGTGGTGTTGTTGCTGATGACGACGCGGTTGATGCGCGCCGGCCCGTACGCGTAGCAGTTGGAGAAAAAGATCGAGTCGAGGAACTCGACCGGGCCGAGCGCGATCAGGGCGGCGAAGTCGCTGGTGTAGGTGGTGGTGGTGGCGGTGGGAGCGCTCATCGGATCGGGTGTCGGGTGTCGGGTTTCGGGTATCGGGTTTCGGGTTTCGGGTTTGCGAATATCATTTGCCGCCGCCTCCGCTCGCGTGCTGAACGCTGGCGAAGCTGCGGAACCAGTCGAGCCAGACGATGCCGACGAGGGCGATGCCGGCCAGATAAGGCACGGGAATGGACTGCTGGTTGGTGGTGGTCGCGTCCTTCGACAGGCCGAGGACCTGGGTCGGCTGCGCGGGTTGGTTGTTGGTGTTGCCGCCGAGGAAGCTCATGGGGAAAATCGTGATTGGTGATTGGTAATTGGTGATTGGTGATTGGATAGGCGCGGCGCGATGGGGCGTTCGGGCAGGGCGCGACCGCTGGGCGCGCCGTTGTCGGAACTGAGCGGACGGCCCGGCGGTCCGTCCCTACCGGGGCCGCTTGCTCCGCCGATTACGGATTGGGCGGATGGAACGGCGCGCGGCGCGAGGGGGCGATAGACGGCGGCGAGACGCGCCAGCCAGCTTGGATCGTCGAGCGGCGAGGCGCAAACGACGCCGCCGCGGAAGACGTGGATGAACTCCGTCGGACGGCCGATGCTGGCGTCGGCGACGACCATGCCGACGTGGTGGATGACGCGGCCGAATTTGAAGCCGAGCAGGTCGCCGATGATCACCGGCGGCATCTCCTTGTTGTCGCGGCCGTCGGAGGCCCAGAACAGCCACAGCTTGTCCGGCAGCGCCTCAACGTATTCGATGACCTGGCTGGTCTCGCGGTGCGCGCCGGCATCGAGGTGATACGGCGGCGGCGTGAAGTGCGTGACGAGGCCGGTCTCGATGTAGAACGCGCCGGCGAGCTGGACACAATCCACGCCGGCGCCGCGGACGCGCGTGCGGGGAGCGAAGGGCGTGCCGAGCCAGCGCTGCGCGACGGCGAGGGCGAGGGCGATTTTCTCGGGCGTGCCGAAGTAGGCGGAAGGCGGAGTTCCGATTTTGGATTTTGGATTTTGGATTTTGGATTGCGAAGGCTCGACGGAGTCTCGCCCCACCGATGGGAAGGCGGAGGGCGGAGCGTGAAGCGTGGAATTGGGAGCGTCAGGAGCATGGGGACTGGAATTGCTATAAGGCAGCGGGTTCATTTCTTGGCGCCTCCCTCCGTGGCAGTGGTGGTGACATTCATGGACAGGTTGCGGGCGGGCACGAACGGATGGCCGCCAAAATTTTTGTAGTTGTTGAACTTGGTCTGACAGGTCGCCATCGAGCGGTCGCAGCCGGGCAGCAACTTCACCACCGCGCCGACGACGGTATTGAGCGGCCGATCCAGCAGAAGGTTGCGGGTGTTGGCGTCCACGCTGCTGTCGTAGGTGATGAGACGGATTTGCGCGCCGTCGCTGTCGCTGAGTTGCAGGACGCCTTGCGCATAGTAGCCGGTCATTGCCGCGCCGATGCCGAGGCCGGAGATCGTGACGAATGCACTGCTGGGCCTGGGAAGCCCCGAGATCGTGGCGAGCGGTTGATACGCGCTTTTGCTGAGCGCGCAGGTGTCGGGGTCGAACAGCGACCAGTTGCAGCGCGGCTGGACCGACGGGCGCGTGAGGCGGCGCGCGAACGCCGTCACGAAGTTGGAGACAGTGGCCTCGATGGTGCGGCCGGTGAGTTGGACGTCCGTGAGCTCCCCGGCGAAGATGACGACCGGCGACGGCATCGGCTCCGGCAGCGTTGTTTTGGAGATGGTGACCTGCAACGGCAGTTCCGACGCGCCGGCGGCGTAAATCTCGAACGGGCCGGCCGGGTCGAGGATCGTCTCGACGGTGCAGGTCGTCTCTTCGATCTTGGCCGAGCGCTTGAGCGACTTGTAGGTGATCGGGTAAGGCGCGTAGGTGACGCCGCCCATGGTGACCGGGTCGAGAAACGATGTGTAGCGCCAGTGCTGTTGCGCGCCGGGGAAATCGAACGAAAAATCAAACAGGAACAACGGCCGCTGGCCGGTCTCGGCCTGGGCGTATTCGAGCGGAAGCTCCACCACGCGCAGCGAGCGCGTGGAATATCCCTCGGCCTCGAACTGCGCCTCCTCCACGTCGCCGGCCATGCGGACGTAGAGCAGGCGGTTGACCATGCACGCGGCGCAGTTGAGCGATGTGTCGCCGAGCGTGACGCGCTCGGTGCTGGCGTCCACGGTTTGAACATTGGCAACCTGCGCGGCGAACGGCGCGCCGCCGTCGGGCTGGAACCAGACGTACAACGCCGGCAGCGACCGCCAGGTTGCCGCGAGATTTTGCGCGGCGATGAGGCAGACGCCGTTGACCAGGTCGCCGGCCATCGTGAAGACCTCGCTCTCCGACGGCAGCCAGAAACCCTGCGCGCCGTGCTGGAGCGAGGTGAGAAACGCATCGAGCGTGAGGACGTCGGCCGGCTGGAGGTTGAGCGAGAATTGGAGGCCGTGGACGATCTGCTCTTGCAACGGCGCGGTGCTTTGCGCGCCGAAACCGATTTGCAGCTCGCGCAGATCGTAAGTGAAGCGGCGCGACGGCGTCTGGCTCCAATCCATCGGCAACGGGAAGACGGGTCTGGAAAGATAGTTCATGACAGCAACCCCGAAATGCCCAACGCGGCGGAGCCGCAACCCAAGACGGTGGGGCGAGACTCCGTCGAGCCTCCTTCTTGGGCGTGTCGAGCTTTCAGACAGCGGAGGCTCGACGGAGTCTCGCCCCACCGATCATAAATCTTCGCGGCCCGCGAGGACTCTTCGACATTGTAATGCGGACTGCACAAAAGTGGGACCGACTCGATTTGAGCTTCCGGATTCTGACTCCTGACTTCTGACTTCTGACTTCTTGTTCTCGTGCTCATATCGTCCTCAAGACCTCCATCAGGAGCTGCGCGACCTGCGCGAGGCCCGTGTCGCGGATCTGGAACGACGTGCAGTCACTGGCGGCGTCTGTGGCGGTTCCATTGAACGGCGCGAGCGCGGTGACGCGGACGCTATACCACTGGTTCGGGTCGTTCAAATGCGGCAGCCAATCCACCGGCAGATGGAAATACTGCGCGCCCTGCGGCGGATTGGCGCTGGTCGTGGGACGCGAGGCCATCAACCCGATCTGCAGGGCGTTCATGTTCTGCACCGCGAGCGCGGCCGAGCCATCCGGCAGCGCCGTGTAGATCGGGGTGACGTAATAGAGTCCGGACGCCGAGAGCAACTGCGGCGGGCCCAGATAGGGATTGGGCGAAAGTCCCGTGAGGTTGAACATCGGCGCAAAACCGCATGGGGTGCTGTCGCTGGCCCGCGCCCACCAGCGCATGACGAATCCGTAAATCGTCTTGCCGTCCGGGATTGGATTGCCGGTGGCATAAAGATCGTTCTGGCCTTCGGCCGCCCCGAAAAGATAAGGCGTCCAATCCCCTGTTGGCGGCGCGGACGGCATGACCGCCTGCCAGTTGCCGGTCAGGCCGGAGCCCACGCGGGTGAACTGCGTCGCATTCGCCACGTCGCCGGCCGGAAAGACCGTCGCCACCCGGACGGGGAGCATGTCGCAGGTGGCGTTGAGTCCCCTCTGATTGGTGGCGTAAACGTCGTCGATATAAACCGTGCCGGAGTCCGAGCCGATTCTGAACCCGGTGCAGGAAACGCCGCCGGAGGTGTTGGTCGTGATCGGCGTGATATTCAGGATCTCCGTCCCGTCCAGAGAGACGATCATATAGCCGGCCCCGTAGGCGCCGCTTGTGGTGTAACAAGACGCAACGGTGATGTAATGCCACGCGGCCGCGGTGACAGGCCCGTTGCCGGTGCCGGCGGAGATGTAGGTATACGCAGAAGTGTCCCATCGGTAGAGCAGGACATTGCCGTCGGACAGGATCTCGAACCGCACCGCCGGCAGCGTGCTGGTCGCGTCGATGTAGAGACTGAGCGCCGCGCCGCTCGGGCGGTAAACGGCCGCGCCGACCGTCATCCAAGCCGTGCCGGATGCCGCGGGCGCGTAGTAACCCAGCCACTGGCCCGTGCCGAGCGCCACACCACGACCGCCGCTCCAACGTGACGCCGATCCCGTCGTGGGCGCGATGTTGCTGTCGCTGCTGGCAGTCCACTTCATCCGCAACTGCGCGTTGGTGGCGTAGTGATCGAATCCGTCGAGAAATAGAAGGCTCATAGGATGTGAAGAGTGAAGAGTGAAGAGGTGGGGGCGGCGGAAATGCACCGCAGAGACGCAGAGGACGCTGAGAGGTTTCCTCTCTGCGCTCTCTGCGCCTCTGCGGTGAAATTCCTCCATTTCACGCGCTCACCTCCGCGGTATGAATGGCCGTGCCGCCGCAGGAGTCGCCATTGAAGATTTCGATTCGATAGCCGGCGGATTTGGCCACCGGCGTCCACGAAATCCGCGCGCCATAGCTCGTGAGCGTGCCCTGGCCGTCCGCGGGCGGATCGAGGAGAGCCGGCTTGGAAACGTCCAGCGTCTGCGAATGAATCGCCGTGCCGCCGCAGACGGCGCCAGCGAACACTTCAACCCGGTAGCCGGTGGCATCCGCCACCGGCGTCCACGAAACCAGCCCGCCAAAACTCGTGGCGGTGCCGCCGGCGGGCGGATCGAGGATCGCCGGCGCGGAGAGGTAGAAGTCTTTGAGCGCGAGTTGCTCGTCAATGTCCGTGACCGTCACCTCGAGCAACAGGCGCGCGGGCGAGTCCCCGGAATTGTCCGCGCCGGGCTTCGGGATGCCAAAGACGACGGGCCAGATAAGATCGCCGGCGGAAAGCGCGAACGCCGTGTTCGATACCAGGGACAGCGAGCCGTCGTTGTTGACGGCCGTAACGCGGCTGGCCTGGCCGCCGTTTTCGCCGTTCGGCAGCCAGAGGAAATCGCCGGCGCGGAAGGTATAGAGTGAAGAGTTAAGAATTAAAAGTGAAGAGTTGGAAGCGATGTCGGCGGCGAGTTCCGCGCCATGCGTCCAATACGGGATGGCGATGCGCGCGGCCTTGAGCGCGGCGCGCCAGACCGCCTCCGCCTGCGCGCGATCCTCCGTGGTGTAGGGCGTGACGCGGTAGCCGAGCGTCACCAGGCCGCGCGAGCGCATGGCGGCGCGCTGCTCCGCGCCGAAGAGGGCGGCGGCGATGTCGCCGATCCAGTTCCGCTTCCAGGACGGCTTCGCGTTCCAGTCCGGCGCGGCGGAGAGAAAAGGGATGTCGGCAATGGTGGCGGGGATGCTCATGCGAACACTGGGAGCGGCGACGTCCACGTCGCCGATGATTGCGGATACCGGCGACTTGGAAGTCGCCGCTCCTTGGGTTTGCAATTTCGTTTCATGATTTCAAACCGAGTTCGAGCATCTGCGACCTCACCGTGTCATAGAGCACCTTGCGGCCGTCGGCGCTGGTGGCAGGATGCTCATGCGAACACTGGGAGCGGCGACGTCCACGTCGCCGATGATTGCGGATACCGGCGACTTGGAAGTCGCCGCTCCTTGGGTTTGTAATTTCGTTTCATGATTTCAAACCGAGTTCGAGCATCTGCGACCTCACTGTGTCATAGAGCACCTTGCGGCCGTCGGCGCTGGTGAGGAAGCTGCGGACGTGGGCCGGCGAGTTCAGCACGGCCACCTGCACCGGCGCGGGCGCGACGTGGACGCTGCCGTTGAAGCCGCCGCCGGCCGCCGCGGCGGACGCGGCCGAGGCGCCGATCGGCGCGGCGATGGCGGAGGGAATTTGCGAGGCCATGTTGTTGAGGTCCACCGCGCCGGCGATCATGCTCTGGATGAAGCCGGGGTTTTGTGCGACGATGCCCGCGGGAATCACGGCCTCGCCGTTGGAGAGCAGCGCGGGAACCCGGTCGTCGCGCGGTCCGCCCGGCCCGCTGACGAATCCGCCGGCGGCGCGGATAATGCCGCCGTCTTTGCGGCCCACACCGATCAAGCCGCTCAACATCCCGCCCATGGCCGGTCCGGCCGTCCCGCCTGTGAGCGCGTCGAGAATCGCCATCAGCACATTGGCGACCATAAGCTTGAGCGCCATCTGGATCAGAATCTGGATCATCTGGGTTCCCATCGCCTGAAACGCCTGGCCCGCGTTCTTGGTGTGGTTGATCATTCCCATGATCCCATTGCTGACGCCGTTGATCCCCGTGTTGACGATGCCTTGCAACGCCTGAGAGGCCTGCCCCGCCACGTCGCCCATGCCGGCGAGGAAGTTCTGCATCGAAACTCCTATCCGGCCGAAGGGATCGCCTTGTTGCATCTGGGTGTCGAGCTTGCCCAGCGTGGCGCTGACATTTTCCATCTTGTGATCGATCTCATCGACTTGGTCTTTGTTGCCGGCCTTGTCCGCGGCATCCCGCAAGTCTTCCAGATTCGTAAGCACATCGCCCAGCACGACGGAATATTCCCTCGCCGCCTCGGCCCTGCGCATGAAATCCTCCTGCGTGCCGGTCTGTCCGGCGCCGGATGCGCCGGACGCGGCGGGTTGCGCGGCGCCGTTCAGTCCGGCGCCGGGAGCGTTGGATGTGGCGGTTTGCGTGGCGTTGTATCGGGTCTGAGCCGCCTTTTGTTCCTCCTCTAGATTCTTCAACTGCCCGGCAACTTGGTCCGCTGCCACTTGCTTAAGGGCGGCCTCTTTGGCTGCATAGAGTTCCGCGTCGGAGACCTTTTGAGAGCCGGCCTCTTTGTCTTTGTTTGTCGCGTCGGAGACCGGTTGAGAAGCGGCCTGTTCGGTTTTCTGGCCGCCCGGGGCGGAGGACGAAGCGGCGGCGGAGCGCGCGGCGGACGTAATGGAATTGAATGCCGCGCTGGTGTCTTTGGCGCCCTGCTGGACGGAGGCGAAGAATTTCTCGATCTGCTGCTGAAGCTGCGCGAGCGAGTCGGTGGCTTCGCCCAGGAAGCGCTGGAACGCATCGGAGGTGGTGTTGATGTCAGCCATGGGAGTTAAGAGTTAAGAGTTGGGGAATGAGAGTTGGGAGTTGGGAGTTGGGAATCATGACACGCGGCGGAGCCGCGACCATCACTCTGAACTCTTAACTCATAACTCTTGATTTTTGTGTTCACGGCCGCAGCGCGCGCGCCCGAGCGAGCATCTTCAACCACTTGTTGGCTTTGGTGACCCATAAGTCCAGTTGCGCGAGCGTGGCGCGGTCTAGCTCCCGGCGGGAATGGCCGTGGCGGATGAGATAGGAGTAGATGTCGCCGATCCCGGACGCTTCGGCATCAGGGCGGCGAGCCGGCCGCCCACGGATTTTCCCAGGCCGAGCACCTCCTCGGAGAGGTTCACCTCCAGCGCGGCGTCGAGCAGCCGCAGCACATCCACGACGGGCATCCCGGAAAGGGCGGAGTGTTGGAGTGTTTGGGGAGTTGGAGTGTTGGAGTGTTGGAGTGTTGGGCTGTTGACGAACACGGTGCGCGTCAGGAGCCATTCGCAAAGCTCGGCGCTGCCGGCGACGACCTCGGCAATCTTCTCGGCGGTGAGCGACGCAAGGCCCTTCTCGCCGACGCCGGCGATGAACGACGCCTGCTGGAGGATCATCTGGGAAATCTTCGCGACGAAGGTAAGGCCGTCTTTCCAGGAGAGCGCGCCGACGGTCAGCGGCGCGTCGCTTCCCGAAACCCGCACCTCCTTTTCCGGCATCAAGATTTTCGTTTCATTCATTTGTTAGTTCCCGGTTCTCAGTTCTCAGTTGTCAGCATCCGGACGCCCACTGCCCACTGTTCACTGCCCACTGGCCACTGCCCACCGACTCACGTCGGCGGCTACGTTTCGCCGTCCGCGTTTCGCGTTTCCGCATGGCCGTCGCCGGCGGCAGGGGCGAACCGCCGGCGACGGCTTGCGCGGCGTGACGGATGGGGCGTCACGCCACGGGCGGCATGGTGATGATCGGCTGGCTCGACGGATGGATGCGGAACTTCGCCTTCTGGGTCTCGCCGTTGAAATCGTCGGCGCTCTCGATCGAGATCGTGCCGTCGAAGTCATGGATCGCCCGCGCGTCGCTGCTCTGGGCGTCGGTCTGGATGAACCGGAAATGGCCCTCGGCCTGCGTCTGGGTCATCGCCTTGAACTGCGCGGCGGTGATCGCCGGGCACTTGTAGCTGAAAGTGATGTCCGTGGGTGTGCCGCCAGCGCCGATGACCGTGCCGCCGTCAATGACATAAAGCATGCCGGAGATGGCGTCGTAGTTGTAATCCGTTCCGGCAACGGCCGCTGTTTGACCCGCCTCGACGCTGACCTCGGTGGCGTTGCGGATGCCGGTGTCGTATGACCGGCGCTGCAAGCAACCGGTGATGGTCTTCGTGGCGGCGGTCCCCGTCACCGCCGTCTGCGTCACATCGGCGAGTTGCGTGCCGAAGACGCGCATCGCGAAGGTCTCCGGCGGGAACTCGTTGCTCTCGCCGACATAGACGAGGTCCATGCTGACGATGTCCTCGCGGACGGTGCGCTTCTGGTTGAAGCGCAGCGAGCGCACGACGGTCTTTTTCTCGGACGTCGGCGTGATCTGGTGCATGACCAGCGGGCCGAGGTTGATGTAACCGGCCTGCCCTTTCGGCTGGAACAAGAGTTCACCCGTGAGTAACAGGAAATTCTTGTCGTCTCCAAGTTGCGGATATTTCTGACTCATAGTTTTTTCGGTCTCCTATCTGCTATCTGCCAACTGTCCACTGTTCACTGTCCACTGCCGTTGGCTGTAGCCGCGACCATCATGGCCGGGGCCGAGGTTTCTGTTGACTGCGGTTCGGCCGCGGGCACGCGCTCGCGGCTACATTCGACGCCGAGTTCCGCGAACGTCTCCAGGAGGCGCTCGGCGGCCCAGGCGTTGAAATCTTCCAAAGCTTTCAATTGCGGCTCGCGCGGCCAGCGCGGCGCGGCGAGGATCGCTTGGCAGAGCGATTCGGTGCTGTCGGGATTGAACTGCTGCATTTCCGGCAGCCAACCGATCGCGGGCGAACCGGCGACGGGCGCGCCGGCAGTGATGCAGTCGGCGGCGACGTAGTTATAGGTTTCCTCGAAGCTCGCGCAGACGCAGACATCCATCTGTGCCGCGAGCCGTTTGAAGTCGACGTGATCCAGCCAGTCGTGCCGCATGAGGCCGGTGCCGGCGCGGCTGCAAATCTCGGTGATGATGGACAAGTCCGCGCCGCTGCCCATCTCCGCGCGCTGGTTGACGTGCAGGATCGTGACGCGGCCGTCCTCGCGCAACCGTCGCCCGGCCTGGGCGACGGCCAGCGCCATGCCGACGGCATTCTTGAGCGGGCGCATCGCGCCGAACAGGCCGATGTGAAATGGGGAGTGGGGAGATGGGAGGCAGGAGACGGAAGTTGGGAGATGGAAGTTGGAAGATGGCAAACCTCCCGAATGATTCGCTCGGCTATCGGTTATCGGCCATCGGCTATCGACCATTGGCCATCTGCCATCTCCCCCGCGTCTCAGCGCGGCGCGCGCAGCGGCGAGTTCAGCGGGGGGATAGACGTTCGGCAGGAGCACGCAAGGCGAGCCGAGCCCGGCGACCGCGTCCACCATCTCCGGCCTGATCGCGGCGAGGCGGACATTGCCGTAGGTGCGGTTAAGATCGCCGCAATCGAGCCACAGTTTCCAACTCTTGCCCTCCATCGCGAGGAACTGCGGCCCGCTGTGATTCTTGACCACAAAGATGGTTTTCGGGCAATGCTCGGCGAGCCGCGCCATCTCCGCTAGCTCGACCCCAAGCGCCATGATGACCACGACGCGCGGACGGTGCTTTTTAATTATATAAATAATCTCCCGCTGTTCGGACTCGCACCAATCCGCCGCGATGCCGCGCTCGCGCGAGAGCGCCGTGGTGTGCCTGGCGTTCCAGCCAAGTCTCTTGTGTCCGCTAACGGGCGCGCAGATGTGAAGGACGGAGGTCATGGGGAAACAAGATTCGAGGTTCGGCGTTCGCGGTTGTCCAGCACCACGCGATGAACCCATAGACACTTGGCGATGACCTCGGCTGCTGGAAAGACGCGATTGACGACCGCTGCGACACTATAGTCGCCGCGGTCGTAATCGTCGTCGCAGAGGAATCCGCCCATGCGCACGGGCGGGAGTCGGGCGGGAATATCGGCACTGACGCATTCGCAAGAATGGCTGCCGTCAATAAACACCTTGTCGAACGCTCCTGACAGGAACATGCGCGCCGCCTCCGTACTCCACATGCGCAGCGGTGGGATCCGATCAGCGATGCCGTTGCACGCGACGTTGGCAACAAAATGAGCCTTCTCTCTCGCGCCGTGATGGTTCCACAAATCCACGTACGCGAGCACGCCATCCGGCCCGACGGCGCGCCCAAGCACCGGCGTGTTGCCAAGTCCGTAGTAACTGTCGATCTCCGCGACGGCCTTGGAATTCACCGACTGCACCAGTTCGGTCAGCGCCGTGCCGGCGTCGGCCGAGAGCAACCCGCAACCGACAGGCGCGGCCGGCGAGAGCAGCTTGGAGGCAAAAAGAGGTCTCATGTGATCACCTGTAGTCGGCCACCACGCCTCCCTCGGTCGTGTCGCTTGTGGTAAGCAAACGCAAAATCACCGTGCCATTGGCCGGTATCATCAGCCCATTGGTGTTTATGCCGCCGACATATTGCCAAGGCGGAAAAAAGAGACTGTAGTTGGTGCTGCCGGTCACATCGCCGTGGATCAAGAGCGTGAGCCGTTTTGCAACGGCGACGCGGTTGCTGGTGATAAACGACGTGTCCGTGGCCAGCCAGATTTCCTGATATTGGTTCGTCGCGAAATCTAACACGACGGGGTTAGGCGCGAGATTGGACGCGAGGTTGGTAAAAATCTGCGCGTAATAAACGGAAACGGTGTCAATGCCCCACGCAAGAGCTTGGACGGGTTCCCCAAGCGTGATCGTCTGCGCATCGCTGGCCACGAGCGTATGCAAGTCCATCACGGCATGATCAGTGTCGCTTCGCAAAACGATATTCGACCCAGTAGGAAATATCGGCCAAGAATAGCCACCCCATCCATCGTTGGTTAAAACCGTGGCCCCGCCCCCATATAAACTGGAGCCAGAATCTATTTCGTTGCCAATATTTAACCGCCCTGTCACGTCAAAAAGCTGTCCAAGGATATTTGTGGTCAGACTGCCCGACGGCGCGTAGAAAACGCTCCATGAATTAGTCAGCGGCAGCCATGCCACGTCAGATTGCAGCGCCAGCGGTCCGCCGAAGATGCTGTTGATCTGCGCGGCGGAATTGCTGAACGCCGTGGCTTGCCGGCTGCCGTCTCCGAAAGCGTAGAAGCCGATGTTGGTTTGCACGCCAGCAATGATGTTCGTCAGGTCGTAGACATTCGTGGCATAGAACACATCGCCGCGCCAAATCGGGTCATAGGCGGGATAACTTGGATTCGTAAAAGATGGCGTGCCTGTCAGCGTGAAGTCGACGTCGCCCATCGTGCTACTGACAGTCCCAATAAAGAGCGTCCCATCATTAGCACCGTAGACCTGGTCGCCCGACGATAACTCCGTTGAATATGCGGCCCCTTGACCGTCGACAGTAGCCCAACTGGTTTGCCAAGTTGACAGTCCGGTTAATTGGACAAAGTTAGTGCCAGCCACAATGTTCGTCACTCCGTTTGGAATGATGTAAACGTAGTTTGTCGGCTTGTATAAGTTTGTCACTGTGAAGCCAGGTGCGCCCTGGTTCACCGCAAATTGATTGTCCACTCCGCGAAACGCCACGTTGCTGCCTGCCGTCAGCCAGCCCGATGAATGGATAAGGTTGAGCATCGAGTTGGACAGGTTTTGCTGCTGGGTAACCATCGCCGTGTCCGCATAGGATTGCAGCGCCAACGGTCCGCCGAAGATACCGTTGATCTGCGCGGCGGAATTACTGAACGCCGTCGTTTGCCGGCTGCCGTCGTTGAAAGCGTAAAAGCTGAGGTTGGTTTGAAGTCCGGCAACAATGTTCGTCAGGTCATAGACAACGGTGGAGAAGATGGTGTCAGCTCGATAAACAGTAACGTAGCCAGGAGCATCGTAGGGCGCGTTGCCGTAAAGCGTCGCTGTTGCATCATCCTGAATGGAGGCAACCATGCCAACACAGGTTCCCGGCTGCCCGTCATAAACAAGCATGCCGTTGGCAAGCTCGGCCCCGTAGGCGGTGCTTTCTCCAATCAAGCTGGTTGTGGCCGAAGAGAAAGTGGAAGCCCCTGTAAATGCTGTATAATTGGTGCTTCCGCTGTCCACAATGTTCGTCACTCCGTTCGGAATGATGTAAACATAGTTCGTTGACTTATAGACATTCGCCACCGTGAAACTCAGCGCGCTCTGATTCACCGCAAACTGATTGTCCACTCCTTGAAACGCGACGTTGCTGCCCGCCGTCAGCCAGCCCGATGAATTGATGACGTTGAGAATCGAGTCGGAAAGGTTTTGCTGCTGGCTGATGGCAAATCCGTTTGCCGACAGCAACACCGCGTTCGTGGCGGCGTCCACGTAGCCGAGCGACGCCAGATTGTTGGTGATCGAAGCCGTCGCATAAGGCTGCCCGGCGATCCAGTTCGTCGTCGCGTTCCACGCCGCGTTTGTCGCAGCGCCCACATAGCCAAGCGATGCCAGGCCGTTCGTCACACTCGCCGTCACGTAACCCTGACCAGTCACGAATCCCGTTGACGCGAGTCCGTTGGTGATCGAAGCCGTCACATAGAGCCGGCCGGCGATCCAATTCGTCGTCGCGTTCCACGCCGCGTTTGTCGCCGCAGCGAGGTCGCGGTCCATCGCCACGCCGAGTCCGCCGGGCGTCGCGCCGTCGCCGAGCCAGAGCTTGTGGGTGTTGGTGCTCCAGGCCGGCTCGCCGACAGCGAAGACGTTGGTGCTGCGATCGGTATCGAGGCCGCGGCGGAACTGGATGCGGTTGGTCGTCACCTGGGCGGTGGCGGCGAAGTTCACCACGGAGGCGCAGAGGACGCAGAGAACTGCAAATCGCAGGGACGGCGCGCTGTGCCGTCCGGTCATCATCTTGCGGACGGCGCAGCGGGCCGTCCCTACCAGCCTTCCGGCTTCCGACTTCTGGCTACCGACTTCCGACTTCTGGCTTCTATTATTTGTTTTCATGACGTTGGCAGTTGCAAAAACTTGACCTTCGCGCGCCGGGCGTTCCCGCCGGCTTCTCTTGAACCCGAAAACCGAAGCGGTATCGGCAAGGATGCCGGCGCCACGGACGACCGCGGTTGCCGAACGGAACGGGGCTCTGGCCGCGCCGATGTGGAGAATGGAGGTTATTATGCTCATGGCGTTTTGCAGGAAACGTTACGGGAAGGAAACGGTCGCATCAGAGCTTTGTGTGCTGCCGTGGGCGTTGTTGGCAGTGACGTGAGCTTTGCCCGTGCCATACGGGACGCCGACCCATAAATGAGTTCCGCCGGGAGTCACTCCGCCTTGGTCAGGCCAACTCGTTCCACCATCCGGCGAAACTTGCAAGGACATGGATGTCGCGCCGGCGGGCAGGCTGGGAATATCTATCACCACGTTGAACGTTCCATCCATGTTATCGGATGGAGTCTCAAAGACAGGCGCGTCGGGCGTGGCGGGCGGACTATCTGTGGCAACGACGTACTCTGTGCTCACCGCACTCGTGACGCCCACGATGTTTGTCCACGTGGCAATGACGAACAGCACCTGGCCGGCGGCAATTCCATTGGTGATTGTAAAACTCGTGGCGCCACCGAGCACGCCCCAAGCGCCGCCGCCCGCCATGTCGTCCACCCAAACGCCGCTGCGGTTGGTATCGGCCGCGGTGGCGAGGCTCGAAATACTTGTCCAAGTGCCATAGGACACGCTGACGGTCTGCCCGGTGTTGACCGAGCCGGAGATCGCCGGCAGCACGCTGTTCACAGGCCGAAACACAGTCATCGAGCCGCCGATCGCGTTCCACACCTGATCGAGTGTGACACCGCCGCTCGCGCCGATGTAAAAGTTGCCGTTGGTCTGCGCGACGCTGACGCCGGAGCCAGCGAAGATGAAGTTGCTGCCGATGGGAATAAAGGTGCCGCGCGTCCATTGAGTCACCGCGTTGGTCGCGGCGTCCACGCGGCCGAGCGAGGCCAGCCCGTTCGTCACACTCGCCGTCACGTAACCCTGACCGGTCACGAATCCCGTTGACGCGAGTCCGTTGGTGACGGAAGCCGTCACATAAAGTTGGCCGACGATCCAATTCGTCGTCGTGTTCCATGCCGCGTTTGTCGCCCAGGCAAGGTCGCTGTCCATCGTCACGCCGAGTCCGCCGGGCGTCGCGTCGTCGCCGAGCCAGAGCTTTTGGGTGTCGGTGCTCCACGCCGGCTCGCCGGCGGCGAAGACGTTGGCAACGCGCTCGGCGTCGAGGCCGCGGCGGAACTGAATGCGGTTGGTCGTCACCTGGGCGGTGGCGTCGAAGGTCACCGCGGAGACGCAGAGAACGCGGAGAAGAAATGCGGAATACGCCCGCCCACTAGCCAACCAAGGATTGCGGAATCCTGCTTCCGACTTCTGACTTCTGTCTTCTGACTTCTGATTTCTGTTGTTCGTTTTCATGCCGTTGGCGGTTCGCTGAACTTGATCCACGTGCCGGGCGTGCCGGCGGCGGTGCAGACCCAGACGACAAAATTCATGTCCACCCAATACTCGTATTGCTCGTGCGCGCCGGCGGTGGGCGCGCCGGCGGCGGTCGTGGAGTCGGGCACGATGTAGTTGGCGATCTGGTTGAGTTGCTGGATGTCGTTCTCGACGACGGTCTCCGGGTCGAGCACGCTCACGACGGAACGCAGGTTGCGCAACAAGGGGTAGCTCATTTAGACGATTCCTCCATCGGGTATGCCGGCGGGAGGCTGCGAGGTGAAGTCGCCGCCGTCGAGTCCGCCGCCGGGCTGGGAAACAAAATCGCCGCCGTCGATCGTGGTGGGAGCGGGCGGCGCCGGCGTGACGCCTTCCGCCACGCCATCTGAATTGAGGAGCTGGTAGCGCGTCCTGAACAACACCTCATAGACGCACGCGGTCTGCGTCTGCGCGACCAGTTCGCAACCCTCCTCCAGGAATGTGTCCCAATGCGGCAGCAGCTTGCGGTTGCGCAGGCGGCCCGGCAGCCGCGGGTTTTTGTTTTCGTAGTCGCAGATCGCGTCGAGGATTTCATAAATGCCGACGACGCCGACCGCGCCGCGGCGCAGCTCGCGCGGCGGCCGCAGCGAGGCGGCGCAGATAAAGATGGACCAAAACGCGGTGTGCATGTCCTCGGGGACCAGCTTGATTTCGCGGCGGCCGTGGCGCAGGAGGACCTCGGTGACTTTGGAAACGTTCTTCAGCGAGAACAACTGCACCCACGCGGACGGCGCGGTGAACCGGACGAGCGTTTCCATCACCTCGTTGCGCTCGCCGGCGTAGGTGTCCACGCGATTGAACAGCGGCACGTCGGGAAAATCCGGCCGGCGCGCCGCGCGCAGCTCGGCGACGATGGCGTCTTCGCATTGGAGAATCGGGTTCATGGGCGGAAAAAAACGAAAGTGAAGAGTGAAGAGTGAAGAGTGAAGAGTTGGGGTGGAACGCGTTCTCCGAACGCGTTTTTTGCCGGAAGAAATCGCGTTCGGAGAACGCGATCCACCATTACTCTTAACGCTCCACTCTTAACTCTCATGCGGTGTGGCCTCCTTGCCATGTGGAACGTGGCCGGCCGGCCGCCGTCCGCAGCCCGGCTCCGGCTCGTGGCGGGATTTGAGCGAGAGGGTGCGGTATCTCGACGCGAACGGCAGTTGGAGAGAGCGCGCTATGGCGCTCACCGGATGGATGTTCGCGTCAAGCCCTCTCATCAGCACCGCGGCGTCGGAAACGCGATAGATGAAGGAGCGCGACGCGGGGCGCGTTTCGTCCAAACTTTTGATGGCGGTGGAAGTGCTCATGGGCGGGGAAACGAAAGTGAAGAGTGAAAAGCGCAGAGTGAAGAATGAAGGTGGATCGCGACCTCCGGGCGCGATTCGTCTTGAATGAAAAACGCGCCCGGAGGTCGCGCACCCCAATTCTTAACTCTTAACTTTTCACTCCTAATTTCCTTCATCTACCACCCTTTCATCGTGTCGCGTTTGAAGACCCGCTCTTCGGCGTTGCTCAGCACGTCGCCGCGGTCGCTGCGCGGCGGCTCCTGGGCCGCGCCGAGCGTGGCGACGCCGCGCGCCACGTCGTCGAGGAACTTTCCCGAGGCGTCGAACTGGTCTTTGTAGGCGGCCTTCTGGTCGCGCGGACTGTCGGGCCGCAGTTGCGCCTGCGCGGCGTAGTAGAGGAAGCGCGCCATCGCGTGGCCGGTGATCGTGGCCCGCACGTTGGCCGCGTCGTCGTCGTTGACTTCCAGCGGCAGCTTGTGCCGGAGGCGGAACTTGGAAAGGAAATCGCCGTTGACGCGGGCGATGAGATGGTCGCGCAGAATCGTGTTGAGCTGGCCGGTCGGGTTCCAGGGATCGTCCAGCAGCAGGAGCAGCGACTGCGGGCTGACGTTGGCAGCGACTGTGGTCGCATCCAAAAATGTGGTGATGGTGGTCATGAGGGTGTGGAGTTCACCGCGGAGGCGCAGAGGACGCAGAGAGGAGAAGCTGTCAGCCGGCGGCAGTCCGCCGTCAGCCGAAATGCCTCTTCACTCCCTGCGTCTCTGCGTTTGGTTTGCATTGTCTCCAGGGGTCGCCGGGTTACACGTCGTTGGTGACGGCGTTCTTGATGAGGAAGCACGAGTCCTGGTTGGTCATGATGACGCGCCGGCAATGGCCGACGATGTCCTGCACGGCGCCCCACAAGCCGCCATGCTCCTGACCGGGCAGGATCGCGCTGCTCTGGACGAACACGGGCGCGCTGCCGAACAACGCGCCGTAGGCCGTGAGCGCGGTTCCCGCGTAGGGCGCGACGGTGGAGAGCGGCGCCGGCTCGACGCGGCAGAGGCCGAAGTCCTTGCCCCAGACGCGCTGGTAGCTGGCCGCCTCGCCGGGCGCGGCGAAGTTGCCGCGCTGCTCGCCGACGACGACCTGCCGCAGGTCGAACAACTTCGCGACCTCGGCCTCGTTGGCGACGCCTTCGACGGCCTGGCGGTCGCCGAGCACGGCCTTGATGGCGCTGATGATCTTCGGATGACGCCGCAGCGGCAGCCAGACCGCCAGGCCCATCCACGCCGTGTCGGGCTTGATGAGCGACTTGGCCATCGCCGTCTGGATGACGGCGACGACGTCCGTGTCCGGATCGTCGAGCTTGTAACCGGAGTTGCCCTGCGCGCTGGCGTCCACGGCGTTGCCGGTCTTGTAGTTGGCGAGGGTGGTGAACAGTGTGTTGGTCTCGATCTCGTGCGAGAACCAGAACGTGTCCACGAGCGCCTTGGCCTTGGCCATGCGCGTGTCAATCGGCACCTGCAACACGCCGCTCGGCTGCGTCTGCGTCAGCCGCGCCACGTCGTTGGGGTGGATGAGCCGCCGGCCGTAATCGCTCAGCACGGCCGTGTCGGTCTTGAACGCGAAGTCCGCCACCGGGATGTTGCCGCGGCGGTTGATCTTCAGGTCCACCACGCGGAGGTATTCCGCGGGATCGAACTTCCACCAGTTGAACGCCAGGTCGGCGATGATCTGCGCCGGCGCCATGGGCGCGAGGGTGCGCCCGATGAACTCCGGCGGATAAACCCCAGCGACAAACGTCGTCAACTGGGCGTTGAGTGTGAGTTGGGTTGGATCCATGTTCGTTGCTTTCTTGATCTGTCGGGTTGCGGTTCACTCGCCACTACGACGCCTTGACGTAGTGTTTGCCTTGCGCGGCGCGGCATTTGATGATGTCGCCGGCGCTGCCGGACTGGAGCGCCTGGGCGCCGTAGCAATCGCCATCGCTGGCGGCCACGGCGGCGGCGTTGGTGTCGGAGGTCAGGAACTGGAACTCCGTGACCTCGCCGCCGGCGATCAGGAAGATCTCCCGATCGTCCGAGTCGGTGACGATGGCGACGGTCTTGCCCGCCGCGATCTCCAGGTCGGCGTCGGTGGCTTCGCCGAAGACCGGGAAGCACGGGGCGCTTGCGTTGGTGGCCGGCACGATTTGGCCGTCAGCGGCGCCGCGCTTGGCGAAGCGGCAGCATTTGACGGCGGTTTGAACTGTTCGACTCCACATAATTTTTTCCTTCTTTCTTGGTGCCCCGAAATCTTTCCGGGGAATTGGTTTTCTGATTTTGGATTTTGGATTGTTCGGACGCTCTACGCTCCACGCTCCACAGCCGTCCGGAACAACTCCGGCTTCTCGCCCATGAGCCGCACCAGTCCCATGGACCGGGCGCGATGCACGTCGGCGGCGGCGATCTTCATGAGTTCGGGGTCCTTGGCGATCAGCTCCTTGAGCGGCGCTTCCCAGGCTTCGGCTTGCGGGCCGAGGCCGTCGGCGCCCTGCGCGGTGGCCGTTTGCACAACCATGCCGAGTGGGACGGTGGGCGTGCGGGACACGAGCGCCTTGAACTCCCCTTCCCGCTCGCTGCCCGTGAGGCGCGCGACGGTGATCTCCCGCTCCGCCGGGCTGATGATGCCGGCCTTGATGGCGATCTCCGCGACGGCGCCGGCGTAGTCCTGCAACGCGATGACGTTGCCGGGCGCGGCCTTGGCGGTGAGCGCGGCGACGCGGGTTTGGTGTTGCTCGAACGCGGCGATCAACTCGGCCTCGGTGGCTTTCTCCGGATCGAGTTGCCACGCCGCGCAGAGCCTGGCTTTCAATTCCTTCATCTGCTCTCCTGTCTGCGCAGGGGGTTGGGGTTCGCCGTCGTCCAGAGCTGCGCTGATCCGGGCCACGTCGTTGGGGTCGGCGGCCACGAGCGAGGCCGAAAGCCGCGCCGTGGCCGAAAGCAACGCCTCCGCGCCGAACAAGCCGCGGTTCACAAAACCGCCGCAGTTCGCGTAGAGGCCCGCCGCCTCGCCCGTCTCCGGGTCCATCGGGACGTGCGGCGAAAAAGACTGGTATTCGGGCGGCTCGCCCGTCGTGCGCTCGACGGCTTTCGCCGTCAGCCGCGTCAGGCCAATGACGCCGAAATCATCGTGCCATGCGAACCGCAACGGCGCGCCGCTGGCGTCCTCGTCCTTGTGATCGTAATCGGTGTAGGGCTTCACGCCGTCGGCGGCCATCATCTTGCGGCGCGCGCCCTCCATGCGTTGGGCCGAGAGCGGCGAGGGATGCACGCGCAGCTCGTAGGGCGTGCCGTCGGGATTTTTCTGCGGCACGCGCCGGTCGCCTTTCGGGACATACACGAGCCAGCGGTCGCGCGGCGAGGACGCGGGCGACGGGAGATCGGAGATGGGAGATGCGGAAGTAGCAATGCCGCACAACGCGACAACGGGCGCGGCGTCGTTGTTGAGATGTTTCGGGTTGGGAAGTTCGTCGTGGCTCATGTTGCCTTTCAGTGGAAGATGGGAGTTGGGAGATGGGAGATCGGGGCGGGTTTCGGGTTTCGGAAACTTCCAGAGAGCGTGCCAGCACCTTGGCCATCGCCGTTGCCCTTTCCGTTGCTTCCGTCCCTTCCGTCACTTCCGTCCTCTCCGCCCACGGCGCCCTCGCTCTTCAGCACCGCCTCGCCGCCGGCGGGCTGCGGAATATCAAACTCCTCGTGCGCCCAACGCTCCGGGATCTGCACGCCCACGCTCGCCAGCACCTTCAGAATGTTCGCGAGCGCGGTCTGGTCGCTGCGGTCGGCGCCGGGCAACTCGTAACGGGGATTGTCGCCCGGCTCGGCGAAGTTGAACTCCATCAGCCAGCGCATCGCCGTGTCGTTGATCGCCTGGCAAAAGAGGACGCAGCTCCAGTCAATGACCTCGTCGCTTTCGTCGACGTGCACCTCGCCGAGCGAGCGCGCGCCGCGCGTGCCCGCGTCGGTGCCGAGCGTGGAGCCGAGAATCAGTTTCAGCGCGAGGTCGGAGTAATACTTGATGATCGCCTCCTGCGGCGGACCGCCGCCCGCGCTCGCGCCGATGCGGTTGATCTCGACCTTCGTGCCTTCCGGGAAACACGCGACGCGCATGGCGATGCGCGAGAGGTGCGCGAGGATCTTCTGCATCGCGCTCTTGTCCTCGGCGCTGCGGGAGCCGCCCTGCTCGCGGTAAAACGCCCACGCGATGTCCGCGCCGAACGTCTCGGCCAGCGCGGCCCAATCCTTTTGCGCGAAGAGCACGATGAGGAACGCCCAGGCCAGCGGACGCAGGATCGCGCCGCGCGCGGCGTGGCCGCTCTTGGAGAGATGCTCGAAGATGACAAATTTCTTCGGCGGAAAATCCACGCGGTTATACACGAGCAAATTCGGGATGAGCTGGAGCTGCGGGGAGTCTGGCCAATACACAAGATGCCGATAGTTCACCCACGGCATCTTGTTGATGACGACCGATTGTCGTCCGTTGATGGGTCGGACGGCCCAATCGATCTCATGCACGGAAATATTTTTGCCGACGAAGTCCATCGCGTTGAACATCGTGCGCGGCCAGTCCTGGATGTCGGCCCAGACGGCGTTGGCGAAATCGCACTTGCGTTTCGCGAGATCGGGGTTGAGCGGCTTGTCGGGCGGGACGATGCGGCCCTGGCGGCGGCACGCCTTGAGTTTGTGTTTGAAGAGCGGGATGCGCAGCTCGATCCACTTCTCCTCCATCTCCTCGAACAGCCGGAACTGCTCGCTGATGGCGCCGGTGATCGCGCGCTCGAGGACGGCTTCGAGAAATTCGGGATGCAGGTTGCGGCTGACGGAGTGATACCAGCGCTCCGCGATCTGCGGCTTGATCATCGTGCCGATGTCGGGCGCGGCGAGCGGCAACGATTCGCGCGCCGGCGCGTCGGGCGTGGACCGGAGCATCGGGTTGAGGTTCGGCCCGGGCTGATACGCGGGGCCGACGTTGGTGGGTGAGTTTGAAAAGGGGTTCCACATAGTCAGTTCCTCGATGTGTTCAGTATGTGAAAAGGACGAAGTGAGGAGTTAAGAGTTCAAAGTTAAGAGTTAAGAGTGATGGCCGCGCTTGCGGCGCGTTCCTCAACTCTTCACTCTTCACTCTTAACTCTTCATTCGCTGCGTTCCTCATCACCAGTTCCTCCGTGCCGGGCTGGCCCAGCGGATGTTGCCGGCGGTGACGACGCGGTCGGGGTCGAGCGCCCCGCCCGGCGTCTGGCGCGGCGTGCCGGCCACGCCCGCCGCCAGGCGCGCATAGACTTTCGCCAACCCAAGATGGTTCTCGACCTTGTCGGCCCAATCCTCCGCGCCGGTTTTCGCGTCCCGCACGCGGCGCAGGTTGAGCAGATGCGTGTCGAGCACCGCCTGCGGCGCGCCCGCGCCGATGTAGGTTTGAGGGAGGCGCGCACGAGGCAAGAAACGGATTTTGGATTTTGGATTTTGGATTTTGGATTGGGGAATGCGGATTTGAGAATCACCGGTGGACACAAGGTAGGGCGAAGCGTCCCGCTGAGCCGCGCCGCCGAACGGCTCGCCAGAGACGGCTCGCCCTACCCCACGCTCCACGTCCCTACCCTCTGCGTCCTCTGCGTCTCTGCGGTGCATCCCTCCGTTGTGTTCGCGCGAGACCGCGGAGACACCGCAGTTCCCCGAATCCAAAATCGGAAATCCAAAATCCAAAATCGTTTCAATCACGCCCTCGCTCGGCGTGAGAAAATCGTTCACGGCGCTCTGGATGCTCTCGGCGCGGTTGCATTTGATGAGCGGATAAATCTTCCCCGCCTGCGTGATGCCGACGGTCTGCACGATGCCGCCCGCCTCGCTCGACGTGAACAGCACCGCCGCCGCGCGCAGGCCGCTCCAGAGTCCGCGCCCGCCGTCCCACGTCAGGCCCGCGCCGATGTTCGAGAGCGTGGCGCGCATCAACTCCGTGCGCGGCAGCGCCGGCGGCTCGTAGTTCTCCAGGCCGTTGAGCGCGAGGCAGAGGCGCGTGGTCAGGTCCGGCTCGCCGCCCGCGTCGAAGCAGATGCACTCGATGCCGAGCAGGTCCATGAGCCGCGGCAGGCGCGCGGGCAGGTTGCCGCTGGCGATCATCTCGGCCCACACGAGCGCGCTGGCGACGGGCGACTGGACTTCATCGCACCAGAACCAGCAGCGCGGCCCCATGTCGCAGCCCGCGAAGCGGGGAGAGTCGCCGAGAGACAAAGACATGGGGTAAGCGGAAATTGGAAATTGGAGATTGGAGATTGGAAAGCCGGAATTTGAAGCTGGAAAACCAGCGCGCGAGGAGGGCAACGGATGGTTTTTGATTTCAGAGTTGAGATTTGAGATTCGGGAGTCGCCGCGGGAGACAGAAACGGAGTAGGGCGAAGCGTCCCGCTGAGCCGCGCCAGCGATGCCGCTGGGAGCGGCGACTTCCAAGTCGCCGGTTTTTCGCAACGCGTCGGCGACTTGGAAGTCGCCGCTCCCAGCCGCTCCTCTGCCGGCGACGGCTCCTCCTTCTGCCATCTGCCTTCTGCCTTCTGCCTTCTCTCCCCTCGCCCTCTCCAGCACCTCCGCCGTGATCGGCTGCGCGGCGCCGGCGTGGGGGATGGCGATGCGGTCGCAGTAAAACGCCGTCATCGCCTCGCCGCTGGGGTCGCTCATCGCCGAATACCACGCGCCGACGATCTCCTGGAGCGAGATGGCGCTGATGCCGAGCTGCGAGACGCGGACGGAAAACTTCGCGTGGCGGATTTGATCCGGATTCTTCGCCACGTAGTCGCCCGCGTCCCGGTCGAGTTCCGCGCCGCACTGGAGGCACGCGCAGTAATACCGCGCATCGCGGTCGTGACCCATCTCGGGGGTGATGGAAGGAGCAGACAAAAGTGAAGAGTGAAGAGTGAAGAGTGAAGAGTTGGGACCGGAGCCGTTCTCCGCATTCCTGCCGCCGCGGGAATGCGGAACTGAAAGTGAAGAGTTGGGAAACGCGCCGCAGGCGCGACCATCACTCTTAACTCTTAACTTCGAACTCTTTCCGTTTGCGCTCCCCAACTCTTCACTCTTCACTCTTAACTCTTCACTCTTAACTCGTCCGTCCTTGCGGACGCGCACGATCTGCGGGAAATTCTCCTCCAGGTTCCACACCGCGCCGCACTTCGGGCACGGCGTCATCAGGCGATGAAAACTCCCCGCCTCGACGCGCTGGTTCTGGCCCGCGCCGGCCACGCGCTGCGTGCCGATCTCCCACTTCAGCGCCAGCGGCGAGCCGGTCATGCGCCCGTCCACGTAGCCGATGTTCCGCAGCGGAATGTCGTCCACCTCGTCGAGCGCGGCGGCATCGAGCGAGATGGTGGTCGGCGGTTTTTGCATGCCGCAGAAATGCCCGAACGCCTTCCGCCCGCCGTCGGACACTTGGAAGCTGTTCTTGCGATTGACCGTCTTGCCGCTCGCATTCTCGGCGACGCCGAGGCGGATCATCGCGGCCATCCACGGCTGCTGGTCCAGCACGTCGGGGCGGAACTTGGTGTCCACGATCTTGGCGAGCAATTCCTGGTCGGGCGTGTAGTAGCCGAAGTTGGCGAACTCGATGGCGGTGAGGTAGCCGAGGAAATTCAGCACGAGCACGGTCTTGCCCCATTGCGCGCCGCCGCCCACGGTGATCGTCGCGCCCTTGAGCGAGTGCGGTTTGAAAAGGACGCCGTCGATTTCCACGGAGGAAGCGGTGGAAGAGGCGGGACGATTTTGGATTTTGGATTTTGGATTTTGGATTGCGGAAGCGTCCCGCGAAACGGACGCCGGATGATCTGTAGCGGCGGTCTCCGACCGCCGATTATCATTATCATTCCGGCGGTCGGAGACCGCCGCTACAGTACTCTGGCGGACCGCCGCTACAGAAACCTCTGCGCCCCCGGCTTTGGATTTTGGATTTTGGATTGGAGATTGCGGGTTTCGGAAACGCCCGCTGAGGATGTTGTTGCCCTGGCCGTCGCCGTTTTCGTCACTTCCACCGCCGCCCGCTCCGCCCAAACAATTCGCCAGCACCTTGTCCGTGAGCGCCACGATCCAGCGCAGCGGCGCGCGGCCCTCGAAGTTGAACGGCCCGTATGCGCCGCCGCGCAACGGCACGCGCGCGCAGCCCGCCAGATACTCCGCAAACGTGCGGCACTCCGGCCGGCCGGGGATTGTTCCGCCGCGGAAAACTTCCACAAAGGGTCCGATGTGCGGTTCCGTGGCATCCGGGATTGCAGGCCGGCTGCCCTCAGCCGGCGCCACGTCGGGGACGCGGCCTACAGAACCCGCAAGGTGGAACGCGTTCTCCGAACGCGTTTCTTCGTCGCGCGACATCGCGTTCGGAGAACGCGATCCACCTGCGGCGGCATGCCGCGAGGATTTCACAACGCGGCGCGTTGTTGCATGGCGTGTCTTCACGCCGCCGCCTCCTGCGCCGCCTTGTGGACGGCGGCGTCGAACGTTTCATACGCGGCGCACAGCTCCGGATATTTTTTCACAAACTTGGCAAACTCGCGCAGCGCCTTGTCCAACGCCGCCGTGGTGGCATCGCGGTATTTCCGGAGCGCGAGTTCGAGGTTCTGTTTTTTGAGTTTGTTGGCCTCGATCCGGGCCTCGGCGTTGACCACGCGGGTGATGGTGCCGAGGCCGGCGTTGACGAGCTTGGCGGCTTTTTGAGGATTTTTCTCGGCGGCGGCGTCCATGATGTCGGCCAGACCGGCGGCCTGCTGCTTCATGGCCTCCTGCGCGAGACTGCTGCCGCGCCGGATGGCGTTGCGTTCCAGGACTTGGAGCGCCTGCGAGCGCATGGAGATTTTTTCCGCCGCCGCCAGGACGCGATGGCAGCCCAGGATGACGTTGCGGAGGCTGATCGGGAACCCATGGCGGACCAGCCAGGCGTGAACCTCGCGGTTGGTCTTGCCGAGGACGATCTTCAAAAACGCCTCGCCGAGTTTCGGATCGCCGAGCGCCTTCCGGAACACCGAGTTGGGGTGCAGACGCGCCCGGATGAACGCCAGCGGCCCGATCCGGGCGAGAACCCCGGTCGCGGCGGCGCTGGATTTCAAATTTCGAATTTCAGATTTCAAATTGCGGATGGCGGATTGCGGTTTTCCGCCGGTGGGGCGAGACTCCGTCGAGCCTCTGGATCGCGGGTGGCGGATGGCGGATGGCGGAGGCTCGACGGAGTCTCGCCCCACCCCACGCTTCACGCTCGACGCTCCACGCTCAACGGCCCTGGCCCCGGCGTCTCTGCGTTGAAACGCCGCGCGCTGTCGTTTCCCTGTAGCGGCGGCCTGGACTCCGAAACCGTTCGGGGCCGACGGCCGGTCATTGGGGCACGTTGGACTCTGCACTTGTGTTGGTCTTTTGTTTGCCATGACTGGGTCGGCGGGTCAGCCCCGCACGTTTTCGGAGTCCAGACCGCCGCCACAGAGCGCCGAGCCGACGCCGGTGATGTAAAACCGCGGCGGGTTGCCCCGCATCGTCGCCAGCCCGTGGCGCGCGAACCGCCGCAGCGCCGCCAGCGCCGTGTCGCGCGCGATCTGGACGCCCGCCGCGCCCGCCTGCGCAAGCAACCCGTCCGGTGCGATCCCCTCCACGCTCGCGGCATTGAGCAGCGTGAGGATGTCGCGCTCCTGGTCGGAAAGAGGCAGGGCGGAAATTTCTGATTTCTGAATTCTGAATTCTGATTTCCGGCCTCTGTCTTCCGTCTTCCGGCTTTCCGCCTTCGCGTCTTCGCTGTTGTTTTGTTTCGTCGCGGCGGAAATCGCGCCCGGAGGTCGCGATCCACCGGAAGACCGGCTTCCGCCTTCTGCCTTCTGGCTTCTGACTTCTGTCTTCTGGTTTCTTTCCTTCATCGCATCACCCTTTCCCCTGCGACCCGGCCAGGTTGGAAAGCCCGTTGGATATTTCATCAACTTTTTCACTGGTGGACCTCGCCCATGCTTCCAGCCCGTCGAGCCGCGCGTCCATGCGCTCGAGCTTTTTGCCGAGGTCGCCGATGTGGTTGTGGAGTTTCTCGCGCGCCTGCTTGGCCTGCGCTTCGTAGGCGCTGATCTGCTCAAGCATCCGCAGGCGAATGAGGTTTTCGTTGCCGAGGGCGAGCGCGGCGTGGCGCTCGTCGCACATCGCCTTGGTCATCACCGTCGGCAGCAGGGCCACCTCGCGGCGCTGGGTCTCGTTGACGACGTTCACGTCGCGCGCGGCGCGGCCGCGGCGGATGCGCTGGAGCGTTTCCACCAACGCCACGCCGTAGTAACCGCCCGTGAGCAGCACGCCGACGATCACCACCACCCAGCCGATGGACTGGAAGCTGCCGGGATCGGGAAGTTGGGCGAGGAGGTTAATCATGGCGGCCAACCTCCGTTTGGATGATGGCGAAAGATGAAGGGCGGCGGCCGGAATGCACCGCAGAGGCGCGGAGGTCGCTGAGAGGTTTTCTCTCTGCGCTCTCTGCGCCTCTGCGGTGAATCCTTTCGGCGTCCCTGCGTTGAAAAACCATTTTCATTAGAATTTGAAACCAACCCCGGCGCTGATGACGACCGCCTTGCCCGCGCCGTCCGCGCCGAACGTCTCCACGCCCGCGCCGACGTAGCCGTAGAACGCGTCCACCTGCCGCGGACGCCACGCGAGCGGCGGGAGTTTTTTTTGCGCCCACGTGAGCAGCGGGCCGAGCGGGTCCGTCCAGAGCGCGGCCTCCAGCGCGGAGAACGCGCCGTCCTTGTCGCTGCCGAGCACGAGCGACGGGCCGCCGTAAAGCGCCCAGACCGTGGCGGGGTCGAGCTGCCAGTTCACCTTCACGAGCGGGGCCGCCACCGCCGCGCCACCGCTGGAAAGCCCGCCGCCGGAGCGCCACGAATACACCGCGTTCAACGAGACGTTCGTGCCGAACGCCTTCGCGAAGTCGGAAAAGTTTTCGACGCGCTGCCAGCCCGGCAGCATCTCGACGAGATCCACGGCGACGGCGGAGTTGAAGGAGACGGTGGGAGACGAGGAAGTGGGCAGTGGACAGTGGTCAGTGGTCAGTTGGGAAACGGGAGGATTGGAGTTTTGGAACAATGGAGTGCTGGAGTTTTGGAGCGCTGGGATGTTGGACGAAGTAATCGCCGCGAGCGTATTGCTGCCCGGCCCCTGGCTGCTGGCGTTTGTCCCTTGGCCATTGGCGTTTGTCCCTTGGCCATTGGCGTTTGTCCCTTGGCCATTGGCGATTGACCCTTGGCTATTGGCGATTCCTTCCGGGCTGTTGGCCGCTTGCCCAAACGCCAGCGACGCGCTCAAGAGCAGCGCCACGAGCAGCGGCGTCTTCACCACGTCCACCATGCGGCTCACCACTTCCGGCCGCTTCGCAATGGCGTGGCGGAAGAACATCAGCGCGCCGGCGGCGAGCAGGACGCTCGCGTGCGTGGCCAGATCGTCCGCCGTGGCGGTGCCGTGACGGATCGCGTCCACGACCTTCAGCAAATCGCACGCGACGGCCAGCAGCGCGGTGCGGACGGTTTTGGAGCCGAGCGTTTCGGCGAGCGCGATGGCGTTGTGATGCGCCGCCGCGTCGAGATCGGGCTGCGCGGCGAGGAACGTTTCCGTTTTCCTCAGCCCGAACGCCAGCGCGAACTTTGTGATCCAACCCAGTTTCATTTTTCCCTTTCCGTTTTCTGTTTTCCGTCTTCCGTCTTCCGATTCCCGATTCCCGATTCCCGATTCCCGATTTCTAATTTCTAATTTCCGCCTTCTGACTTCTGACTTCTGTCTTCTGACTTCTGACTTCTTTTTTTCGCCTTCTGCCTTCTCGCTTCTGCGTGCGACGTGCGCGGGAATACCCGCAGAGAAAAATTCTGGGAAGGAAAATCACTGCGCTAGCGCAGTGAAATATCAGCCAAAAACGCACGTTTTTCGGGTGCGAAAATGTGCGTTTTCCAATTGACTGCGCTAGCGCAGCGCTAGCGCAGTCCGCAGAAACCTCTATTCCGGGGAAAAACAGTGGTCAGTGAGCAGTGATCAGTGGTCAGTGGTCAGTGGGCCGTTGAAAAATGGAATGCACCGCCGAGACGCAGAAGGTGGGGACGCCGCGCCCTACCGGGACCTTTGTCCGCGCCGCCAGCGTCCCTATTTTTGCGGCTGCGTGAACGTGAATCGGGCCGGGGAGTTTTGGCGTTGACGGTCCGGGGCATCGGCGTAGGCTGCGCGCCGGAGGTTTGAAGAAGTTGAGAACGGTGCGATGAAACTATTCATCGAAAAACGCCCGACGGCTGTCTCGGTGATCGGCTGGTTCTGGATCATCGTTGGTTTTTTCACGGCGCTCGCCAGTGTGGCTTCGCTCCTGCAGGACCCGCCCAGCGAATCCTTGATCCAAGAGATGGCCAAGGACTCTCCAGTGATGGCGCGGGCGTTGCGTCACTACTTTGTGGGGGCTCTGCTGCAATTCGTTGTTGGGCAGGTGTTCATCTTCTCTGGAATTGGTTTTCTCCGCCTGCGGGCGTGGGCACGAACCGCGCTGGAGGTCGTTTCGTGGCTTGTCGTGGTTTTTTTCGCTGCCATCATGGTTGATGTGTTGGTCATGATGCATACCTATTTGAAGGATGGCGCCTTGCCTTGCGGGGTCATCGGCTGCGTTCTCGGCTCCGCATTCTACTTCGGGCCTGTGGGTCTCATGCTGTACTTCCTGCGGAGCCGAAAGGTGCGCGAGGCGGTTGGCGGCAATGGCGGGAAGAATCCGGCATGATCGAAGAGCGAACCATCCTGGCATCGGCCATGGGGATCGTTTCCCTGGTCGTTGCCCTTGTGTGGCCGCGATTGCGGGTGGCTCGAAACATGGCGGACTTTTATGGACTGGGGGAAGCGGAGATCAAGAAGCAACGTCGCAGCATCAGAATGTGGCTGGTGATCCACGGCCTGAGCCTGCTTCTGTTTGGCCTCCTCCCCATGCCCTATGCCGTCGCCGCCCCCGCGTGGTTGGTGGCCCTGGCGGTTCTTTATGGCGCCGACAGGGGCCTCGCGCTGGGGATGTTCAGGAACTACAACAGATACGGAGGCTATAAAATATGCGACCGGCGGTGCAACACCTCCGATTTCTGGTTCCAGGTCGCCCTGTATGTGGCGGGCGCCGTTGTGTTGGCCGGCTTTGGATTCGATGCGCTGCGGGGCTTCCCGTGGGCCCGGTTCGTCGAGCAGCAACTGGAACCCGGCCGGACACCCGCTGTCATGGGAACGCGGACGCCCGCAGCCAGCCAGCCCCAGCCCGAGGCATCCGGTCCCACCCTCGTGGAACGGAGATCAAGCTCGACCTACTCCAACGGGAAAGATTTGGGTTGCCAGATCTCAGGCATGCCGCGGGGCGCTTACAGCCATCAGATGTTTGGCGACATCGAGCGGCGCTGGACCGGGTTGTTGAAAGAGAATTACGACGGCGGCCAGCCGGGCCGCGTCACGCTTCGTTTCGCGCTGTATCCCACCGGGCGCGTGGATCATTTGAAGATCACGCAAAACACCGCTTCGGCTGCTTTGGGGAGCTATTGCCAGAAGGCGGTGCTGGATTGCGCCCCCTTCGGCCCGTGGCCGCTGGAGCTGAAGCGGTTGGGCGGAGACCGCCTGGACATCGCGATCACTTTCAACGTTTATGCGCGCGACAAGTAGGGCCTGCGCAGGGAAGCCGTGTCGAGTCCGTCTCAAAAACGCGGGTTCCCCACCGTAGAACGGATGTCCACATCCGTTTATCATCCGTGCGAACGGTTGTCTTCATCCAGTAACGGGCTTGGGAGCCCGTTCTACGCGGCATAACGCGCCGGCTGCCAAACTTTTGAGACCGCCTCCAAAGTGCCGGGCTATTCTCACTCGTCCCCGCGGGACTCAGCGCCCTTAAGACTTTCTATTATAATACCGCACCTGCACCGCGACGGGATAGATGAAGCGGAAATCCGACAGGTCGAACTCCAGCGGCGGATACTGGGTATTGAAACTCATGAGCCGCACCTTGTTGGCGCGGGGGCCGTGGCGCAGGAACTTCTTGAAGTAGACTTCGTGGCCCTTGCGCGTGCGCGCGATGACCAGGTCGCCGCTCTGCGCCTCGCGATTGGGCAGCACCACGATGCGGTCGCCCGCGTGGATGTCCGGCTCCATGCTGTCGCCCTCGACGATCACCGCGAACGCGTTCGCGTCGTCGCACGCCACGCGCACCGTCTCGTCCAGGAAATCCCCGAGGTCGTGATAATCCTTGGCCGCGCCCGCCGTCGCCCACGACACCACCGGCACATCGCGGTCGGCCGTGCCGCGCTTCTCGATGCGGACGTTGCCGCCGCGGGTGGCGCCCGATCCGGGGGGAGCGCCCTTGGTGCCGCCGCCCGTCCGCAGCCACTGCTCGGTGACGCCGAGCGCGGCAGCCACGTCGCGCAGCAGGCGCACGCTGAAACTGCCCGCCTTCTCAATCTCGGCGATGGATCGTTGGTTGCAGCCCGCCAGTGCAGCCACGGCGGCCTGGGAAAGTCCGCGCTCGCCCCTCAGGGCCGCGAGCCGGCGCGCAATGCCTTTTCGGTCATAATCAGTGCTCATAGATTTTAGAGAAAAAAAGAGCTAATTTCTCTTGACGCGCAAGAGAAACTCTCTATGTTAGTGCCCGTCAATGAAACGCATCGTTTCCAACGCGTGCAGAGTGAACCCGAAGGCGGGAGCCGTCAATCCCAAAAGTGCGGTGTTTCTCGTGCGGGCCGCGTTGATGGCCCGGGGCCTGTCGCTGGCCGGCTGGGCGCGGGCGGAGCGGGTGAGCCGCACGCAGGTGAGCCTGGCCCTCCACCGCCGCCGCGTGGACGCGAAATCGAAGCTCATCCGCGCCGGGCTGATGAAGCTGATCGGAGGCCGGCGATGAGGGCGGCAACGACGCAACGCAGCATGGGCGGGCGAAGCACTTCCAACAGGGAAGACGGGAAGACGAAAAGTATCCACGGATTGCACGGATTGCACGGAATCCGAATTCCCCGACCTCGCGCCTTCCCTGTTCAAAATCCCCTGACGGAAAAATTCAACAGCGAAGACGCGAAGGCGCGAAGTCTTGAATCCGTGAAATCCGTGGATTCTTCCTGTCTCCGCGCCGCGCTGCACGCTCTACGCTCCACGCTCTACGCCGTCCGCCGACTCACGTCGGCGGCTACGCTCCACGCTTCACGTTTTTTTCCAGGGAGGTTCACCGACATTATGAGCATACCGATGGGTCCGCATGGGCGATGGGTGGCGCGCCATCTTCAAGACACCGTGTGCGGCGCCGCGCAACGGGCGGGAGTGGATCGCCAGAGCCTGAACAAGTTTGCGCGCGGCATGCCGAAAGTCATGGGGGACGACCGCGAGGAGGCGGTGTATCGCGTGTATCGGCTCACGCCCAGGCAGTTCGCGTGGAACGTCAAGGTCGGCTGGCACGGGAAGAAGAGCTACGAGCCGGCGGGGAGGAAAGTGGTCAGTGGACAGTTGTCAGTGGGCAGTGGGCGGGGACCAGTGAACAGTGGGCAACGAGCAGCGGCCAGTGGTCAGTTGTCAGTGGACAGTGGGCGGAACTCCAAAATCTCAGTTCGACCGGCCGTCGCGCGAAAATCCGCAATCCCGAATCTGAAATCCAAAATCTCAAATTTCAAATCCGAAATCCCTGCCCGGCCAGCAGGCGGGCGCAATCCGCAATCCGCAATCCGAAATCGGAAACCTGAAATCGGATTCAACAGGGAAGCCCCGAAAGCTTTCGGGGGAAGTTCCGATTCCGTGAAATCCGTGAAATCCGTGGATTCTTCCCGCCTTCCCGCCTTCGCTGTTCGTTCTTCCATCCGAAACCCGAAACCCGCAGGCCGCAATCCGAAATCCGAAATCGAAAATCGAAAATCCAAAATTCCGCCGTGGCTTTGCCGGCCCGACCTGTGCCGGCTGTCGGGACGCTGTCCGGCGGCGAGGCGGCGGGATTTTTCGGGGCGGACACGGCGCGCGTGCACGGAGACGGAGAAGCGGAAGTGAAGACGAAAGTGAAGAGTGAAGAATTAAGAGTGAAGAGTTGAGGAGGCAATGAACATGGAACCTGCAACGACAGAATGCGGAACGCGAAACGCGAATGGCGAAACGAAATTACTGCCGGCCCGGCCGTCGGCGGCGAGTCAGCCCGCTCAACACGCGCCAGACGCGAAAGGAAAAACCATGCAGCCAGTAACGACAGAATGCGGAAGGCGGCAAGCGGAAGGGGAATTGAACAGGGAAGGCGCGAAGTCGGGAAGTCAGGACAACCACAAAACACCCAGAATCCGGCCTTCGTATCTTCGCGTCTTCCTTGAGCGATTATCGGCCCGACACCCGAACCCCGAAACCCGATCCCCGAAACCCGCCCTGAGCCTGCAAGGCCCGGTGCGCGCGCGCGCCATCGCTTACGCGGGTGAAGTCGCCCGCAGTGTGCGCAACCACTGCCGCGTCCTGGAGGTCGGCGTGGGCGAGGCGATGATGCCCGCGGAGGCCGTCAACGAACTGGACGCCGCGCGCGCGTGCCTGGAGCGGATGATTCACCGGGGCCAACGCGGAACGGAAAACGCGAAGGGCCAAACGCCTGATTCCGCGCCGCTCCAATCCCCCGCTTCTCCACCGCTTCAACACTCCAACACTCCATCGCTCCAGTTTCCCAACGCTCATCACCCGCCGCTCAACCCTTCACGCGGTGTCTCCGTTGACGCGCTGCGGTCGGTGCAGCAACTGCGCGGGGCGATGGACGCGCTCAGCCACGACATCGAGCGATGGCGCGTGGCGTTTCCCGACGAGGAGTTTCCCGAAACGGTGCTGGACGCGCTGAACCAGGAACTGAACCGCGGCGAGATCTTGTTTATGCGGGCCGCGGAGATCGGCAGGGAGGCGTAGCCGTGAAGAAGCACAAGAAGTGCAAATGAAACCAATCGCCAATCGCCAATCGCCAATCGCCAATCGCCAATCGCCAATCGCCAATCGCCAATCGCCAATCGCCAATCGCC
>Ga0209083_1001087_pt1 | contig 33463 bp, 35 predicted proteins | sample AM7aDNAmetaG_FD_184132 | JGI IMG/M metagenome (GOLD analysis project Ga0209083, IMG submission 184132) | Freshwater microbial communities from Finland to study Microbial Dark Matter (Phase II) - AM7a DNA metaG (SPAdes) (version 3) | ecosystem: Environmental > Aquatic > Freshwater > Lake ... | reverse complement strand
GCGAGAAAACAATAGTTTGGAGTCGTTTTTCGAGGTTTTAAGCGCTCGTTTTTAAAACGACTTAACGCAACGATTCAAAATCAGGACCGTTCTCGTGAAAATAAACCGTTTTTCAGCAGCCTGCTAGGAGGTGGTTAAGGGTTAAAGATAGCTGTTTCAAAATTCCGGAAAGGGCTACTTGATCTCTGGATAGCACCGAATAGGGAAGGTTTCATTGTGCCGCAACTGTTTTTTTGATATAGTGCCGGCCGCTATCCCAACTCTATATTTCTTTTTATAAAAGACAGTTGGGATTGCTCCAATTTCAACTTCGTTTAAATTAATAGGTATTGAGACTATGGGATTCAAATGCGGGATCGTCGGCCTCCCTAACGTCGGCAAATCAACGATTTTCAATGCGATCGCCAAGGCGCATGCCGCGGCATCAAACTACCCCTTTTGCACCATTGAGCCGAACGTGGGCATGGTGCCGGTCCCGGACCCGCGTCTCTGGGAGTTGAGCAGGCTTTACAAACCCCAAAAGACAACACCCACGACGGTGGAGTTTTATGATATCGCGGGCCTTGTGGCCGGCGCGTCGAAAGGCGAAGGCCTCGGCAATCAGTTTCTCGGGCATATCAAGGAAGTGGAAGCCATCCTTCACGTCGTCCGCTGCTTTGAAGATCCCAACATCGTCCATGTTTCGGGCACGATCGATCCCGCGCGGGATATTGACGTGATCGACACGGAACTTTGTTTGAAGGACCTGGATACCATCAATACCCGCTACGACAAGACCGATAAGCTCGCGCGAAGCGGCGACAAGGAATCCAAGGAAAGGATGCCGGTCTACGAGAAGGTCAAAAAAGCCCTTGAAGACGGAACGCCGCTCCGGAGCCTCGGGCTCACTGACGAAGAGAAAAAACTCGTGAAGGATCTGGCCTTTCTCACCTTGAAGCCCGTGCTTTATTGCGCGAATGTGGCGGAAAAGGATCTTCCAGGAGGCGGCCCCTTTGTCGAGCTGCTGCGGCAGCGCGCCGCCAAGGAAAAAGCCGAAGTGGTAGTGATCTCCGGAAAAGTGGAGTCCGAACTGATCGATCTTTCCGAGGAGGACCAGCAAGTGTTCCTCAAAGACCTGGGCCTCGAAGAGCCGGGCCTCAATTCCCTGATCCGTACCGGTTATACGGCGCTTCAGCTCATCACCTACTTCACGGCCGGCGAAAAAGAAGTACGGGCCTGGACTGTTCGCAAAGGCTCGAAAGCGCCCCAGGCCGCGGGCGTTATCCATTCTGATTTTGAGCGCGGGTTTATCCGCGCCGAGGTTATGCGTTACGAAGACCTTCTCAAGTACGGCTCCCAGCCGGCGGTGAAGGAAAAAGGCCTGCTCCGCGTCGAAGGAAAAGAATACGAGACCCAGGACGGGGACGTCATGCTTTTCCGCTTTAGCGTCTAGTCGTTTCACACGCTTCCACGCAATTATTCCGTCGTTTTTCCTCAAGGCAGGGATTTTCCTCCGGTTCATAATTAAGAATACCTGGCCGTTAATGAGGATGCGTTCCCAAAGATTAATGGGGCTCCGAAATGGAAACACAAAATAAAAAAACAGGTCCGTGTCCGTTGTGTGCCGTGCCTCTGGAAGAAGTCTGCTCCCAAGGATTGACCGTTCAGCGGTGTCCCCGTTGCAAGGGATTTATCCTCGCTCAGGACAAAATAAACCATCCGCATCTTGTGACGTTCGGGGAGGAATCGGAAGCGGCGGCGCTCCAGGCTATCAACGAACTTCAGTGCCCCTGCGACGGTGCGAAAATGATGCCCTCGAAGCTTCCCGGACACCGCGATCTCGAGGTCCATGTTTGTCCGGAATGTAACGGAGCCTGGATTGACGCGAGGAAACTCTTTGCCAGCTCGAATCGGATCGAAACGAAAAAATTGACCCAAAGATCCCTTTTAGCATATTCGGGCATTGTTTTTTTAGTAGCGGTTCTGGTCTTAATGGTCCGCCTTATCCCGGCGTGGCTTCTTCAGCATTGCGGGGCGGAGACGCTCAAGGGCCTCTGTATCGTCTCCGGCGTGATGATCTGCGTGAGCCTTTTCGGGGCCGGTTTGGCGAGTCAGGAAATGGGGTCCTGCGCCAGCGGCGGTTGTTGCTCTGCGCGGATCGGAGCGGGCATCGCTTCCCTGATCGGCAGTAAAGCCTGGGGGATCTTAGCCGGCTTTTTCCTTTTAGCGGCACTGATGTTTTTTATAACGTGGACGCAACATCCCGATAAAGCCGTGAGTCCGGATGATCTCTATTTGAAGGAGAAAGGCCTAAGCTCCATGCCCTTGCATTTGAAGCAGCCGAGAAGTCAGGATAACGCGTGGGAAAAGCTCTACCGGGAAACGGACGATCTTCTTCAAGCCAAAAAGTACGACGAAGCTTTGGTAATTTCCGTGAAAGCGCTAGAAGTCGCTGAACAGATGAAGGGCCGGGAGGACCTTGATGTCGCTCAGACTCTCGAGCAAACTTCAGACATATATCTGTTTCAGCGCAAGTATGCGGAAGCCCAACCCTTCTTAGAGCGTGCGCTAAAAATCCGGGAAGGACTTCTCGGCCCGAACCACTGGGAAGTCGCGGACACGTTAAGAGATTGGGCGCGTTTGCAGGCTTGGCAAAAAGACTATTTGCAGGCGGAAGCTATCTACAAACGATTGGTCGCGATCGATGAAATAAAAAGGAGCCAACCCTTTCAAGGATTATCCTATTTAGCAGAGGATCTCCGAGACCTGGGATGGGTTTGCAGAAATCAGGAAAAGTATGCGGAAGCGGAACTTTTTTACAAGCAGAGCTTAAAGATTTTGGAAAACCGTCCCAAAGAAAATCACTTGATGATAGCAACTATTTTTAAGGACATGTCAGTTTTGTGTCGCGAGACAGGACGGGTTAAAGAAGCTGATGAGTACGAGCAGCAAGCGGTACGTATTCAATCTGCTGAAAAATAATGAGGGGAGCGCTTTTGCTGGCGCTATAGATCAGAATGGAGAATGGTGAAAAGCCCTCAAGTCTGTACCCCGCGCGCCTTTCGCAATACTAAATCATAGATAAACCGATAGAGATGCTCTAAAATACCCCCCATTATGAAAAATCCTTTTTATTCAATATACCGTGACTTCAGGGCTTGCTTTGAGCGTGACCCTGCTGCCCGGACGCCGTTCGGCGCGCTGGAAGTGATCTTTCTCTATGCCGGGTTGCACGCGGTTCTTCTTTACCGAATCGCGCATGTGCTTTACACCCTGCGTATTCCTTTTATTCCGCGGCTCATTTCCCAGATCGCGAGGTTCCTCACCGGTGTGGAGATCCATCCCGGAGCGAAGATCGCCCCCGGTATTTTTATCGATCATGGCATGGGGGTGGTGATCGGCGAGACGACCGAGATCGGTGAAAATGTGACAATCTATCAGGGCGTAACGCTCGGCGGCACGGGGAAGGAACGCGGCAAGCGTCATCCGACGATCGGGAACAACGTGGTGGTTGGTGTGGGCGCGAAAGTTCTGGGAAATATAAGGATCGGCAATCATGTGAAGATCGGTGGCGGATCGGTCGTGATCCATCCCGTACCGGATGATTGCACGGTCGTGGGCGTTCCGGCCGAGATCGTACGGATCGACGGCAAGAGGCCTGAGGAAGTCGATCTCGAACACGGCGACTTGCCGGATCCTGTTCGGGAGCTCAAGAATCGGGTGTTGGAACTCCAAAAAGAAGTCGAGGCCCTTGAGACGTTCCATAAGGGGCAGAACCTTAAAAAGGACTCGCGTACGGTGTAAGGCGCACGGCGTATCTTCGCCGTACTCCGTACCCCGTACGCCTTACTAGATTTATGAAAAAAGGAAAGATCTACTCCGACGGAGGCGCGCGGGGAAATCCGGGGCCTGCCGCGATCGGAGCGCTCGTTTGTGACGAGCAGGATAACACGCTGACCGATCACGGTGAGACGATCGGGGATGCCACCAATAATGTCGCCGAATACACGGCGGTCGTGCGGGGGTTGACGCTCGCGGCGGAACTGGGTATTACGGAGGCGGATTATTTTCTCGACAGTGAGCTGGTGGCACGCCAACTTTCCGGGATTTACCGGCTCAAGGCCGAGCATCTCAAGCCGTTCTTTATTCGGGTCAAGGAGTTGGAGAAAAAGTTCAAACGTGTGACTTATTTTCATCTCCCGCGCGAACATCCGAAGATCAAACATGTAGACCGACTCGTGAACCTCGCGCTCGATAGGGCGGCATTTTAAAGAGGCGCGGGATACGGTTCGGGATACCCGGAGGCTGATCATGACGCAAATAGGATACATTCTCTTGGGACTGACCGCCGGGGTGTTCGGCGGGATGTTCGGCATCGGAGGCGGGACAATCTTGATCCCGGCGATGGTGTTTTTTTTCGGATTGACGCAGCATCAAGCTCAGGGAACGACCTTGGCCATCATGGTGCCGCCGATCGGACTGCTTGCGGCCTGGCGTTATTACCAAAGCGGGAACGTGAAACTGGGCATGGCGGCTTTGATCTGCGCCGGATTTCTCGTGGGAGGATATCTGGGGGCTAATTTTGTGCAGAATATTCCCGAACTTTTAATGAAAAGGATGTTCGGTGTTTTTTTAATGGTGGTGGCTTTGAAAATGATCCTTACGAAATAAACGCAGTCGTTTTTTCTATATAACCTCAGGAGGTATTATGAAGGTTTCATTAGCGTCTTTGACGCGTTCCGCGGCCAAAGCGGATCTTTTTATAGCCGGGCATTTTAAAGGGGAGAAAGATCTTAAGGCGCTCCGGAAGATCGATCCCGTGTTCGCGCGGGCTGCGGAAGCGGCCATCTCGAAGAAACGATTCGAAGGAAAAGCGGGCGAGGTTTTCAGCTCCTATCAGGCGGGATACCATCAAGCACCTGAAATGCTTTTGTTGGGGCTTGGCGATAAAAAAGAGATCACCGCCGCTTCTTTAAGAAAAGCAGTGGGAACTTTGATCGGAACGGCCAACGGCCGGAAGGCGAAGTCCGTTCGCGTGTTGCTGGACTCTTTTCTGACTGATGCGGTTCCGGTCGAAGAGACGGCAAAGATCTTCACCGAAATCTCGATCTTGGCGACCTATAAGTTCACGCAATATAAGACCAAGAAAAAAGACGATCCGGCGAAAGCTCCGGAATCCTTGGAGCTTGTGACTGAAAAGAAGGAATGGGTTGCAGAGCTCCGGCCGGCGATAACGCGCTCCGAAAAGATCGCCAAGGCAGTGATTTACGCCCGGGATCTGAACAATGAGCCCGCGAACGTGATGACGCCGCCGCGTTTGGCCGAAGAAGCCAAAAAGCTCGCGGCCGCGAAGAAGATCGAATGCCAGCTGATCGAGCTCGAAGAACTCAAGAAGCTCGGAATGAACGGGATCCTGGCCGTGAACCAGGGGAGCGTGACGCCTCCGGTCCTGATCGTCATGGAATATGGCGAGGAGCACAAGGATAAGGGGACGGTATGCCTCGTGGGAAAAGGCGTGACATTTGATACGGGCGGTATTTCCATCAAGCCCTCCAAGGGCATGGAAGAAATGAAATACGACAAGTCCGGCGCGATCGCGGTCGTGGCGACGATGGGACTTGTGGCGGACCTGAAACTGCCGCTTCATATTGTGGGCCTCGCGCCCGCGGTGGAAAATAATGTCGCGAACGATCCGACGCGGCCTGGGGACATCATCCGGATGTATAACGGGAAAACCGTGGAAGTGATGAACACCGACGCGGAAGGCCGACTCATCCTTGCCGATGCCCTCTCCTATTGCGAAACGTTCAAGCCGACGGCGATCATCGATGTGGCGACCTTGACGGGAATGTGCCATCACACGTTCGGGGACAAGACTTGCGGGATACTCGGGACAGATCAGAAACTGATCGATGCGGTCCGGAAGGCCGGTGAAACGGTTGGCGAGCGCTGCTGGCAGCTTCCGCTTTGGGAAGAATACGGAGAAGCCGTCAAATCCCATCACTCAGACCTCAAGAATGTCGGCGATGGTTATGCCGGAACGATTACCGCGGCGATGTTCCTGAAGGAATTCGTTCCGGGGAAGACGCCGTGGATCCACCTCGATATCGCCGGGACGGCCTGGTGTACGGCGAATCGCTTTGATTGTCCCAAGGGCGCGAACGGGTTCGGAGTTCGGCTTTTCGTTGAATTGCTCTCGAGCTGGAGCCCGGAAAACATCTCAAAGAAGTAACTGCGGGCCGGGGTTAAGAATTTCCTTGAAAGGCCGTTAGATAGCGTGGAAACAGAAACGGCCATTTAGGGAGATAGTTACCATGAAAAAAATTCTTTCTTGTTCGATCGTATTTTTGATGATCTTTACGGTCTCATCCACGTCGGCCTTCGCGGTAGGCGGCAAAGAATTCGGGGCTTCGCTCCTCATACCGACCACCGGTCAAGCCATGAACGGTGAGTTCCGGACCACAAAGTCTAAGATCATGCTGGGCGTTGAAGTGGCGGCTATTACCACCACGGTCCTGCTTGCGACGCTTGCAAGCGGAGGTGTTTTTTGGGCGGGTCTTGGTCCCTTAATTGCCAACCACGCATGGAGCGCTGCAGACGCGTACAAAAGCGCAAGGAAAGGCGACAAAAACGATCCTTATATCCAGCAACAGCTTTCTTCGGCTCAGCGAACTCTGGACGTGTCCCGTCAGAACCGTTTTGACCGGGAATCCGACATTCGCCAGAGGATTCTGAACGCCAGCGAACAAAAATAAAAAAGTCGCTCTTTGATTTTTTAATGTTCGGACAGGCCTGGTCCTCGTGACCAGGCCTTTTTCATTTAACGGAAGGGAATCATGAAAGACAATCAAAGAAGTCTCATCCTCTCGCAGCTGCGCATGGCCAGCGAGGTCTGGCAGGGAGTGGTCAAAGACCCCATGCCTTCGGACCGCTGGCTGGCGCGCTATTTTTATCAGAACCGGAAAAAAGTCGGGTCTCGGGACAGGAAATTCCTCTCCGAAACGATCTACGCGATCTTCCGTCACAAGAGCTTTCTGGAGGCCTGGGTCGAGAAGGCCAAACCCCGTCCGATCATGAGCGAGGCTGAGAGGGCGGAATGCCTCTGCCTTTTTGCCGCGGCGAAGGAAGGTCTCGTGACGAAGGAGGATTTCCGCAATGTCTTCCTCCAAAAAGAAAAGGTCTATGCCGCGCTCCGGGAGCATCTTCTTCCTGAGGATCAGGGGCCGAAATCCAAAGAAGAGATGATGGCCCTTCTTTATTCTTTTCCCCTTTGGCTTGTTCAACGCTGGGTGGGAGTGTTTGGGGTGCATGAAACCGAACGTCTGCTCGGTTTTTTCCAGCAGAGACCGCTTCTTGTGCTTCGTGCCAATACGCTTAAGATCAGCCGGAAAAAGCTCGTGGACATGTTCCGTCGTTACGGCGTCGAAGCCAACCAGACGGTTCGCTCTTATTTCGGGCTTATCTTGCAGGAAAGGCGCAACGTGTTTGATACACCCGCATTTCGGGATGGATGGTTTGAGGTCCAGGATGAGGGGAGCCAGATGGTCTGCCAGACTATGGACCCTCAGCCGGGAGAAACCATTTGGGATGTCTGCGCGGGCGGCGGCGGGAAAAGCCTTCTTCTTGCGGCTATGATGGAGAACAAGGGACGTATCGTGGCGACGGACCTTCGCGCTTATAAGCTTGAAGAACTGAAGAAACGCGCGAAGCGGGCCGGGGTTTTCAATGTATTTCCCGCGGAGCTGGAGCGCATGGGGGAACTGAAGCTCGCCCTGCGGGGGTTTGACAGGATCCTCGTGGATTCTCCTTGTTCCGGGACCGGGACTCTGGGCCGTAATCCTGACGCCAAGTGGAAGCTGGCCCCCGCGTGGTTCGAGGCGCTCCCCAAGGAGCAGCTTTCAATTCTCGAAAAAGCTTTGCCCTATCTCGCGAAACACGGCAAACTATATTACGCAACGTGCTCGGTGGAAGCGGCCGAGAACGAGAATGTCGCGGCGGCGTTCCTTGCGGCGCACCCGGAGCTTGAAAGCGTTCCCTGCGGTGAGGGGGGCGAAAAATTCTTCAAACTTTGGCCGCCCGAAAGCGGAACGGATGGATTTTTTCTCGCGGTTTTTAAATATGCCGGTCAAGAGCCCACGGAGGGGAAGAAAACATGGAAAAAAAAGTAGTCTGGATCGTGCTCGGTCTCTTCTTGTTTGGGGCTACGGCTCTTTTCGCGGAGGAGCCGGTAAAGAAAGAAAATACCTTTAAGAGGATCGCCGCGATGGAAAAGCGCGGCATCGTCAATTTAGCGACTTCGCCGGGGGAATTGTTTTACACGCTCAAAGCCGAAAAAAAAGAATACCCCAGGGCCTGGCCGGCGACCTACCTTCCCCGCCTGATGTTGCATGCGGGGACGCGCGTTGCCTCCGGAGTCTATGACATCGCCATACTTCCGTGGTATGTCCAACTTCTGAACGATGACGCGCCTATGACCCGGCACTTTGACATGCCGGATTACGTCTGGGAAAAAATCTAATCTGGCAGGGACATCGCCAGGGAAGAAATCCAAGATCTCCCGATGAATACGCAAAATATCTCCGTCATCCTTGTCTCGCCTGAGAATTGTGACAACATCGGTGCTGTGGCGCGCGCTGTCAAGAACATGGGTTTTTCTGATCTCCGTTTGGTCAAGCCACCGCGCGGATGGCGCGTGAAGGCTAAGAAAATGGCCGTAACTGCCGCCGATATTCTCAAAGGCGCCACAGTTTTTTCTTCGCTTCAGGAGGCGATCCTGGACCTGGGCCTCGTGATCGGGACGACGCGCCGCGACGGCGGGCACCGCGGGACCTTTCTTCCTTTCAATGAAACTGTTTCTGAGATCCGTCGGAGTTCCCTCAGCCGAAAAGCCGGAATCGTTTTCGGTCGCGAATCCAAAGGACTCGCGAATGAGGAGAGCGACCTCTGTGATCATCTGGTCACGATCCCCACGGGGACCGTCTATCCGTCGCTCAATCTCGCGCAGGCCGTGATGGTCACGCTGTTCGCCCTTTCGTGGGAAGGCCCGGACCTTCGCGCCGTGGCACCAGTAGCGCCGGAAAGGGCTTTGAACAAAAAGGAGATCGAGGACACGATCACGCACTTTACGGAGGCGCTTAAAGCACTGGGATATAAAAAAGGCGGCGCCGATCTTTTGCCGAGGATCCTTAAAACTTTACGAGGCCTCATCAAACGCGCCGGACTTCTGGAGCCGGAGGCGCAAATGATCAAGGGCCTTTCTCGAAAGATCCGACAAAAGGTTTTGAATGACCGGAAGATCACGGATAGAATGGCCTCACCCCGATAGAGACGCAGAGGCCGTTACGGCGAGCACTCTCGGGAAAGCCTTTTTGAAAATTTTACCAACCGCTCTTAATCATGAAGCCTCAAATGGGGCAGGGAGTCCTAAGGTTATGGATGAACAAACGCTCAAAGAGGATTTGCTGAAATTGATCCAGGAAAAAGCCGTCGTGCGCGGGGAGCGTAAGCTGGCTTCTGGCAAGATCTCGCAATATTACATCGATGGCAAACAAGTGACGCTCGATGCTCAGGGCCTTTTTCTCATGGCTAAGATCATTCTTCACATGGCTCAGGCGGTCGGCGCGGACGCGGTCGGTGGACCGACGCTCGGCGCGGATCCTATCGCGGCGGCGGTGTCCGTTCTGAGCTCTCAGAGCGGGAAACCGATCAAAGCGTTCATTGTCCGCAAAGAGGCAAAGGATCATGGGATGCAGAAGATGATTGAGGGGCCTGCCCTCGCGCCGGGGGACAAAGTGGTGATGCTTGAAGATGTCATCACGACCGGAGGCTCCGTTCTGAAAGCGATCAAGGAAGTGGAGAGCCTGGGAGCCAAAGTCGTCAAAACGATATGCCTCGTAGATCGCAACGAAGGGGCTTCCGAGGTTCTTGCCAACTACCATTATTCCCCGATCTTTACGCTTCGCGAACTCGGCCTTTAGTTTTTTCGGGACAAGAAGGACGCGCTCAAATCCCTTTCCTCCCCGGGAAGGGTGGCGCGGCAGTATCCCTTTTTTGGCGAAGCTCGCCTGTAAGGATCATGCCGAAATTTTCCAAAGGATCGCCTTTTTGTCCTCATAAACTTTGGTGAGGAATCCCGCCAGCTGTCGCTCAACGTCCCCCAGAAAGGGGCTCCAGCGTGGAATGAGGACATAATCCACTTTCAAATGCCGGATCTTTTCGCCCATGGTTCGCAAGCCCTGCAAGGGACCATTATCCAAAATCCCGTTGAGAAGAGCGAAAATAAAAAGCTTGCGGTAGGCTGAGGCCTGGGGGTCCAAAGAAAAGGCATCTTCATATTCACTGGAGTAACTCCGGAGGCCCGTATAAAAAAAGAGGTATTGGATGCGGCTGTAAATCGTGGAGGGTGTCATCACGACATCGTCGGGAGCGGCATTTTTTTTGAGCCAGGCATAGGCGCCGTTAAAGGGGAAATAATTATTATAGTGGCGCAGGTTCCAGGGACATATAGCAAAACCCGTGAAGCAAAGGACTACAGAGAGAAGGACCACGAAAGCGCGCCTTTGAACAAGGCGTTTTATTCCCGGGTATCCCGCGATACACATCACGACCGCCAGGAGTGGGCAGAGAAAAAACAAAAGGAAAAAGTGATTCTGTGTGTCGAAATAAAAATTTTTGCATCCCCAAAGAAGGAGATTCGTTTTTTCGAAAAAAAGAAGGCCTGTCGCGGTGAGGCTCAGGATTATAAGCAGAGGGCGGAATGTTTTGCGCATCCCCCCCCGCTCTTTTATCAGAGCGAAAGATTCCCAAGCCCATGCGGTAAGGACCGCGAGTTGGATCAAAAAGTTCATATAACGGTGGATTCCAAGTTCAAAAAACGCGCCGAGAGGAAAGAACATAAAGGCTGCGGCAAAAAGCGGCTCTGTTGCAAACATGTACAGAGTGAGGCGTTCCAACGGATTCAAAAAAGCCGGACCTTGAGGAATCTTCAGAAAGCGCTTTTTGTAAAAGTTGAAACCGAGCAACATGGCTGCAATCAAAGTAAAAAGGATCAACGCTGGAAAGACCTTCTTTGAAAGAGATGCGGGATAAGACGTTGTCAGGTCTGAGAACCAGGCGGTTTTTGAAACCGTCGTCATGCTTTGAATGCGAATGAAAAAAAACCAGAGGGAGATAAAGAAAGTAACGAGGGCGCTTCCGAGCCAAAGAATCCTTTTTTTGTTCTTCTCAACAAGTGTTTGCCAGAGCATCTGCAGGACGATTACGAAGAGGCTTGTTGCGGTAAAAAAGGGAGACATCCAGATTGCAACGGCAGTAAAGAGGTTGAGGATAAGGAAGGCGGCCTTGCGAGGTCCGCGCGAGGTCATGACAAGGGAAATGCAGAAGATCATGATCCCGAGGAAATCCGCTGGCCGTGAAAAACGCGTCAGGATCCATGGGTAAACGCCTTTCAAGTGCAGCGTGATGAGGCATAAGATCAGGCTTACCGCGGCAGAAGGCATAAGAGGATATTTCCACAGACGCCAGGCGCTTAAAAAAAGGGCGAACCAGACAAGAAAGGGAGCGCCGATATGCCAAAAGGGGAAAAAGAAAAGGACGTTGACCTTTAGAAGCCGGGCCAGGGCGCCGACTCCCTGAGTCGTTGGATAAGACAAAAGATGAGCGCTGCTCTCGCGTTGCTCATAAGAAAAGGGGTTGGGGCCTTTTTCGGCTTGAGCGTGCGCTTGGGCGAAGTTCCAGTAAAGCCAGTCCTCCTGATGATTCATGATGTATTTCCAGGATCCGCTAAGAGCGGCCTCACGGCCATATTGGATTAAAAAACCGGATGAAAAAATAAAAAGAACAAAAAGAAGAAGACCGAGGAATCTCTTGGTGTCCTGAGGGAGGCTATTGATCATTGTAGCGCGCCCTAACTTCCGCCATTTCTAAAGCAGTAAAACATTCAGGAAAATATCCAAGAGCCAGAAAAGCAGCGGCTTTATGACGGTAAAGGACCGGATCCAAGATTCCCTGCCGCTCTGCACTTTCGACGGTCCTCAAAAGATACCGCCATTGCGAGTGGGCCCGCTGGAAGGTTGCCAGAAGCTCGTAGCCTTTAGGGCTCCGGGGATTTGCGTTGATGAGCGCTTGGCCCATGATGGATTGCGTGAAGTTGCCTTCCAGAGGGGACTTATCCTTCGGCGTTTCCGCAAAAGCGACGGTTGGGAAAATCAAAAAAAGCAAAATGGAAATAAATCTTGAACGATAGACCCGGATTGCTTTTTTGCTGAGCAGAGTAGCGGAGGTCACCGGCGGGACGAGCTCCATATTTATGAATTAACTCGATGCAATCAAGGACATAAAAAAAGCCCCGCCGAAAACCGGCGGGGCTTTTTTTGTTTCGAAGAACAGTCTATTTCTTGACGTAATCGTAGGCGTTATGTTTTTTGACGACGTGCTTCGCGACAGGAGCCGGCGTTTCAGAAACCGTGATCAACGGTTCCTGAGGAGCGGTCGCTGTGGCAGCGGGCGCCACATACTGCTGAAAAGTAGCAGGCTGAACGGGCGCTACAGTTTCTTCTTCGATGCAGTTGTCATAAGAACGAGATACGGGGAAAACCATTGAATCCGGGACCCAAAACAGGCCGACATCTACAATGCCCGAGCTGGCGCGAAGCGCGGTGCAACCAAGACCGGCAGCCATACCCGTGAGCGTTCCGACAAGCGGCGGGCCCTCTTTGCTTCTGTTGACGGTCTGGACAAAAATGTCCACAGGGCTTGCAGCGACATTGACCAAACCGCGGGCAAACATGCCGCCAGCCTTTTCTTTATAGACATCCGATTTCGCCATTTCCCAAACATCCTTGGCTAGGCCCATCGGGACCATCAAAAATGCACAAATCACAAGAGCGACCAATACTTTCATTTTGTTCATGGACAACCTCCGTTTTTAGGATTTTTAAGACGACAACCAGGCTCGGGGCGTTCTCTTTATGGCGAACAGGCACAGATAGTACAATGAATAATAATAACAAGCAATAATATTTTTTTATTTTGCCCTTGGATTTTGTAAGCGCATTAAATACAAGAGTTTAGGAAAAACATGGGAAAGACTAAAAACTAGCAACTATTGACAATTTATAGTAGATGGGGTAGGTTGTGTTGTAGCATATAGCTATAATGAACTCAAAAATAGCGATAATGAACAAGGAGAACTAGAATGGAACAGCCCAAAGAGCAGGATGCGCAGTTTCAGTACCCGAGACGCGAGAGGACTCAAATCATGACGCCCAAAGAAGCCGCGAAATATCTCGGCTTTCATCTCGTCACGATTTACCGTCTTCTGAAGAAGGGTGAGGTTCCGGCGACAAAGATCGGTGGGCAGTGGCGTTTTAAAAAAGACGTCCTTGATGCCTGGTTGACCGATCGCATGAATCAATAGAAGTTTCCGGGTTGCGACGTTTACTCTCGCGATAGGCGGGAGTGGAGTCATCCGACCCCGTGAATGATTTCCCCGCCGGATTTTGGGGAGAGAGGACCCCTTTTTAAAATCGCCCGGGCGCTAATGGCCCGAGCGATTTTTTTATGTGGAGAGGGGAGCGCCGTACCCACTAACTTTCCGATCGCAAGCCATTTTCCATTCCGCGGCTTTAGAACCCCCTCGCTTTCATGCTGCGCTCCATAAACTTCCAGAGTGATCCTGTATTTCGTAAAAGCATGAGGTACTTTCAGAAAAAGGACGGGTTTCAGGTTTAAGCTTCCGATTTCCGCCAGCATTTCTTTTTTGCTCGCCCAGAAGGGGAACATCCATAATCCTCCCCAGCGTCCCTGTTCTGGCTGTTTCTCAAGCCACACTTCCTGGCGATTGTTCCGCAGCACCAAGGCGGCCATCCGGAGCTTCTCATAGACGTCTTTCTGAGAGCTGACGGGATAAGCGAGCTCTTTTCCCTTCCGGTGAGCCAGGCAAATTTTACAGGCTGGGCATCGGATGCATTGTGGGGTGAGGGGGAAACAGACAGTTGCGCCTAATTCCATCAGCGCCTGGTTAAGGTCGCCAGGGTTGCTGTCCGGAAGGAGCGCGGCCGCGATGCTCCAGAGCTTTTCGAGCGTCGAGGGGCTATCCACACTCTGCGGGATGGCGAAGATCCTGGTCAGAATGCGGATGACATTCCCATCCAGGACCGGCGTTTTCTCTCCTAAAGCTATGCTGGCGATAGCCCCCGCCGTGTAGCGGCCGATACCCGGAAGCTCCCTTAGGGTCGCGGCGGTTAGTGGGATCTTCCCGGCCAATTTTTGTTGGACATGTCGGGCCGCCTGGTGGAGCATCCGAACTCTCCGGTAATAGCCCAATCCGGCCCAGAGGCCCAAAGCTTTTGCCAGCGGTGCCCGCGCCAGGGAGGCAAGGGTTGGGAAAGCCTTAAGCCAGCGCTCATAGTAGGGAATCACCGTGGCAACCTGAGTCTGCTGCAGCATGATCTCAGAAACCCAGATCTTGTAAGGATCGCGGGTATGCCGCCAGGGAAGATCCCTCTTATGGAGGGAGTACCACTTGAGCAACCTCCGGCGCAGATGAGAAGTCGAAATAGAAGGAGAATCCATAGCTGTATCATATCGAGACTGGGGCGAAGCGGCAAGAGGGCTGAAAAAAACACTAAAAAGAGATAAAGGAAATAATGGGAGGGACGATAAATCCTTAGAATATTAGATGTTGAAGGTGTTGCCGAGTTGTGGCAGAATCTTTTCAGTAATCAGGCCACATCGAGGTTTTTAAAAACCAAGGGAGGAAATGCAATGAAGAAAATCATGAGTCTCGTAGTGATTCTGTCGATGCTTCTCGCGCCGATGGCGTTTGCGGCCAGTTCCTGGACCGAAGGTAAGACCTACGGTGAGAAGGTTTCTGGTAAGCTTGGATATGGCTTGACCAACACGATCCTCGGTTGGACGAAGCTCATCTCCACGCCTAACGATTATTCCACGCAAGGGAAGAATGTTTGGCAGGGCGTTGGACAAGGCGTTGTTGATGGAGCCGTCACGACGGTTCTTGGCGCCGTTCAGCTCTTGACTTTCCCGATCCCTGCGGATATCGAAATCCCCAGCCCGGTGAATCTCAGCGGCAAATAAGCATTTCGCTGGTTTTTCAAAAGCGCCGGATCTTCGGATCCGGCGCTTTTTGTTTCTAGGCTCCTCATCCCACCCGCTCTCTTTCAGTTCCACTCCAAGTTCCCTCCCAATAAAAATTAGCGCCTTCTCATAGCTTTTGATGGCAACTAATAATGAGGGATGCGTCTACCGATGATTCCAGGCATGCCGATGAAAGGTTCTAGACTTGGCCCTTATCTCGGGAATCGTGAAGGGTGCGGCTTACTTCAAGCTCCGGAAGGGTTTTAGAGCTTTGAGCATGACCGGATGGATGAGGCCATTGGTGGCGAGATTCTGAAGGCCCGAAAGGGTCAGCGGGTTACCTGAAAAATCCGTGAGTTTTCCTCCCGCTTCCTCGACGATCAGCATACCGGCCGCCTTGTCCCAGGGGGAGAGCTTCATCTCATAATAGCCGTCAAAACGGCCGCAGGCCACGTAGCAAAGATCAATTGCCGCAGAACCTCCCCGCCGTATGCCCTGGATACGGGTTAGGAAGACACGAAGCATGCCGAGATAAGGATCCGGGTCTTTGTCACGGTCGTAGGGAAAGCCTGTTGCGAGGAGCGACTCCTCAAGCGTTTTCGTCTTGGAGACATGGATGCGTTTGCCGTTCAGGGTGGCTCCCTTCCCGCGCTCCGCGAAGAAGAGCTCCTTCCGGAAAGGGTCCAAGACCCCGCCCATCTCGAGCCTGCCGTCTTTTTCAAAACCGATGGAAACGGAAACGATCGGGAACCCGTGGGCAAAATTCGTCGTTCCGTCAATAGGATCGATAATCCAGCGGCATCCCGAGCCCATGACAGCGGGAGATTCTTCTGCCAGGATGGAATGATCGGGAAAATTTTTGAGGATCAGCTCGATAACGGCCTTTTCCGAGGCTTTGTCGATCTCGGTGACAAGGTTGAAGAGGCCTTTTTTGGTGACCTTCTGCTCTTTGCCGAAGTTGGCCCGGATGATCTTTCCGGCGCGGGCAAGCGCTCCTAAGAGCGTTCTTTTAATTTTAGCATTCTTCATATAAAATACGGGTCCTTTCAGTGAGCCGTCTGCGAGGAGCGCATTCTAGTCTCATCACGGATCAATTTCAACGCAGTTGAAATTGGGGCTGGCCTGAGACCCTTAAGTAAAACGATAACCCTTTAAACAGAGGTCCTTCATGAAATCTTATAATGTGACATTGATCCCGGGCGACGGCGTCGGGCCGGAACTCGCGGAAGCCACCCGGGCTTGCCTTGAAGCCACCGGCGTGAAATTCAACTGGGACATTCAGACGGCGGGCATGGACATGATGGCAAGCGAAGGCACCCCGCTTCCGGATCGCGTGCTGGAATCGATACGCAAAAACAAGATCGCCATCAAGTCGCCGCTCACAACCCCGGTCGGCACGGGTTTTCGCTCTGTGAATGTAGCGCTTCGCAAGGAGCTCGATCTTTACGCGTGTCTCCGGCCCTGCAAATCCTATGACGGTGTCCGTTCCCGTTACAAAAACATTGACCTCGTGATCGTACGCGAGAACACCGAAGATCTTTACGCGGGCATTGAATTTCAGAAGGGTACGCCCGAAGTGACGGAGCTGATCGCTCATATCGAGAGACTCTCCAAGAAGAAGATCCGTCCGGATTCCGGGGTCAGCATCAAGCCGATCTCGGTGACGGGGAGCGAGCGTATTGTGAAATTTGCCTTCGATTACGCCCGCCAGAACAAGCGCAAAAAAGTCACGGCCGTTCATAAAGCCAACATCATGAAATTCTCGGACGGGCTTTTCCTTGAGGTCGCGCGCGAAGTGGCCAAGAAATATCCGGACATCGAATTCGAGGATCGCATCGTGGACAACATGTGCATGCAGCTGGTGCAGAAGCCCGAGCTCTATGATGTGCTCGTCCTGCCGAACCTTTATGGGGACATTCTGTCCGACCTCTGCGCGGGGCTTGTTGGCGGGCTTGGCGTCGCTCCGGGCGCGAACATTGGGGCGAATGGCGCGCTTTTCGAGGCGACCCACGGCTCTGCTCCGAAATACAAGGGGCTGAATAAAGTCAATCCTGTCGCCCTGATCCTCTCCGGCGTTTTGATGCTCCGGCATCTCGGAGAAATCCAGGCCGCGGATCGTCTGGAAAAAGCTGTAGCAGATGTGATTCGTGAGGGGAAAAACGTGACGTATGATCTTAAAGCCGATCGCAATGACCCGACCGCGGTCGGAACGAAAGAAATGGGACAGGCGGTCATTGAGAAGCTTCGGGGAACGGCTAACGGGTAACGGTAAACGATATTTTTTTTGCGTTCCCCGTTTCCCGGGAACACTTCGTGAGGAGATGTAAATTATGAAAAGATCTAAAGTGACCGTCGTGGGAGCCGGCTTCGTCGGCGCAACGACCGCGCAGCGACTGGTTGAAAAAGAGATCGCGGATGTGGTGCTTGTGGACATCATCGAAGGCCTGCCGCAGGGCAAGGCCCTCGACATGATGGAGTCTGCCTCGGTTGAGGGGTTTTCGTCCAAGATCGTCGGAACGAATCGCTACGAAGACACGGCCGGGTCCGACGTAATCGTGATCACCGCGGGTCTCGCCCGCAAGCCCGGGATGAGCCGGGATGATCTCCTCTTCAAGAATGCGGAAATCGTCGGGGGGATCGTGGAGGCCTGCGCGAAGCATTCCCCGCAAGCGGTGATCGTGATGGTCACAAATCCCTTGGATGTTATGACCTGGCTTGCTTTTAAAAAATCAGGGTTTCCTTCCGAGCGCGTGGTCGGGATGGCTGGGGAGCTCGATTCCGCGCGTTACGCCTACTTTCTCGCCGAGGCGACGGGTTGCGCAGCGAAAGACGTCAAGGCGATCGTGCTCGGCGGGCATGGCGATCAAATGGTGCCTGTGCCGCAGCACGCGACCGTTCGCGGGAAACCAATCCAGGAGCTTCTTGAAGCCGCAACGATCGAACAGATCAACCAGCGGGCCCGCGATGGCGGCGCCGAGATCGTAAAACTTCTCAAGACCGGCAGCGCTTTTTACGCGCCGTCGTCTTCGGCCGTCAAAATGGTCCGGGCTATTCTTCAGGACACCGGGGAGGTGATCCCTTCCTGTGTTTATCTGAAAGGCGCTTATGGACTGAACGAGGTGTATTGCGGCGTGCCTGCCCGTCTCGGGCGCGGTGGCGCGAGACAGGTGGTGGAGCTTCCCTTAACGGAAGATCAGAAAAAGGCGCTTCACGCCTCCGCGGAAGACGTTCGCCAGAACTTTTTGAAGTTGAAGGTCTAAAACGCCAGGTATGCTCGATATTGTTTGGGATCAAAGCTACAGCGTTCAGATCGCGGAGATCGACCGGCAGCACCAGAAGTTCACGGCTATGCTCGACATGCTTTTTGAAGCGATCGAGGCGGGGCGGTCCCAAGAAGTTCTTGCCGGGATCCTGAGCGAGCTGGTGGCGTACGCGGTCTATCACTTTGATACAGAAGAGCAGTTGTTGATCAAGCACCACTATCCGGAGTTTGGGGCGCATCAAAAAGAACACGAGGCGTTTCGCATCCGGATCCTGGAATTTCAGAGAAGTTTTGTCGCGGGAAAAGAAACGCTGACGCATGACGTGGTGAAATTCATGACGCATTGGATCGCGGAACACGTGATGAATGCCGATATGAAATACGCGCCGTTCCTTAACGCTCGCGGTGTTTTTTAGGAGAGACGATGAGCCTTTTAAATAGCTTTGGAAGCAAGGTGACCCTGAGGATCACGGGGAAGGATTACACGATCTACCGTTTGCGGGCACTTCAGGAATGCGGCATTGCGAAAGTTCAGCGCCTGCCGTTCTCCATCCGCGTTCTTCTCGAGAACCTGCTCCGCAACGAGGACGGAAAGAACGTCACGAGAAAAGACATTGAGCGGCTCGCGACGTGGGATCCAACGCGTAAAGGCGAGAATGAGATCGCGTTCACGCCCGCCCGCGTTCTGCTTCAGGATTTCACCGGGGTTCCCGCCGTGGTCGATCTCGCGGCGATGCGCGAAGCCATGGTCAAGATGGGCGGCGACCCCAAAAAGATCAATCCGTTGCAGCCCGTGGACCTCGTGATCGATCATTCCGTGCAGACCGACTTTTCCGGTACCTCCGACGCCTTTGCGAAGAATGTCTCCCGGGAGTTTGAGCGCAATCAAGAGCGCTACCAGTTCCTGAAATGGGGCCAGCAGGCCTTCGCAAATTTTCGCGTTGTGCCGCCCGCCACCGGCATCATCCATCAAGTGAATTTGGAATATCTTTCCCCCGTGATCTTCAGTCGCAAAGAAGGCGGAAAAACCTTTCTTTATCCAGACACGCTGGTCGGCACGGATTCTCACACCACGATGATCAACGGGCTCGGTGTGCTTGGCTGGGGCGTGGGCGGGATCGAAGCCGAGGCCGCGATGCTGGGCCAGCCGGTCTCGATGTTGATCCCTGAAGTGGTCGGCTTCAAATTCTCCGGGAAACTCCCGGAAGGTGTGACAGCGACCGATCTGGTGCTGACGGTGACCCAAATGCTTCGTAAAAAAGGCGTGGTCGGAAAATTCGTGGAGTTCTACGGGACCGGAGTCGGCGAGCTATCGCTTGCCGACCGCGCTGTGGTCGCGAACATGGCACCTGAGTACGGCGCGACTGCCGGATTTTTCCCGGTGGATCAGGAGACGCTTAACTTCCTCCGGCTCACGGGGCGAAGCGAAGAGCAGATCACGCTTGCCGAAACCTACCTGCGCGAGCAGAGCCTTTTCCGCGACGGCGGCGACGAACGCATTGTTTATTCCGACACCGTGGAGCTCGATCTTGCGGACGTTACTATGAGTTTGGCCGGCCCGAAGCGGCCGCAGGACCGCGTTACTTTGAAGGAGGTGAAACCTTCGTTCAAGGCCATGATGGCGGAGACGGTCAAGAACAAGAAAGACCTTGCGAAGAAAGCTTCTCTCGAGATCGCCGGTGAGAAGTGCGAACTTGCCCAAGGCGCGGTGGTGATAGCGTCGATCACGAGCTGTACGAACACCTCAAGTCCTTCCGTGATGATGGCGGCGGGGATCCTCGCGAAGAAGGCCCTGCAGAAGGGGCTGAACGTGAAGCCGTGGGTGAAGACCAGTCTCGCCCCAGGCTCTCAGGTTGTGACGGACTATCTCGCGGCGAGCGGGCTCCTGTCGTGTCTCGAAGTGCTGAAGTTCAATGTGGCGGGTTATGGCTGCATGACCTGCATCGGGAACTCCGGGCCCTTGCCCGAGCCCATCGCAAAGGCCATCAAGGAAAAAGATCTCGTCGTGGCGTCCGTCCTCTCCGGGAACCGGAATTTCGAGGGTCGGGTGCATTCCCAGGTCCGGGCGAATTATCTCGCGTCGCCGCCGCTTGTAGTCGCCTACGCGATCGCGGGGACGGTACTGATCGATCTTTCGAAAGATCCGCTCGGGACCGGCAAGAACGGCAAGCCGGTCTATCTCCGCGACATTTGGCCGAGTTCAGCGGAGATCCGGGAAGCGATGAAGAGTGTCGATCCCGCGATGTTCCGGAATCGCTACCGGAATGCCTTCGAAGGAAATGATTCCTGGCGCGCGCTTGTGGCGCCTGCGGGGGACACCTTTGTATGGGACAAAAAATCTGTTTATGTGAAGCAGCCGCCCTATTTCAAGAAGATGCCGGCCCAGCCCGGGGAGCTCAAGGATATCAAGAATGCTCGCGTGCTTGCCTTGCTCGGCGATTCGATCACCACGGACCATATTTCACCCGCCGGATCGATCGCCACGACAAGTCCTGCCGGGAAATATCTTATCGCGCAGGGGATCGCGCCCAAGGACTTCAATTCCTACGGCGCGCGGCGCGGCAATCATGAAGTGATGGTGCGCGGTACTTTTGCCAATATCAGGCTAAAGAACTTGCTCGTGCCAGGCGTGGAAGGCGGCATGACGAAATATTTCCCAGAAAAGGGAAAGCCCGCCGTGATGCCCATTTTTGAAGCGGCTGAGAAATACCAGGAAGCGGGCACGCCGCTTGTGATTCTGGCCGGAAAGGAATATGGCTCCGGGTCCTCACGGGACTGGGCGGCCAAAGGCCCTGCGCTTTTAGGCGTCCGCGCTGTGATCGCCGAGAGTTACGAGAGGATCCACCGCAGCAATCTTATTGGGATGGGCATTCTGCCACTCCAGTTCTTCCAGGGACAGAGTGCGGCCTCGTTCAAGTGGACGGGAGAAGACTTTTTTTCGATCGAAGGGATCACCAAGGGACTGAAGCCCGGCAAGATCCTCACGGTTAAGATCACGGGGCCCGGAAAGGCCAAGGTCTTCGAGGCGGTTTGCCGCATCGATACTCCGATCGAGCTGGAGTATTACCGTCACGGCGGTATCCTGCAATATGTGCTCCGACAACTTTTAAAGTAAAACAGCAGTTTCTGTTTTTCTCGCTTTGAGTATAATGCTTTCGCTTTTCATAACCTTATCAACGGAGACAAGCGTCCCATGCCGAATAAGAAAAAGGAACCTTCGAGCGCATCAAAGCTGGTCAAGGGATTGGAAGGGGTCGTTGCGGCCCAAACATCCTTAAGCGATGTGGACGGCGAGAACGGCCGGCTTCTCTATCGTGGGTTTCCGATCGGCGAACTCGTTGAAAAATCGCACTTTGAGGAAGTGACCTACCTCCTTTGGTATGGAAAACTTCCTACCACGGAAGAACTCGCGACTTTTAATGAGACGCTTAAGGCCCAGCGGCCCTTGTCCGCGCGGGCCCTGGAAGTCCTGAAGCTGCTTCCGACTGAGACCCATCCCATGAGCGCGCTCCGCACCATGTGTTCGCTGATGGGAAGCCTGGACCCGCGGGCGCATATCGTGAATCCTGAAGAATCCCAACGAAAGGCGTATCATCTGACGGGCGTTTTCCCGACCATCATCGCAGCGTTCTACAGATTGCGCGCGGGCAAGAAGCCGGTCGAGCCGGACATGAGCCTCTCTCACGCGGCTAACTTCCTCTATATGCTGAACGGCACGAAACCGACGCCGGAAATGGAGAAGGCGCTCGACGCGTATCTTATTCTTCTCGCGGATCACGGGCTCAATGCCTCCACCTTTGCGGCGCGCGTGACGACCGGGACGCTTTCAAATCTTTATTCGGCGGTTACGTCCGCCGTCGGGACTCTGGCCGGCGAACTTCACGGCGCGGCGAATCAGTACGCGATGGAAATGATTCTGGAGATCGGAAAGCCCGAGAATGCGAAGGCTTATGTGAATAAGCTTTTGGATGAGAAAAAGAAGGTCATGGGTTTTGGCCACCGTATCTACAAAACTCGTGACCCGCGCGCCGAAGCGTTCCGTCAGATCGCCGCGGACCTTTGCGTGAAGGCCGGCAAGACCGAATGGCTTGAGATCGCGGCGCATGTCGAAAAAGTCATGATGGAACGGAAGAACATTCCCTGCAATGTGGATTTCTTCTCGGCTCCCGTCCTCTACGTGCTCGGATTTCCGCCGGATTTTTTTACGACCGTGTTCGCGGCCAGCCGCGTCGCAGGTTGGGGGGGGCACATTATCGAGCAGCAGCTCGATAACCGTCTTATCCGCCCGCTTTCCGAGTACATCGGCCCACAGGATCAGTACTATATCCCGACCGCGGACCGTAAGTAGTCCTTCCTGCAACAAGGTAGGGATTTCGAAGTGGAACCAAGGGGGATTATGACCGCGAATCTTGATTACGCCTATGATCAGTATCTCAAGGCCCGAGAGCCTCAGGCCGTCGCCGCGATCCTCCGCTTCAAGGAAAAGCTCAAAAATCCCGCGTTCACCTACGGACGTTTCACTGTTCCGGCCTTCTACAAAGCGTTTTTTGTCACGCCCAAGCAGCAGCATCTTCTGAAGCGCGCCGCCTCAGCGTTCTCCCAGATCCTCAACAAGACCGCGCGCCTCTACTTTGAAGAGGGGCAGATGAAGACCCGCTTTCATCTTTCTCCCGAGGCGGAAGAGCTTATCAAGATCGACCCTGGCTATTCCCAACACGTTGTCTTTAGCCGCTTTGACGCGCTGCTTGAAGGGGAGAGCCTGAAACTTCTGGAGTTCAACTGCGATGCCCCCACTGGCGCTGCGTATGCCGACCAGTTGGAGTCCGTCTTTCTCTCAGAAGAACTGATCTGGCCCTTTGCTGGAGAGCATCATTTGGCGGCCAGCGAGCGCGTGCAAAGCATTCTTTCGACCCTGCTTTCGGTTTATGAGGAATTCGGAGGGTATGAAACGCCGCAGATCGCGATCGTGGATTGGCGTAACGCCCGGAGCGCTTCGGAATTTGAACACATGAAGGCCCACTTCGAATCCAAAGGTTACAAAACAACGATCGCGGATCCGCGCGATCTCCAGTATCGCGGAGGGAAACTTTATCACAAGGGTTTCCGCGTCCACCTCATCTATCGACGCGCTTCTTTCGAAGAGCTTCTGGAGCGTCTTGATGAGATCCAGGATTTTCTCAGGGCCTACAAAGATAAGGCCGTGTGCGTGGTGAATCCCTTGCGTTCGCGCCTTGCCTCCAGCCAATCGGTTTTTTCTCTTTTGACGAATCCGGAGCTCGATCGTTTTTTTACGGAAAATGAGAACGAGATGAAGCGGCAGCATCTTCCGTGGACGCGCTGCCTCTCGGACGCGGAGGATTTTTACGGCCACCGGAAGGTCTTTCTGATCGACTTTCTCAAAGACGAAAAGGAGACGGTGGTTTTGAAGCCAGCCGGGTCTAGCCGTGGCGCACGGCGCGTTCATATCGGCAAGGAAACACCGGACAGCGAGTGGAACGCGGCGGTGGACCGGGCTCTCAAGGAGCAGGATTGGGTGATCCAGGAACAGATTCCGGTGCCGACCCTCACCGTGCCGGAGGTTGTGAACCAAAAGCTGGATCTCGCCTACAAAAAATACAATTTCAACCTTCTGGTCTCCGGCGGAAAATACGCCGGAGGTTTTGCCCGCCTAAGCGACGAAAGCGTTGTGAATATCGCGACGGGGGGCGGCTTGATGCCTGCCATCTGGACCGATGTACCACCTGACGGAAACACATAACACCCCGTTTCAAGGCACGGATGCGGCTTCCGTAGGGAGAGCGCGTTCCTGTCCCGTTTATCGCAGACCGTATCCTCAGAAATTCCAATGGTCTTAGGCTGAGAAACAAAAGCAACCATGACAGAACATGCGGAAAAGCTGATCAAAGTTTTCAAAGGATTTTTCAATAGAGCCGGTTCCTAAGGACCCGCAGGAGGATTTTGAAAGAACACCATGAAAGAAAAAGCCGATTTTAATGATGAGGAATTGGTCCCATCGCGGGAGTGTCGTGAGCGCTTTCTAAAGCAGCACTCCGCGACCTTGTGGCTTACGGGCCTCAGCGGATCCGGGAAATCGACCGTGGCCTGTGGGGTCGAGAAAAAACTTATGGTCGCGGGGCATTTGTGTTATGTGCTCGACGGGGACGATGTCCGCCGAGGTCTCAACCGCGACCTCGGTTTCTCGCCGCGGGACCGGAGCGAGAACATCCGCCGCGTGGCCGAAGTCGCGCGGCTCCTGAACGAGGCGGGCTTGATCGCGATCGTCGCGTTCATTTCGCCGTACCGGAAAGACCGTGAAGAGGCGCGCAAGATTATTGGACCGGACCGTTTCATCGAGGTGTTTCTGGACGCGTCGATTGAGATCTGCGAAAAGCGGGACCCGAAGGGCCTCTATCAAAAAGCCCGGGCCGGTCTGGTTGCCGAATTTACGGGCGTGAGCGCCCCTTATGAGGTCCCCGAAGCTCCCATGGTTCATTTAAAAACGGGGGAAGAGAGCGCGGAACTTTCTGCTACAAGGGTCTATGAATATTTGAATCAGAAATTCTTTTTAAAAACGCCTGGTAAGTTTTTTTATCGAAGGAAAGAGCAATGATCTACTGGATCATCGCCGTCGTGGCTTTTTTCAGTGAATACCTGGACTCTGGGCTCGGCATGGGGTATGGAACGGCTCTTGCCCCCATTCTCATCCTCTTGGGGTTCGATCCGATCCGCGTGGTCCCCGCAATCCTTATTTCCCAACTGGTGACCGACATTGCGGCGTGTTTCAGCCATCATCGAATGTACAACGTCAATCTGAAACCGGGTTCTCAGGATTTTAAAGCCGCAACCCTTTTAGGGTTGATGAGCGTGATCGGCGTTGCGAGCTCTGTTATGATCGCGATCAAGATTCCGAAGCAGGTCTTAACCACTTATATCGGCGCTCTGGTCCTTACCATGGGCGCGATCGTTCTCTCTACGATCAAGCATCCCATGCAATTTTCATGGCGGAAGCTTTTAGGGATTAGCCTTCTGGCCTCGTTCAACAAGGGAATCTCCGGCGGGGGCTACGGTCCGCTCGTGATGGGAGGGCAGATGCTTTCCGGGGTCCCTGTCAAAAATGCCGTGGGGATCACGGCCTTTGCGGAGGCCATTACCTGCCTCATCGGATTCGCCCTTTATGTCTTCAGCGGTAAGTTCATCGACTGGAAATTGACCGGCACCCTGGTCCTTTTTGCCACCGGGGCGGTTCCTGTGGCCGCCATGACCGTGAAACACATCCATGCCGCTCCATTGAAAAAATATGCCGGGATACTGATGCTCCTGCTCGGTCTGCTGACACTCTTGAAAGTCGCTGCCGGATGAGATCGCGCGTCCCTTATAAAGTTGGTTTGGTCACTGAAGTAGCGGGCGTGCGCACCCTTATGAGGCCTCCGAAGCTCCCATGGTTCGGCTCAAAACCGGTGAGTTCGCGGCTGATGTCTCCGTCGAAGTGCTGCGCCTTAATTTTCAAGACAGGAGATTTTCTTCAACCCGCATCTTCGGACCTTTCGTCCGGGCAAGGCAGATCATAAGCGGCGAAAATAGTTTTCGCTGGAGTTTTGCGGGTTTGAATATTGCCGAAGCCTTGTCGAGAATCTATTGCGCAAAAAGGGCAACCTCTTATCGCCAGCGCGGGGATTCTTTAGAGAACCGAAAAGGCCACAACCCGGGAGCAAGGAAAGAAATATGACGAATAGTGTTCTTTGGCATTTACCTAAGGCCGTCGTGACAACGATTTGCGAATATTTCGAGAAGTTTTTAAAGCCTGATGGAATCGTATCTTTGAATCTCAAAAAGACCGCAAAGTGGATGGGCATTTCAAAATATTCAAGAAATCGAGCGGTATTAAAAAGCGCTGCCAAGACACAAGAGCAACTCTCTTCGAACTATTTTCGGACACTGGGTTTTTATCAATGTGAGTAAGCGGATTGATCGCGGATCGCGCCGAGTTACTTTTTAGAAACCCTATTGGCAGGGCTATTTCAGAATACAATCGTTGCTGCAGGGTCGGACCTAATGGTGTTCCCCCTTGCGTAAAATAATTTTTGCGATACGACAAAGGCCATGCCTTTTGAAGATCGACTACTATTTCTTCCGGGGCATGTAAGTTTGGTGGCCAATGTTCTGATTTTCTTGGGAGGAGAACAGTTTTTTAAGTAGAGCACGAAAGGACATCCTGAAAAATCAAAGCAGTTCTTAAAGCAATTTAGCGCCAGAAAGTCTTTGAGAAACGGATACACGTATTTCAGAAAAGCCCTGTGGCACTACGGGCAGGTCATTAAAGTTTTTACATCTTAACAAAACGCCCCTTGTTTAGGGGAAGAGCGAGGGCTTCCATGAGATTTCTTCAATTGCTTGCCTATAAGGCCGAGCAGCTATTCGTGGATTTCAAGCATTTCTTTCGAAGGGCAGGGGCAGCGGCGGAAGATATTTCGAGGTGCGGATTCCAGAGCTTTTGGAAGGGCTACCTTGAGAGGAGGACAGAAAGGCGGAGGGGAAAAAGCTATGCGGCCTGGATTGCTCATAGCGAAACGTCTTCCGAAACCCTAGAGATTCAGCGAACGGTCCGATTCAGGTATGAACCATTGGTTAGCATCGTTGTCCCAGTCTATGAAACTCCGGAATCAATGCTGACCGATATGATTCGTTCGGTGTTCGCCCAGACCTATGGACGCTGGGAGCTTTGTATCTCGGATGGAGCGAGCCGTTTCGCCCATGTTCGGGAAGTCCTGGAGGTTTTTAAGGCAAAGGACGTTAGGGTCAAGGTGCTTTATCTTGCAGAGAACCGAGGGATTTCAGGGAATACCAATGCGGCGATTGGCACGGCCACGGGTGATTTTATTGCGTTTCTGGATCATGATGATATCTTGAGCTCGAATGCTCTCTTTGAAATGGTCAAGGCGATCAATGAGCAAGATGATGTTGACATGCTGTATTCGGATGAAGATAAAATTTCCAGCGTTGGTCATCTGCGGCAGGCGCCATATTTTAAGCCTGATTTTTCTCCCGACCTGCTGAGGACCGGGAATTACATGGCGCATTTCTTGCTTATGCGAAAGTCTTTTGGGGATGCCCTGGGCTGGTTGCGTCCAGAATTCGATGGAGCGCAGGACTACGATCTAATTTTGCGAGCTTCAGAAAAGGCGCGGCGTATTGTTCATGTGTCGCGGATCCTTTACCATTGGCGGAAACATGCTGGCTCGGCTGCTTCTGGCTGTACGGCGAAGCCGTATGCCGAGCAAGCAGGGATAAAGGCTTTGCTTGCGCATCTTAACCGCGAGGGCCTGGAGGCGACCGTTGAGAATGGAGGCTCTCTATATACTTACAAAGTTAATTATAACCTGACCGCACATCCCTTGGTTTCGATCATCATTCCCAATAAGGATCAAGCTGCCCTCCTTAAGCGTTGCCTGGACTCCATTTTAAACATCAGCACTTATAAGAATTTTGAAATCATCATCGTTGAAAATCAGAGTCGTGATGCAAAGACACAGGGGTTGTATGACGATTTTTCCAGTGATCCCCGCGTAAAGGTGGTGGTTTGGGACCAGCCATTTAATTATTCAGCGATAAATAACTTTGCTGTTACTCAAGCGGAGGGTGATGTTTTGCTGTTTCTGAATAATGATACAGAAGTTATTAATTCCGATTGGATCGAACGAATGATGGAGTATGTTTTGCGTCAGGATGTGGGTGTTGTTGGCGCCAAATTGTATTATCCTGATAACACGCTACAGCATGCTGGGGTTATTGTCGGCTTAAGGGGTACTGCCGGCCATGTGTTAACGGGACATCGCGGTGATAGTCCGGGCTTGTTTTCCCGTTTAAAGCGAGTTCAGAATTACAGCGCCGTGACAGGGGCCTGTTTGATGATGCGTCGGGATATTTTTATGCGGGTCAACGGATTTAGCGCGGATCTGCCGGTTGCATTCAATGATGTGGATCTATGTCTGAAAGTTCGAGAAAAAGGGTATCTGGTGGTCTGGACACCCTATGCCGAGTTGATCCACTATGAATCAAAGACGCGGGGTTATGAGGAGACGCCAGAGAAACAGGAACGATTCAGGAACGAGCAACGGATTTTTAGGAATCGTTGGCGTGAGCTTTTGGCCAAGGGAGATCCGTATTACAATCGGAACTTGACGTTGATCGCTGAGGATTATTCGCTGAGAATTTGTGGTGATAACAGTGCAAAAGGCCAGATGTGAAGAAATTCAGTAACAATATTTCATCCCAAGAGTTATCTCTCGTTAGCTGGGATATATATCTTAAAATGCACCCAGACCTCAGAAGGCATGGAATAAATACTGAGGAAACAGCGAAGAAACACTGGCTTAATCATGGTAAGCAAGAAGGTAGATTAATATTCACTAAAGAATTCTCAAGAAATCGCGCCAACTTTAAAGAAATAATTAATAATCTCATAAAATATGACACGCAATATCAACTTTCATTAAGATCAAAGATAATAAATAGAATCATCAGATGTTGTAATTACGAAAAATACCTTGAGATAGGAGTTATGAGAAAACAATTAAATTTTAACAATATCCAAATCGAGCATAAAATTGGCGTAGACCCCGGAGGCGAAGGATTCTCCGAAGCTACTCATACCATGACATCAGATGATTATTTCAAACAAAACAAAGAATCATTCGACATTGTTTTTATAGATGGTTTGCATGAATCGCGGCAAGTATTAAATGACATACTGAACGCTTTGCGTTTTCTCAATCGCGGAGGAACAATTGTATGTCATGACATGAACCCCTTACTTGAACTATGCCAAAGGGTTCCACGTCAAACGGCGATTTGGAACGGTGATGGCTGGAAGGCGTTCGTGACATTAAGGATGCAACGAGAAGATCTCGAAATGTATGTCATTGATGCGGATTATGGGTTGGGAATCATTCGTAGGGGTTCTCAAGAGAAACTTAAAAAATGCAAACTAACATACAAAAATTTAAAGAAAAATAGAAAGGTTTGGCTGAATCTGATCTCGGAGGATGCGTTTTTTAATAGCAAGCTGCAAGGAAAATAGATCACAAACAAGCTTTACAAGAATATAGCAGAGAAAACATATCACTACTGTTCGCAACCATGCCTCAGCGGGCGAACTGGTCGTAGCGGCGCCGCCAAAGAGGGAGGGATAATGAGTGGACAGGTAGGGATAACCATGAAACGAAATTTACTTTATTTCATCTGTCCTTTCAAGCATCAAGATGAATGGAGACAGAATGTCGCAGAACTGTTTCAGTACTTGGACGCATTTAATCATCGTAGGATTGTTACTATAAGCCAGGGAAAAGGGATTGAAAATGCTGGAGAAGTCCAAAAAATGTTTGAAGGGAAACGCATAGAATTCATTGAGGTGGAAAACGACCCCATATTATGTGAAACAAGACCGTTTGTGCGGATGCTGAATGAGGTTCAATCGGTGCATGCTCAAGAGATTAGTTTTTATGCTCATGCCAAAGGCGTTTCGTACGAACGGGGGAGCAGCTATCTCAGGAATATTCAACTGTGGCGAAGGGCAATGTATTACTTTTGCTTAAATGACATGCGTCAAATTGACAGTGTCATGCAGCATTTTAATTGTTGCGGGTGTTTTAAGCGATCAAGGTCTTGTAAACCGTACGTTCCGGAGCCGTGGCATTTTAGCGGGACTTTTTTTTGGTTCAATCATCAGAAATTATATAGTCATCCGAATTGGGCCCAAATCAAAAAAGATACCCGATGGGCGGTGGAGGGATATTTGGCAACGTTATTCGAAGAAAAATCCGCATATTGTTTGTTCGGTGAGAATAAAAAAAAGAATGATACGAGAAGCCCAAAGAACTGGAATGAAAGCAAATGGAATCAAATTCTTTCGCCCTATTCGCTCAGCGTCAACAGTATGCCGTTCAATAAATTTGTAGGATAATTCTGCCGTTGCTTTGCATTAAGAAAGCCGGGATGAAGCCAGAAGAAGAATCGCTGAGCATGCGGGAATGTACTACGCTTGCCGACGCGCTCATTCAAAGCTCGGGGATATAAACCAGTTTGAGCGTGAAAGACGGAAAGTCCATCTAAAAGCATTATCCGGTTTGAGAAGAGAGGCATTGAACGATGAGCTTAATTAATAAGATGTTGAGAAGAGTTGGATTTCGGTTAGAGCGTGTTAGTAGGGGGTTTCCTCCGGGGCATTTTTATTCTCCCATGCCTGATTTGAACGAAATTGCCGCCAAGGCGAACTATATTTTCGACAGATCCGGAAGAGATGTGCCAGCAATTATGATTAACGAAGATTCACAGATTCAACTCGTAAAGAGTTTTTCCGTGCTTTATGACGAAATGCCATTCCCCGACGCTAAATCAGAAGAACGCCGCTATTTTCTTGACAACGAGTATTTTAGCTATGGTGATGGAATCACCCTGTACTCCTTTTTGAGGCACTTTAGTCCAAAGCGCGTAATCGAAGTTGGGTCTGGCTTTTCCTCGGCTGCGATGTTGGACGTAAATGACCTGTTTCTTCATAAGAAGGTAGAGTTTATCTTTGTTGAGCCCTTTCCGGATCGATTATTCGGCCTTCTTTTCGAGGAAGATAAGAAGACGGTTCGAGTTGAAGTGGAGCCAGTGCAAGAGATCGAATTAAGCATCTTTAGTTCGTTAGAAGAGAATGACATTCTGTTCCTTGATTCGAGCCATGTAGGAAAGATTCATAGCGATGTTTTGCATATCCTTTTCTACATCCTCCCTCAACTGAAAAAGGGAGTGATAATACATTTTCATGATGTTCTATGGCCCTTTGAGTATCCAGAGAATTGGTTATTCGAAGGAGGACGAGCGTGGAATGAAGCCTATTTTCTACGATCTTTCTTGCAGTACAACTCGGCCTTTGAAATTCTGTATTTCAATTCCTTCATGGCGTTACATCATGCTGATTTCCTGAGAGAAAAAATGCCGAAAATATTGGAAACTCCTAGTTCGGGTATAACACCGGGAAATACAAGCTTATGGATAAGAAAGACGCGCTAAAAGGGTATTTCACTATCTTAACAAAGCGTCCAGTAAATTGCGGACCGTCAAGATTGAAGCAGGTATTTCGCGGGGTTTTTAAAATTTCTAAGGAATAATATCGGCCAATGTCCGATTTGGCTTTTCCGAAAATGATAAATCACACGGAGGGGGCATGGGGGAGAGTCAATTCGGGCATAAAACGGGAGAACGGTTGGCTCTTGCACTACTGTCTTATAGTAATAACTCCTACTCCGAGACATTTATAGCCGCGCATCAACGTTTGTTGGCCGGGGAAAAAAAACTCTATTTTGGCGGCTTCATCCCGGCCTTGCTAAAAGCGATCGGAAAATCATCGCCCACGAGCGCTCAGGCAAGGTGCTTTTTCTTGCCGTGGCAATCGCCCCAACCACTAAAAAATTTGGCGCTCCACTTCCTGGCAAGATCCTTCCAAAAAGAAAAAATAAATTGCGCGCTTGCCGAATACGGTACTACAGGCGCGATAGTTTATCCTGTTTGCCAGAAGCTTTCGATCCCGCTTATTGTGCATTTCCACGGGTTTGACGTTTCAAGACGATCCGTTCTGAAAGCCTATAAAGTTCGATATTCCGAAATGTTCAAATATGCGTCCTCCATCATTGTTGTTTCAAAAGCAATGAAGGCCGCCACGCTGCGGCTTGGATGCCCGGAAGAAAAAATAATCTGGAGCGTCTGCGGACCAGACGATCTTTTTTTTGAAATCAAATCTAAAAACAAGTGGCGGGCAGCTGTTTTTTTTGGGGCTGGGCGGTTTGTTGAAAAAAAAGCGCCCCATAAAACAATTTTTGCATTTCACCAGGTTTTGAAATTATACCCGGATGCGCGACTTATCATGGCAGGGGACGGCCCACTTTTGTCAGTCTGTAAAAAAACGGTGAAGCATCTTGGAATTTCTCGATCAATAGAGTTTCCTGGCGTGCTAACCCCGTTTCAGATCAGGGATAAAATGAAGATGGCCATGGCTTTTGTCCAGCATTCCGTTACGGCGGAAGATGGTGATATGGAAGGCACGCCTGTTTCGATTTTGGAAGCGCAGGCCGCAGGCCTTCCCGTGATCAGTACTTTGCATGCCGGAATACCTGATGTCGTGATTCATGGTGAAACGGGACTTTTGTGCGGTGAGCATGATGTAGATGCCATGGCGAAAAACATGGTGTTCGTTTTAGACAATCCTGACCGTGCAGAGCAAATGGGGCTTTTGGGCAGGAAACGCGTGGCGGAAAAGTTTACGCTGGAGCGTCATATTAATACAATCAACCAGCTTGTGGAAAAATCTTGCCGATGCTATGACCGGCAACAATAAAAATCCAGTTATTCATTTCCTCAAGCTTGTTACTTTTCATTCAAACAAGATTGCGCTTAGATCGAAAACTGACCTTGCCTAAACTAGTGCGGCATATTTAATCAAGGGTGAAAAGCTGTAAAGAGCGGCGCGACCTTAGACCGATGGCGTAAGTTTATGATCGAGCTTTTAATTCTCAAGATCCTTGGACAGTTTGGTTGTAGAACCTTTTGAGGGTGGTAAAATGACCAATGTAATCTCAGAGATGCTTGGGTCAGCTCGTCAGTTCGTGAAACTGAGAAAAGTGATGAACAGACAGGCTTCTAAAGATGAAATCAGGAGTTTCTTAAATGAGCTGGCTGGAGCGATTGCTAAATGTAAAATGTTGTAAATCTGGCAGGGACGAAAAATTAACGAGGGATTTCAAAACTCTCACGGGTCCTTTGGGTATTCACAATGCGTTTAACCCGAGCTTTTATTGTGATGAGAATCTAAAGATTGTTGCCTTTCGGGCAATACCTGACGGCAATGATGGATTTTTTTCCTTCGTGTCTGTCGAGGACAGGGCGGGCCGGTCCATCAAAAACATATCGATCGATTTGTATGAGGAGTTGGGTCACGTGCGGCTTAACGATCCCAAGATCGCTAGCAGGCTGCTGAAAAACCCTCATCCGGGGTGGTAGAATAAGGCTTCTACAACTCTGGAGGTGAGGGATGCGCGGCAATGATCAAGAGAACAGCGGGCTATTCAGCTATGTGAGCATGGAAGATCG
>Ga0209083_1001086_pt1 | contig 33513 bp, 19 predicted proteins | sample AM7aDNAmetaG_FD_184132 | JGI IMG/M metagenome (GOLD analysis project Ga0209083, IMG submission 184132) | Freshwater microbial communities from Finland to study Microbial Dark Matter (Phase II) - AM7a DNA metaG (SPAdes) (version 3) | ecosystem: Environmental > Aquatic > Freshwater > Lake ... | reverse complement strand
GATGTCATTTCCCAAAAATACCCATTTCCCGTCATTTAATACAAGGATTTCGACACTTGCTTCGTTTGGGATCGAAGTTTTTTGGGAATAGCTCCATGACTCACCCTGATCGGAAGAAACGCTCATATGGACACGTGCCGGTGCATCGCCACTGTCGCGCATATAAGCCACAATATCGCCATTTTTTTTGACTGCAAGGGCAGGTTGGATCGGACCGCGACCCACGATCGGTAGGCTTGGCCTCCAAGTTGCCCCATCGTCATCCGAAATTGCAACCATCGAGAAATTAAGGCCATCCGAATAAAGTGGAAGCAATATCCTCCCACTTTCAAGGGTAATCGGTGGGATTCGTGTCATCCAGCCAATGCTCCTTTTCATCAGATCCTTGCTTGCCTCTTTGATCATATCATCGTATTTGGGGGCGAAGGCAGCCCAACCCGCCTGGTTTTCGGGCATCTCCTTAAATTTCTTCTCTACCTCTTTTACAAAGCGATCATCGGGTTTAAGGAAAATATTGTCCTGCCATTCCCAAACCGGGGCTTCGTTCCCAACATAATTGGTCGAGGTTCGGTACCTCAAAACGGCATCCTCCCATTTGTTGGCAAGCACAGCAACCCAAAACAAGAACAGTTTTCCCTTTTTGTTCAGAAATAGGACAGGGTTGCAATCGGGTATCCCTTTCGTGTCAGCCATCAAAAATGGGATACACCATGTTTTCGTCCCTTTTTTCATTCTGGACCCCATCACGCGCACATCATCGGCAGTGCGTTCCCCGCTCCCTTGAAACCAGCAAGCCAGAAGGTCCCCATTTGGAAGCTGGACAATGCTGCTTCCATGAACGTGCTCATTTTGAAAAGGAAAGATAAATTCTTCCTGGACGATGGCGTTTTTTGAATTTCGGGTTTGGGAGAAGGAGAAAAAGGAAATAAATAGAAATAAAATTGAAATAATTGGTTTCATATTGTAATGTATTGATATATATAGAAATAAAGAAATAATTTGAAATAAATAGAAATAATTGAAACCCTATTTTGACCTGATTTCAAGAGAAAAAACTAACTTTTGAACGCCAATCTATCTCCGGGAAAAGAGGCGTAGCCTCGGTCCATATTGTAACACCGGATTTTAATCCGGTGCCAAAGAAAAACCAACATCATCGATCCAAATCAATCAAATGGACCGTGCCTACGGCACTCCATCACGACGGATTAAAATCCGTCGCTACAAAATTAGTCGAGCCGATGGCTCTGCAACTTCTCCTGAATCGCTGTATAAAATTAATCCAGCAATTTTTGTTATTCCCTTCTGAAGATTAATTTAACTCATTGAAAGTTAATCTATCTCCCGGAAAAGAGGCGTAGCCTCGGTTCATGTTGTAACAACGGATTTTAATCCGTTGTTCTGGCCAATACAAATCCAACCAGTAAGATGGTCAACGTTCCAAAAACAATTGTCAGGTTGCTGTGGATCGGACTTCGGAAATTCAGCCACTTCCCATCCGTGAAAAAAATGGGCGAAAGGCTCATCCAGACAATAACAAGAAATCCAACAATGACCCCGATTGCAGCATCGATGTTGCGGACGCTTTTCGAAAGATACCCCAATAAAAACAGACCCAACATCCCTCCGCTAAAAATCGAGGCCAATCCCCACCAAGCATCCAAAACACTCTCAACACCAGTTAAAGCCAAAGCAATAACAATGCTCAAAATACCAAATATCAGTGAAGCAGTATATAACACATTCATTGAGGATTTGTCACCGGCATTCGGATTCAGGTAGCGCTTGTAGTAATCGGATAAAACAATGGTCGCGGTACTGTTGATACTGGTCGAAACCGTACTCATTCCTGCAGCAAAGACAGAAGCGATCAGCAATCCTGTCACTCCGGTGGGCAATCCATGCACAATGAACCAGGGAAAGACTTTATCGCCCGAACCCTGCACTTTCAGCTCAGGTGGCAACAGATCGGGTTGCGCAGTATAAAAGGCAAAAAGTGCCGTTCCAATGTAAAAGAAAATCAGCGACACCGGGATATAGAGCAACGACCCAAACAATGCGGACGATTTGGCCTCCTTTTCGGTACTTGTTGTTATATAGCGCTGTACATAGTTTTGGTCGATCCCATAATTCTGGAGGTTGATAAACAGCCCAAACAACAGGACCACCCAAAATGTGGAGTCGGTCAGACTAATGCCGAAACTTCCCAAACTGAATTTGTGATTGGCGGCGGCTATAGTAAAAATCTGGGAGGGTCCTTCCGGCATCGAGAAAGTCAGGATGACTGCACATACCAGGGCACCCGTAATCAGGATGATCCCCTGGATCGCATCTGTCCATATCACAGCCTGAATCCCACCCAACATTGAATAGACCGTAACGGCCAATCCTGTTACGATAATGATCGTTTTGATGTTCCAGCCAAACAGGGCATTGAGGGGCAAAGCCAGCAACAAAAGGATCGCTCCTGTCCGCATAAGCTGAGTCAACATATAACACATTGAAGCATATATTCTTGCCCAAACTCCAAAACGGATTTCAAGATAATTGTATGCAGAGACGCTACCAAGGCTCCGATAAAGCGGCACAAAGAACTTCACAGCAAGGATGGATCCAAATGGTATTGAAAAGCTGAAAACCAAAGCATTCCAGTTTGACATATAGGCTTTCCCCGGAAGGGCCAAAAAACTGATACTGCTCACAAAGGTGGCGAATATCGACATACCGACAATCCATGCAGGCAGTTTGCCACCACCAACAGTAAATTGTTCGGAAGTTTTGTTTTTAAAGAAAAAACTTGCCCCAAAGATGACATTCCCGAATGTCAACACAACAAACACGATCAGATCCAAAAAAGGTAACTTCATGCCTGAACAGTTTGTGGGTTATCTGTAAACCTTGGCAATGGAAAATTCCTCCATATACTGCTCGATTTTACGTAGTTCTTCGCCTTCCATTTTACGAAGCGGCGAGGCAACAAAATCATTACAGAGACCCATCGTTGCAAGTGTGCATTTAATCCCACGGGTATAACGCGATCCTGTCTTGCCTACTGCATAGATTGTATTGTAAAGGTTCAATGATTGTGTCCGAAAAACCGCGATCTTTTTATAATCCCTGGCCAACGATGCCTCGTAGAATTCAACAAAAAACCGGGGAAACAGATTGGCACCACCGGCAATTGCACCATGTCCTCCCTGCATAACGGTTTCAGGAATGAACAGTTCCGTTCCGGTGAGGATCGAAAACTCCGGATATTCTTTAAACTCTTCGATCAATGTTGTGAGATAAAGCATGTCGCCTGAACTGTCTTTGATCCCGACTGCCCCCAACTCCCTGGCTGCTTTTACCGTTTTTAATGTCATGTGCAACTTCGTGCAGCCAGGCATATTGTAAATAAAAACAGGCAAAGCTAAAAGAGGGAAAAGACTTTCAAAGTAATCCACCAATTCGGACTGCGAAATCGGGATGTAATACGGGGGAGCCACAACTACGGCATCAGCGCCTGACTGCTGTGAATACTCTGCAATCTCCAGAGAATCCTCAAATGAGGTGTCCGTAATCCCAACCAAAACAGGAATACGGTGACCGACCAATTCGCAGGTCCGATTAATAAACTCTTTACGCACCTGATAGGTTAAACTCTGTGCCTCACCTGTGGTTCCCAAAATAAACAATCCATGCACCCCGCCACTGATAAAATGCTCGACAAGTTTTTCAAGTCCCGGCACATCAAGCGTGCGATTGTCGATCAACGGGGTAACAATTGGCGGAATGATCCCCTTCAACGGAAAATTCATCATAACTGATTGATAATAGGTTGTGTTTTTTTATTAATGAAAGAATGACCCAAATTCGCCGGTCTTCCAATCTTTGTCTTTTTCGACCTTGGAATAGAAACGAAGGCGTGCATCGCCCTGAATTTCAACAAATTCAAATTTGACTGTATGAAAACCTTTTTTCAAAGCGATTGCCCCCATGTTCAGGCCGTTTTTCAAAGGCTTTTCATTGACAACAATTTGATTGTCAATGGTCAGACGGCACAGATCATCGGCGCGGGTACGGAAGAGGTAAAAATCGTCCGCTGCAATTTTGATGTACCCATTGAAAACCAAGGCCCAATTGTCTTCTCGCTTGGAAAGGTCGGATACCTCGAAGTTTTTTGCAACCCCATTGGATACTGCTTGCAGTTTTCCAAAGTCGGGAATTTCTGTATAATTCCCTTCATAATAGTTATAGGCAAGCCCCTCCTGTGGATTTGCCACTTCGGTTGGTTCGCGAAAAGCTGTTTTCTCAAAAAACCTTGTTTCCGGGGCTGTATATTCGTTCTTGCTGTTTTTCACATAAAACGAAAGCGTTGTTGTCTGGCTGACCGGAATTGGCTGAAGATAAGGCTGATTGAATGTATTGTTGATGTTGACCACAGATTCCAGCTTATCAAATGGATTTTTAAACGGGACTGTTGTCTGATCTGTAAACAGGTTGATTTCCTTATCAATGAAACTTGTATTGGAAGGTTTTACTTCAACCTGGCATTTCCCGCTTAAGGCAAAATCCTTATAATCAGGGTTATCATATTTTAGCGTCCAATCCATGAGCAGGAGGTCGATTGATTTGTAATCAAGTGGCATATTTGCGACAAGTGGGACTTCAATCACCTTTTCACTTTCAGGTTCTGCAACAGCCTTAATGGCAGCATCTTTGATCTGCAACTGGTGGTGATGGAAGAAATTGATTTCAATCATTAATTTTGACTTTGTCGGATTTTTAAACGACAGGTACAAAGTTCCATTGGTAAAATTATAGCCCCTGTTGCACAACAGCAAGTTGCTCAGTTTTGCGTTGTTCACCAAAGGACCTGCAAGTTCCTTTGTCTTGTCGTTGCTGATATCATGCGGAAGGATCCCATCCAACCTGAGATTTGCCATGACTGGTCCGTTATTGTTCATGGTGATCCAGGCAATATGGTCAAATTCACCAAAGTAGTTTCCCCTCAGTGCACTTCCTGCCCCCGTAGTTGATAGGATATAATAGTTTGCACCGTTTTTTTCAATCTGGTGATAATGATGCTCATGGCCAGCGATCACGGTAAATTTCCGGTCTTTGAGCGCCGACTCAATTTCCTGAAAACGGCCATCGGTGTTGTATTGCCAGATGGGATGGTGCATCAGCACAAACGTCCACCTCACCTGGGAATTCTCTTTGAGAGTTTTAAGTACATAATCGGTTTGTGCACGGGTCAGGTTAAAGTCGTCGTCATCATTGCTGTCGAGAATGATAAAAAGGGTGTTCTTATACTGGAAATGGTAGTACCTTTTTCCGTAAAGCTTTTCCCACTCCTTTTCCATGATCTTGTTTGTAATATCATGGTTTCCAGGAAGATAAAAAAATGGCATTTTGAGTCCGGATATGATGTCGTTCACCTCTTTCCATTGTTTGGCGATTGCCGAAGTATCGGTCGTATATCCTGCGATCAGATCACCCACATTCAGTACAAATTCGGGTTGCATCAGGTTGATTTTCTGTACCGCATCCTCAAAAACACCTTTTCGTGAACCCCCGTTGCGGTCGGCCATAATGGCAAACTGAAAATTGTCGGGGTCGTTGTTGAACTTGAGATTGGTCCAAGGCTTCTTATCCGTTGTTATGTTCGCCTTGAAAGCCGTGGGAAAATTACATGCCGATAGTACAACTGTACAGGCGATAATCAGCAAAAAAATCTTTTTAGTCATATCTCAGTGTATTATTGGTTAATAAAATTGTTGTTCAACTATTTGTGTTCGGCATTTTTGAGGTTGGGTTTGCTCCGCCAGCTTGCTTCGGGCCCAAACCTAGTATGGTATGTTTTCGTGTCCAGTTTTTCATAAGGTGGGTAATTGTATATCCACCGGTTCGTAACAAGAAAGAGGGTCGCCGAAAGGAAAAAAACAGCACCAGCTTTGAACCATAACTTTCTATATTTGGAACTGTAGTCCGTTTCTTCACCTATTGTAAGTGAAAAATTTTCCCTGGGTAACAGAAGGACCAGTACAGTAGAAACAATCCCGTTTAGAATGATGACCCATTCTGTCAACAACCGCGTGGGATGCCACCCTGTCAAAGCCCGTTCGAAGTTGGCAACGAGCATGATCCAAAGCAAAATCAGAAAGATCAGTTGTCCCTTGGCGACCGGATTCCTCGGAATGATCGGAAGGGGTGTCTTGTAATGCCGCACTACAATTATAATACACGCAATAGCCAGCAATCCCCATGTTAAATTGAACCAGCCTGTTGGAGTCATACTCAGGAAATGAACGCCTGGAAGCCTTCCCAGATAAGGGAGATCCCAGAGTGCTTCTGTTGTTTGGGATGTACCGTTGCTTTGCACAACAGTGGTTTTCCAAACCTGCGGGTTCAATTGCTCACCCCAGGTCTCCACGTTTTTGACCACATTGAAATAGGTAAGTCCCATCAGGATGAACAGTACCGCGAAAGCCCTCGTCCATCGCAACGATTTCCCGGGTTCGGCAATTTCTTTGGAATCATTGTGAATCTTTATCCTTGTAACAAGAAAGGCCATCACCACTGCAATCGCAATTCCGTTCACAAAACCATAGGATTGTTCGAGGAAACTGTGCCAGTTTTGTCCCTGCCAGTTGGCCCAACGTGATGTGATTTCAGTGAATTCGGGTGTTCCGGGCAAAATGCCTTTGCCGATCAGTATCCTCGGATTGCCAAACGACATGAATAACTGCTTGAGCCATTGGATCCCTGAAAATCCTAGCCCTCCAATAATTCCACCAAAAAGGGAAGTAAAAGCGATCTGTTTTAAATTATTTTTCCATAACCAGATACTTGTTGCTGCAAATACACCAACGATCCCGGCCCAGTCGTCTGAACGTGGTGGGGTCATCCGCAAACCACCAACCTGTTGGAAGAGGAGGCTACCGAAAACCGGAAAAATCAGGAATCCGATCAACCAGCCCAATCCCATATAAGCCAATAGTGAAGAACCGTCCCTGAACCTGCCATAAATTTTGAAATAGACAATGATTCCGATAATCAGTCCAATAAACCATCCGATGTGTTGCGGATAATCGCCAAACCATTGCGGCCAGTTGTTCAGAAGGTTTGAAGCCTCATAAGCAGGTTGCCCGGTCGCCGGATTGAGATAGGTAGGGTCGCCTTGAAGATAGGTCAATGAGGATGCCAGGCCTTTGTCCCAGCCCAAACCTTCAAGGATCAACTGGAGCAACCATCCCGATAATGCTCCGAAAGCAGCAAAAGCAGGGATCATATACCTGTCTTTGAATCCTTTCCGTTCATACAGGTCATAGGCCGCAGCTCCAATGGCTGCAAAAGCGGCTGGCAGGTAATCGGCATCAAACCAGTAAAGCGGATTCTTGTGCCTTTGCCACGTATGGTCAAAATTGACCCCTTCCTGTAGCCATTTGGCCACTGAGTCTTCGAAAGTGTCGAGAATAATCCATGCACCAAAGAGAAAAATGATCGGTTTAATCATTTTTTGGATTTGTTCTTTGGATGCAACCGCCACAAAAGTAGTTCCTGCACTCCCCATAGTTGCCCATAAAAATCCAATCATAAAAGTGGCAAGATAACCGTACCACTGCGAAATGGCATGGCCACTTTCGGTATAGGAGAGCACCTGCATATAAGAAACTGAGGCACCAAAACCCCAACCGATGGCACCAAAAAAGGCAAAATAGGGTATGCGGTCCCGCCAGTCGTCACGACAAAATTGCGGCTGTGATTGCAGCGAGACATCCGGCAAAAGCGGCACCATATTCATGACCGAAATTGCCACGAATACCCCAACCGATCGATAAGGATAAACCGATCAGTAAGAATGCACCGAAATTAAGGTACGGATTTTTTGTTTTTGATTCCATAATTATTTGATAGGTTGTTCTTTGATCAATTTGTGATATCGACCCATCCAGTATGGAAGCAGGAAGGCTGCCCCATCATCCTCGATGGTTCCATTGCCACCGTAATCGAACTGGTACGGGTTCGTGTTCCATTTTGTAATCCCCCGTTCTGCTATTGGGATCACGCGTGTTGCCTGATCCTTCATAAAACGGTCAGGAATGGGGTTGATCCTCAAATCCCATCGGTGATGGTTCTGAACGCCCCAGGCAATCGTTTCCATTGGGTATTCCTGTAATTCATCGACAGCAACTTTGGTGTCGCAATCGGTCTTTAAACCTGTTGACGAAATGATGTTCCAAAGCGGGTTCCGGTCGGGTTGCTCAACGGACCAGCTTCGTTTAAGGCTTGACTGATAGCTCTTTTTCAACAATGGGTCGCGGGCATAACGCAACAGGCAATAGTAGGGGAGGTAGGACAATTCATCATCAGAATGGTTGATTTCAAATGGGGTAAACATCTTTTGCTGGACCATATTTTCGACGTAATGGTATTTTTTGACCAAAGTCTGATAGGCCTTGTCAAACTTCAGGTCACCTGTTACAAAGTAGGCACTTTCCAGGAAGGAGAGGATCTGCAATGAATTGATCCCTTTTTCGTACCACCAGTTTGGGGAATTGTTCAGTGAGTCGGGTGTCCAAACTGCCCATCGGGTGGCGATCCCATCGAGGTCATGCAACTGAAAATTGTTGTCCACGATATTCGACATTAACCTGTGAACCAGATTCTTTGCACGTTCCTTGATTTCACCCTGTGCAGCCAGCTCATAGAAAATCGGATAAGCAAACATGTGGCCTACGATTTCATCGGAACTCGTATCCGCTTTCCATTTCCACTTCCCATCCTTTGAAAGGTGCCATTCGCCACCCCGGCCAGTCTCTTCATCAGCAGAGACATACGATCGTGCAACGAAACCCTTCATCGGCGTGACCTTTTCGAGCATCTCCATCGCCTTGAAAGTCCGCACGGCATTCTCATAGGCATCTTTGGCACCGGTCACGGCAAAGCGGAAACTTTCGGCAGCAAGATAGATGGAACTCCACAAACCATCATTGTCGTTGGTGTAACATTTAAATGAGGTAGTGTCCCCGGGATTCTTAAAAACACAATCACTGATCAATCCATGGTGAAGGTGGCGTTCATTGAGCCGTTTATCAAACCTCGCAGCTTTTTGTGCCAACGACATCTGGACCTTCTTTATTTCGCTGATCCCCTTTGGCGTTGCAATCCATACAGTATTCTGATCTACAATCAGGATATCATTGATCTTGTTATCAGGCAACCACCGTTTCCCACTATAATAATGCCATTTGTCGTTTTTTAGTATGGCACCATTGGGCGTGCCAAGCCAAAGTTCATTTTCGGAATGACTGATTGTCGTTACAGGGCCGTAGGGAAGACCCTCTTCACCGGTATAAGTCCAGTGGTTGCCGTTTTCAGCGATCTGGCTTACAGCAGTGTTGGTCCCAAAAATCACATCGCCCGGAACTGTACCTGCCGAGAGGCTTAAGATATTCCTCCCGATGCCGGGAGCCATTACATAATCGTTCAGGTTGATCCATTTGTCCTTTTTCCTTGTGAATAGGCCATCATTGGTTGCGACCCATAAGTCATTGTCGGCACCCTCAACAATCTGCTTTACCGATTTCCCTTCCGTGGGCTTCACAAGGTTCAATGAACCTGTCCAGCTGTACATTCCCTTGTTCGTCCCTATATGAACACTTTTCTGTTTATCCCATAAAATACAAAAAATTGTATCTGTGGCAGAACTGAATGGCAGGTTCATCCTGGTGCTGCCATCGAAATTTACGAGGTATTCGGGGGAGCAAATCCACAATTTCCCTACGGGATCGAGGGTGGCTGCCTGCCAGTTTCCCTGGAAAGGCTTTTGTGTCAGTTTGTTATTTTCAAAAATGAAAAGGTTGTCCTTTGCAATTGCGGTAATCTTATTTCCCTGCCTGATCAGTTTGACTATGTTTTGGGGCTGATCGGCTGGCAATTGAATGTCCTTTTTTATTTCCTGAAGATAAAGGTTTGTTGCCGCGACTACAACTTTGGATTTGGGTTTAGGCTTAGGTTTTTGACCCACAGATAATAATGATGCCAATAACAACATTCCCAATATTGTAAGCGATAACCTAGAATTATTCATATAATTTATTAATTTACAATGTGTTAGAATAATTACTTTCCCGTTGGCGGAACTGAATCGTCACCTGCACCCCACGACTTGTTTGGCAAAGGCCCCATTACCAATTCAATGGTTGCCCCGCTCATTAGCTGGTCGTGCGTAAACCAGGGACGGTTCAGGACTTCGCCATTCAACTTTGCCGATTGGATGTACTTATTGACTTTTGAACAACCCATTGCTTTGAGCGTAAACGTTTTTCCATTTTCGAGTTTGATCTTCACCTCTTCAAATGCCGGACTCCCGATTGTATAAACCGGTATTCCGGGAGTTACAGGATAAAAACCCATCAATGAGAAGGTTACAAAAGAGGTCATGCCACCACCATCTTCATCGCCGGGAATACCAAAAATATTGTCTTCAAACCAGACATCCATCAGGAACCGGATCCGCTTTTGCGTTTTCCACGGTTCACCTGCAAAATTGTAGAGATAGGGAATGTGGAAACTGGGTTCGTTTCCCATCGAAAACTGACCCACCAACCCGGTTTGGTCAGCAAACTTCGACCAGAATTCGAATTTTGAACGCCCCAGGTCTTCGCGGAAAAGCTGGTCAAGATTGGCCGTAAAGTTCTTCTTGCCACCCATCAAGCCGATCAATCCAGGAATATCATGCTGAACCATCCATTGATAGGTGTAGCCGTTGTTTTCGTCATAATAATCCCGCCCACCCGGTCCACCATCGAATTTTGGGTCAATTTCAATCCACTCACCCTTCGAATCCTTTGGCCAGAACATTTTCTTTTCGGGACGGTACAGGTTTTTATAGTTGGTGGATTGCTGATTAAAATACTTGTAATCATCATTATGACCCAGTTCTTTGGCCATTTCGGCAAGAGCCCAGTCGTCGTAACTGTGCGCAAGGGTAATGGCCACGCTCTGCCGCCGTTCAAATCCATCCACCTGACTTACGGTCTCCTTTTCATCGGGCCTAAGTGATGGGAAAAATCCTTTCTCGCGATAGAAGGTATCCAAAACGGTCCGCTCCCCATTTCGCCAGGGGATCATCGTTGCATCAGTTGCATTCTTTTTATTCCCTTCGTAACCCTTTTCAACGTTATAATCGCGCACATTTTTGCGGTAGGCATCCAAAAAAACAACTGTCGCGTGAAAACCGTGCATGGCCGGGTTGTCCTTGAAGAGCAAAGGAAATTGGGGCATCCACCCACCTTGCTCATACATAGATACATACGATTGCAGCATGTCAGACTCTTTTTTGGGTTCAAGGATCATTCGCAACGGGTGCATTGCCAGATAGGTATCCCACATCCAATCGTCGATGTAAAAAGGCTTGTTGCTTTGGTGGACCTGATGATCGTATGCACTGTAATATCGACCATCCTCATTGATGTCAACCATCCGCTCATATGTCCTGTAAAGTGACGTATAAAACGTCCGTTTCTTTGCATCCGTACCACCCTTGACCTGAATTTGCCCCAATGTTTCTTCCCATATTTTCTCCCCCCGATTTTTTAAAGCTTCAAAATCCCATTCCGGCAATTCCATGTGGAGGTTTGCCTCGGCTTGTTCGGGACTGATATAGGAAATGGCATACTTCAAATCCACCTCCTGATCTTTGCTCCCCGAAAAATCAAACCAAAGTTGTGGCTCCTCCCTTGATGTTTTTCGCCTTTGATTTACAATGGTTTGCGTTCTGATGGACCCTTCCCCTTTCTGACTGAATTTTCCAAAAACGTAGGCTTTCATTCCTCCAATCTCCTCCTCGCCAGTAAACGATTCAGGCCCCCTAACCTTCCATGTGCCACTGTTGTTAATGTTCAGTTTTACCCTTTTATTGGAATTAGCCGGGAATTTGACCTTGTAATAACCGGCTTTCTTACCTGGTACAAATTCTATTTTGATTTCCTCATCAATGAAATAAGTGTAATAGTAATAAGGCTTAACGATTTCAAGGTCGTGGTCGTATGTCTGCCGCTCTTTCCAGGTCCCTTCAGCCGGGTTACCGCTTCCCGGAAGCACACCAAACAATTCGCCATTCCGGTGCGAGGCAATCGTCAATGGGAAGAAACTGATCTGGTCATCCAGGAAGTCAGCCCTGAGCGGGTGCATTCGGATCACCTGATTGGGAAGCTGCACGTTGGGCCGTGTCGGATGCAGCAAATGCCCCATCCCACCGATGTACGGGTCAACATAGTCAAGATTGCTGGTTACTGGTTTACAGTTGCAACTTACAAATAGTAAGGATGTTAATGTGCAAAGGAGTATAACAGTAAGATTTTTTTTCATTTGTTTTTAGGTATTTCGTTATTACAAGTTCTCGGGCATTAATTTTTCTATACTGACTTTATCATCAGAGTTTTTAATCGAATAAGATGGCCAGGTATTCAGCCGGTTTCCCAGTTCAAGCCCATCTTTCACACTTCCTTTAATTACATAAAACCGCATGTTCATCTCTTTATTGTCAGGATTTAGTTCCTCCCTGAAAACAAGTTTCCGGTCCTTCACTTTCCAGGTTGCTGCAAGATGTTCAATAGAACAATCCTTAACCAGACTATAACCATTGTTAAGCCAGATAAATCCATTGGAAAGTGCCAAAGCAGGATCATGTCTGAGATCAGTTGGGATTTGAACCGCAATTTCTTCACCAGCTCCTGCAGAATACTGCAAGCCATCGGCAGGGGTGTCAAAGACGATTTCAACTGCACCATCCGCAGGCCTTTCGCATTTGATGTCCAGGCGATAGAGTGTCTCACTGATTTTCTTAATTATGGTGGTTGCCCTTTCAGCTTTAATTTCAAATGGAATTGGCAAAAAAGAAGCAGCACCCGACCTTGCCAAAGGATTTTCATTCAGACTGATTTTTCCGGTTTTTGTATCGACAATGTACGATTTGCCATCAACAGGGAATTTGGTTTTTAACTTGTTGAACAGGTCATTCAGCACCCCGTTTGCATTGGCGACTTCGTTTGCCGTATATTGGACCTCAACCAACCAGGGTGTCCAACCACTTGAATCGGAGACTTCTGATAACAAAAGATGCTTCCATGCTTCCTTGACCAATTTCTTAAGGTCTGCGACATCCATCCCCTTGGATTCAGCATAGTCAACCAGCTTTTCAACCGCCATGAGCCGCCCCCTTAATTCGTAGGAAAGCGACCGTGTGATGCCATCTGTTTCGACACCGCTGCGTTGACGTCCCATCCACATAAACGGACCGCAAACCGACATGTTCCAGGTCCCTTCAGGGACAAATGGATAGTCGGGAATGACATACCCTTTTGATTTTTTGATTTTATCGGCCAGTTCTGTCATCGTCAGGAACTTATAACCTTGAGATTTCAATTTCAAAAACTGGTCAATGCTTTGTTTCTCCTGTTCGGGGACACGGTAAAAATTGCTGTTGTAATCGGTCGTGTTAAAAACTTCGCCGTCATCGAGAAAGGCCCAATCCCATTCCAGTCCGTTCAATTTTTTATCGCCACCACCTATCAATCCCAAAATCTGATCGTTGCCATATTTAACATTAACGAGCGGCAAAGTCCTTCCCCTGTAATAACCATGCGGATCGGAGCTTGTGGCAAACAGGTCGTATTTTCCTTTTAGTGCAGAGGCAAAAGCTGGTGTAAACTGGATCTCCTGTCCAAAGAAAACTTTCGATCTCCTCAGCCCATATTTTGCAAGGATTTCATCCGACAATTCAATCGATTTTTGAAGGTCGAGTGCCGGATAGGCAATAAAAAACTGGTCGGAATAGTGGGCAATCACCAGTTCGACCTGTCCCCTGTCGATGAGTTTTTTGAGCAATGCCAAAACCTGTGGGTGTTCTTCGGCAAATACTTCGATGGCATAACCCTGAATTTCAATGTCCGATTTAAAAGTGGGATTTTTTTCAAAAAACTGAAGGACGGGATAGAAGGATTCCCTGATGATCCGGCTTTCAATTTTGTAATCGCCGGCAACATATTGAAGGTTGAAATGGAACATCCCGATGGCATATTTCTCCTGTGCATTGGTGAAAATTCCTGTCAACAGGAGAAAAACGAACAGTTGTACTTTCTTAATCATTAATATTTTACTTTTAAAATTCCTTAATTCTTTAATTTCTTAATTTTTCATTTATTGGAGCACTGATTACGCCAAGGTATCGTCCCATCCAATAAGGCAACAACCATACATCACCGGCACTGATCAACGATTTCCCGTCACCCTCCGAATCGAGCCTGAAAATCTGTCCATTGTGCCGGTAAAGCGGAATTTCGCCCAAAGGAAGAAGTTCACTGGTGGTTTGCCCCCTGAAATTGGCTGGCAACATTTTCAGGTCATTCCGTTGGGAATTTTGAACTGCCCAATTGCGTAAGTCCAAAGGATAGGACTTGAGAAACCCGACCGATTGTTCCAGGTCAAATTCTTTCGCACCCGTCATCGCATAGGTGAAGTTCCAAAGTGCATTTTGCTCCGGACGTTCAATTTCCCAGTGATCCTTGATGCTTTCAGCGAATTTCGCCTTTAATTCAGGGTTCAGGGCATAAGGGTAAAGTCCCCAATAAGCAAGAAAGTACATCTCATCGTCCGAGTGGTTCCACTCCTCCGATAGCACTTTGCTCAATAAGTCCTGATCGGAAGGACCAATCTGGTAGAACGGGCGCATGAGGTTATCCAGATACCCATATTTTCCAATCAATTCGTCAATCTTGTTTTTATAAACTTCCTTGCCCGTAAATTTGTAGGCTGTTTGTAATAAAGCAATTATATTGGATGAACAAATTTTACGGTCGCCAACATTTTTTGGGAACCGGTTCACATACTCAGGGTTCCATTTGCCCCACATGGTTGGCTTTCCGTCAACATCAAGGATATACAGGTCCTTTTTCACAATGAAACCCATCAAGTTATCGAGGCATTTTAACGCCCTTGCTTTCCATGCCTGATCATCAGAGAGCTCAAGAATAGTTGTCAATGCAAATACCTGTCCAACAGCCTGATCACTGCTTGCGGTGGAACGCCATGTCCAGTTGGGATGATCTTTGGCTGGCAGCCATAAATTTGCAGGACTTCCAGTCAGAAGTTCCTTTTGTTGCCACCCTTCGTTCCTCTCATTTTCAACCTTGTAATCGCGTTCGTAACTCCGGGCAAAAAGTCCCTGGATTCCTGTAACCGTATATAACCTTTCCATTGCTTCAAAAGCTTCAAAGGCATTTTCCTTGGCCTCCAAAGAACCTGTTACCTTGTACCTGAAAAGCTGACCTGCAAGGTACATTCCTGTCCAAAGGTTATCGCTGGGTTGAGAAGCAGTTTGGGCAGTTCCAAAGCCATTGGCCAGATGAACACTGCTGCAATTGAATCCATACCGGATATTTTTCTCGCGCACCTGCTTTTCATAGAACATCGCCTTATCCTCAAGGGTCATCTCCTTAAAGAAAATCTGGCCCAAACCTATATCGGTCAATACAAGAACACTGTTTTCAGGTCCTTGTGCAATTGCCGTGATACGGTTTCCCGGAAACCACCGTTCACCAGCGTAATAGTTGTATTTCCCTTGTTCATTGAGCATGAAAGCTCCGTGTGAAGTGCCGAACCACAATTTCCCGTTGATCTCGTTCAGACAGGTGATCTCCTTGCAAGGCAGGGTGGTTTTCAAAATTTGATCCAAAAGGGAAATATATCCTGATTTTGTGCCAATTACGACCTCCGAGTTTTGGTTTCGCATAATGGCACACGTAATTCCCGATCCTTTATAAATCACTTTGAGTATTCCACCTGGCACAAATTCAGCGACTTCGTTGTTTGAAACCAATAAAAAACTGTTTTTGGCTTCGTTATAGGAAATTTGAACTGCACCGTTAAATTCACCGGTCCAGATCTTATGGCCGTCCCGATCTAGATAAACGACCTGCTCTCCATCGGAAACCAAAAAATGAAAATCCTGGCCACCTGCAAAAACGGAGGCGTTCGGTAACCCATGATCAATCTGCAATTTACCGGCCCATGCATTGCTGAACAACTGATGGTCATCCAGGTAGATGGTTTGATTTTTATAGGTCGAAATTGAAACGATATTCTTTATGGCCGTTTGAGGGTAGGACACGTCCGGGATCAAGCCACCTGAATAAAACAGAGAACCATTATCCGGGACAAAAATCTTGTTATCCGATAAAATCCTGATTTGTGCATCCCGATTGGAGGAGATGGCAGTAAGCCGACCTGGGATTCGATTTTCAGCAAGATAATACTTAATACTATAGTCCTGTAAATAAGGGGTATCCTGATAAACAGGCTGGCCTTTGTTATTAAAATGTGATGGCAGCGTATTGGTATTCTTATCAGCACAACCTGTAATCATCATACATGAAGACAAGACGAGTAAATATTTCAATACACTGTTTCTCATTTTAAGGATTAATTACCGATCTTAACAAAGAAACATGATTTGCGATGTGTAAACTTATCCTATTTTATTCAAATTGCATGATTTTTTAACCGGATCACCCTGCCATGACCCACCATATTGAATTATAGAGTTAAGATTATTTAGCTTTTTAGGTGAATTTAGTATGCATGTCCCCAAGATTCCCATTTTATTTCAGCTAAAATTCCACAACGATCCGACAAAAACCCATTGAAACCATTCATCAGATATCACTATGTTTGATTAATTAACTGATCTATTGAAATGTAAAGAATGATGCCAATTTTTTAACCGTCTGGGAAATATCCAAAACCAGTGCGATAATCTGTCATTTCGCTTTCATTGAAACAGATCAGAAAATTATATAATACGCTAATATTCTGATATATGTATAAGTTTTTTTTGGGATTTATATTGTTCACCTCCTTATTGATAAGCACTTATGCCTATTCACAAAGTCAGGATAAGCCACGCGATGGGAAAATATTGGAGGGCGAAAAATGGTTGCCGTTCAGTTATCCAAAAACGGCTGATTTTTATGTCGCTGTCAATGGGGACGATCATTGGTCGGGTACTTTGTCAGAACCAAATTCCAACAGGACCGATGGCCCTTTTTTAACTATAGGTCGGGCGCAACAGGCTGTACGTGAACTTAAAGCAAAAATATATCTGCCAAAAGGTGTCCCTATTGAGAAACGATGGATCGGAACTACACACCCTTTCGGCAGTGGGAAGGATATTCTAGTCTATATCCGTACAGGGAATTACTCATTGAGCAAACCCCTAATTTTCAGGCCTTTGGATGGTGGCGAACGGATCGAAACCAACCTTCCGACCGGTGCTTTTGAATACCACAAGCTCAAGGACCACTATGTGACTTATGCAGCTTATCCTGGCGAAAAACCTGTCATTTTGGGTGGTATTCCGGTAACGGGATGGAGAAACAATGGAAAATTCTGGACGGCTAAGTATGATGCAGATACTGCTGCAATGCTGGTCGTGAACGGTAAACGGCAAATCCTGGCCCGTACCCCAAACGAAGGTTATTTTGTCCCTCCCGCCATTTCAAAATCAACAGGGGAGCTTTTCTTTAAAAAAGGGGAGCTTAAACCGTGGAAAGAGATGGAGAACAACCGGATTATTATGCTATTGCGTTGGCATACCGGCATCAATACAATTGTGAAAGTGGATGAAAAAACAGGGGTGGCTACTTTCAAAACACCTCAGGAAGGGGTTGTGATCGTTCCGCCACGCTATTATGTCGAAAATGTGAAGGCACTGCTCGATTCCCCGGGAGAGTGGTTTTTCGATAAAAAACTTAAAGAGATCAGCTATATCCCTGCCAATGGAATGGATGACCCCAATCAGGCAAACATCGAAGTCCCGGTAATCAATCAATTGGTGGATGTTCGCGGAAAGTTGGGTCAACCCGTCCGTAATTTGCGCTTCTACGGACTTACTTTTGAAGGTGCAATTACAGGTAAAAGTGTCAATAAAATCAATACTGATGGCGTTGATGGCGAGACAGGCGTTTTGGAAACTCCTGCCGCTTCGAACAGTGCAGTGAGCTTTGAGTTTGCCCACGCCTGCGAATTCGTGGATGGTGAAATCAGGTCGTGTAATGGAACAGGAATCTCAGTAAAACAAGGTTGCTACCAGACCCAAATCCTTCGGAACAAGCTTGAAACCCTTGACAATGGCGGGATTTATGTGGTAGGTGCTGCCAATCCCGGAAACGGAAAAGAGATCATCAGGGAGACAATCCTTTCATACAACGAACTTTACGATTGCGGTGGCATCAACATCATAGCCAACAATACGTTAATGACAACCATTTCGCACAATTACATCACAAAAACCAGGGGGCGTTATGGGATTGATGTGGGTGGCTGGTCGAATATTGAGGAGGCGATTGACGGCGGGTATGTGGTGGAATACAACCACCTCGAAGATGTACAGCGTGATGCGGACGATTCGGGAGCGATCAAAACTGCCGGAATGACGTTCAATTCCATTGTACGCAGGAACCTGATCCACAAGGTCAATGCGGGGTTTTTTAACGACAACGTAGCTTTCTGGTTCGATAACATGTCGATGTGCTGGACTTCTGAAGAGAACATCTATTATGACCTTGAACAGGGCGAAATGAAACTTTGTGCAGCCATGATCGAGGACAACATCTACAGGAACAATTTCAAGATTGAGGTTCCAATTTCTGCACCCGAAAAAATTCTGGAAGGAGACCCTGATTTTCACGTCAGTAACCTTAAAATTGAAGCAGGTGGAAAATCATCCTCGGGTGTTGTTGCGACCGGAAGTGTCCTTCATCTTTTTGCCGATGTTCTGAACAGAGGTTCATCAGGAATTGCTACTGTTGAACTCTATCTGGATGGGAAAGTTTATCAACGAAAACCCTTTCCTGTAATCAGGAACAATACACGAAAAATAGAATTTGAACTTCGGATATATGATGCAGGCGAGCACCAATTGGCCATCGGGTCAACCCCTTACCAGTCAGTAAAAATCGAAGGGAATAAACCAACCGTTGTTTTTGAGAATTTTAATCTATCCGCAGACCGTATGCTCAAAGGCGAGAAGCTCAAGGTTACGGCAATGGCCAGAAACCTGACCTCCTTCCTTCAAAAACAAGTGGCCACATTGTTCATTGACAATCAAAAAGTTGAAAGCAAGGCCATTGAACTTAAAGATAAAGAGTCTCAGGGAATTATCTTTTATACTGAACCTTCCATTGGAAACCATCTGATCCGAATTGAAAACAGTGCAGAGAAAAGACTTAATGTTTTTGATACTGTGACTCTTGATCTTTCAAAGTTGGTGGTTCACCAATACTGTTCCGTAAAGGCAAAACCCTATGAAATTGTGGCTGACCCAAAATTAAACAGGTTTAAAATCACTGCAGGTGGTTCCGACTTTTACCATGCAGAAGATTCGTATGCTGCTGCTTACCTGAAAGGGATCAAAGGTGATTTTGTCGCGACAGTGAAAATCAACCAGTTTGGGAACCGGACGCATGAATGGTTTCGGTCCGGATTGTTTGTGCGCAACGATATTGCACAAAGCTTTGATGTCCAGCCAGGTAGTAAAGGGTCGGTTTTGGTTTTCGGAACACCCGGAAGGGCAGGGATCGAATATGATGAATTTGCTAATGGTTGTATGCACAAGGCAAGCAGTCAGAACCTACCTGAAAATTCCAAAACCCCGATCTATCTGAAAATTGTACGGCATGGGAATAGCTTTAGCGGTTACATCAGTCTTGACGGGAAAAACTGGATCATTGAACGTCACACGACCGAAATCCCAGGAATTGCAGAAGCAGTCGATCTTGGTTTAGCCGCCGGTGGACCCGACAAACAGCAATATTGGGTGGAGTTTACAGATTGGAAAATTGAAGTGGCGAAATAAGCTTAGGTAAGCCTTTGCGTAACCTTGCGAACTTTGCGAGACACAAAAAAAGCCAAAATTCTCGCGCAAAGCCCGCCATGACCGCAAAGGATCTAATAAACAAATCTTTGCGTCTCTTCGCGTACTTTGCGAGATATTAAAAGTAGCCAAAATTCTCGCGCAAAGCCCGCCATGACCGCAAAGAATCTATAAACAAATCTTTGCGTAACCTTGCGATCTTTGCGAGACATAAAAAAAACAGTTGAAAATTTATTTATGAAAACAAACGGAATCCTACTGATTATCATCGCCTTGCTCCTGAACCTTTCATGTCAAACCACCAAATCGCCCGAGGATGTCTGGAGCTATGCACAAAAGAGAAAATCCGATTTGCAACTGGGCGTTTACATTATTGCCCAAACAGTCGAAAAGATGTTTACGACTGAAACCGGACGGCGCGAAGCAATCTCTGTTTTAAAATGCAATGGGATCACGAAAGTTTATTTGGAAGCGTACCGAAGCGGGTTTGTGGTCAAACCAGAGTTGTTGAAAAGCAGTGCTGAATTTCTGAAAAACAATGGTTTTGAGGTTGTTGGAGGAATTGCGACAGTTCCGGGACCAAACTTTGGCGTTGCACAGGAGGGGCCCCTCACCTGGTTCAACTGGCAAAATCCCAAGACACAGAACGATTTGCGCAAAGTGATGGAAGATGCAGCACCCATTTTCGATAAGTTTATTGTTGACGATTTCCTTTGCACCGGCGATACAAGCCTCGAATCGAAAACCGCAAAAGAAGACAGAAGCTGGTCGGAATACCGCAGGGCACTTTTGACCGAACTCTCTGAATCTGTTTTTATCAAACCTGCCAAAGCCAAAAACCCGAATATCAAGATCATCATCAAATACCCGCAATGGTACGACCGGTTTCATCTGTTCGGTTACGACCTATCCACAGAACCGGCTTTGTTCGACGGCGTATGGGTCGGTACGGAAACCCGTGGGCAATATACACAGCGTTACGGATTTGTGCAACCTTATGAGGGGTTTGTCAATTATCACTGGATCTCCACTTTGGCAATGGATAAAATTGGCGGGGCATGGTTCGATCATGGGGATTGTACCGATGTGGATTTCATCGAACAGGCTTATCAGTCGGTGCTTGCAGGCGCGAAGGAGCTCGTGATGTTCAACTTCGACAGTTTTGTTGCCGGCCATCCAGGACATCACCTGTTAAGAAATGATTTTGAAATACTTGCGAATTTGGCAGCTGAAGTTGCAAAGAATCCCGTTGAAGGAGTTGTTGGGTACAAGCCGGTCAACAGCAATGCCGGCGGCGATCTTTACATCATGGATTACATCGGGATGTTGGGGATTTCTCTGGTCCCGGCATCCTCATACCCTGAAAAAGCAAAGGTTGTTTTCCTTCCAACTCAAGCTGCTGCCGATCAGGATATTCTTTCAAAAGTTAAAGCTTCTCTCGATCGGGGTTCAAAGATTATCATGACTACCGGATTTCTTGCCAATGCAAAAGATGGCGAAAAGTTGGCCCAACTGGCAGGGATCAAATGGCCATTAATACTGGAAACAAATATAACAGAATCGGTTGTTTATGAAGGTGTTGATCAAAAGATCGCATTCCCGCTTACAACGGATTACAACATAATTCCTGAACAATCAGAGATCTTACTTTTAACTTCGGGTGCTGCAAGACAACCTTATTTTCTCAAGAATATGTCTAAAAATATCTATGTACTTAATTCACATACCTTTAATCAAAAAGACTTTGATGCTGTTGGCGAAGTGTTGTTGAGTCCGCGGCAATTGGGAATCCTCGAACTTCCAAAAGCGTGGGCAAACACAATTAGAAACGCATTCCGGTCAGATGATGAACCGGTTATTGATGCCCCAACCCGTGTTTCTGTGCAGAAACTTTCCAACGGAAGTTTGGTTGTCCACAACTACAATCAGAGCAAAACAACTGTTAATTTTACTTTCCCGAAAGGAGGGGATTATTTTGACGGATTTACAGGTTCTGCAATTCAATTCAATGGGAAAGAATGCAAACTGGAAATGGGCCCAAGATCCCGGATCTGGTTCAGAAAAACCAATCAATAGATTTTTAACAACCTTGGTGTGACATTTGGAACCGACATCTACATAAAAAAGATATTTTTATAGGATTATTCCAACTGACATAATAACAAAATTTGTGAACATGAAAAAAACTGATCGTAGGGAATTTATCACCAAATCGGCAATAACCGGAATTGGTTTGGGTTTAACCGGTAGCGTAATGGGCAATCCATCTCAAACAGTTGCAAGTACAGGAACCAAAGTTGGGATTATCGGCCTCGATACATCCCACAGTGTAGCCTTTACAAAAGCTTTGAACAACCCTCAGGCGGGCGAGGAATTCTCAGGTTATAAGGTCGTTGCGGCCTATCCGAAAGGGAGCAACGACATTGAAAGCAGTGTTTCAAGGATTGCTGGTTATACAACTGAGGTGAAGGCACTTGGCGTGGAGATTGTGGATTCCGTTGCCGATTTGCTCACCAAAGTTGATGTGGTAATGCTCGAAACCAACGATGGACGTTTGCATCTGGAACAGGCTTTGCTGGTCTTGAAAGCTGGTAAACGGATGTTTATCGACAAACCGATGGCGGCATCTCTTGCCGATGCAATCGCGATCTTTAATGCAGCAAAAAAATACAACGTTCCGATCTTCTCTGCCTCTTCGCTCCGGTACATCACCGGGATGGATGAAGTGCTTGCGGGGAAATATGGGAAAGTCCTTGGGGCAGAAACATTTAGTCCTGCCAAGCTCGAGAAAACACATCCCGATCTTTTCTGGTATGGCATCCATGGGGTTGAGACCTTATTTACGGCGATGGGAACTGGTTGCAAAAGTGTGGTACGCGTTTCAAACGAGGATACCGATCTTGTGGTTGGTACATGGAACGATGGAAGGATCGGCACTTTCCGTGGGATCAGGAAGGGTGCGGCTGATTATGGGGGGATTATTTATGGCGAGAAAACGATAAAACCGTTGGGAGGTTACAACGGTTACAATCCCTTACTGGTCCAGATCATCAACTTCTTTAAGACCGGGATTGTTCCTGTGAAAGAGGAGGAAACCCTAGAAATCCTGGCCTTTATGGAAGCCGCCGATCTTAGTAAGGCTAAGAAAGGAGAATCGATTGATATAGAGCGTATTATGAAGTCAGCGATTTAAAAGGCATCGAAGCTGATTTGAAGAATTCTTAGCTTCTGGCCGAAAATTATAGATGTGTAAAAAAACATTGGATCATAATTTATGGATTTGTTTTTTGCCACAAAGACACTAAGTCACTAAGATTCACAAAGGTATAAATCTTTAATAATCAAATATAAGGCTGATTAATAATGGATCATTATAGAAATTTCATACCGCTCTCTTTAGAAGAAGAAACTATTGGTAAAGCTGTTGTAAATGCTGCTTATAAGGTACATAAGGCATTGGGACCAGGTTTATTGGAAAAAGTATATGAAGTATGTTTTGCGCATGTACTAACTAAAGAAGGCTTTTTTGTTCAAAGGCAATTAGATATACCGATTGTCTTTGATGACATAATCTTTGAAGAGGGATTACGATTGGATGTAATGGTGAATCAATTGGTTATCTGCGAATTAAAAGCATTGGAGACTGTAAATCCAGTTTGGGAGGCACAAGTCTTAAGTCATTTGACATTAACAGGCAAAAGACTGGGATACCTTATTAACTTTAATGTGCCCCTAATAAAGGACGGCATTAAACGTTTCGTTCTCTAAATCTTTGTGAAATCTTTGTGCCTTTGTGTCTTTGTGGCCTTTATCAATCATTCTATCAATCATTTCAACGTTTGTGTAACTCTTAAACTAATAACAAATAAAATGGAGCATTCAAGAAGGAATTTTATTAAAAACACGACCATAGGTACCACCGCATTGACAATTGGGGGAGTACTTCCGGGATTTAGTGCAAGAAGTTATTCCCGGATCGTCGGTGCCAATAACAAGATATTGGTTTCCATGATGGGGGTCAACTCACGAGGAAAGGCATTGGCATCCAATTTTGCCCGTCAGGAAAACTGCGACGTTGCCCATATTTGCGATGTTGACTCAAGGGCCATCACAAATTGCATGGAAGCCATCAAAGACAAGCAAACCCTTGTTTCCAAGGGATTTGGGGACTTCCGCAAATCGCTTGAAAGCAAAGACATTGATGCAATGGTGATTGCGGCACCTGACCATTGGCATGCCCCGGCATCGTTGATTGCACTTCAGGCCGGGAAACATGTTTATGTTGAAAAACCATGCAGCCACAATCCACATGAGGGTGAAATGCTTGTTGAAGCAGCAAAACGGTATGGGAAAATAGTGCAGATGGGAAACCAGCGCCGCTCCTGGCCAAAAGTTGTAGAGGGGATTCAGGCAATCAAAGATGGCGCCATCGGACGTGTCTATTTTGGAAAAGGATGGTACACAAACAACCGTGAATCGATCGGAATCGGAAAAAATGTAGCCGTTCCCGAGTGGCTCAATTGGGACTTGTGGCAGGGACCCGCACCACGAAAAGATTTCAAAGACAATTTGATCCACTACAACTGGCATTGGCACTGGCATTGGGGAACCGGTGAAGCGCTTAACAACGGAACCCATATGATCGATTTGCTGCGTTGGGGTTTGGATGTGGATTATCCAGTCAGGGTAAGTTCCAACGGAGGACGGTTCCGTTATCAGGATGATTGGGAAACCCCTGATACACAAGTAATCAACCTCGACTTTGAAAAAGGTGTCTCCATGACGTGGGAAGGACGGAGCTGCAATGGGAAATACATTGAAGGAACCTCTGTAGGGGTGATGTTTTATGGCGAAAAAGGAAGTTTGCTGATCCCAAGCGGGAATGCATACACAATTTTTGACCTTCAAAGCAAAATCGTAAGAGAAGTAAAAGACGAGCAGAAAATTGACCCTCGCGACCTGGCAAATCCTGCCGAACAATTGGATGCTTTGCACATCAAAAATATGTTCGACGGAATTTTCAATGGTGCCAAACTTCATTCTGACGTCGATTCGGGACATAAAAGCACTTTACTGGTCCAGTTGGGGAATATTTCACAAAGGGTTGGCCATTCGCTGAACATTGATCCAAAATCAGGGCATATTCTGGGTGACAAAGAAGCCAATAAACTCTGGTCCAGGACATACGAGAAAGGGTGGGAGATGAAGTTGTAGGATTTGTAGTAGTCTCTATTTTTAACTCATTCAATGTTTTGAAATAATTAAATTTGTAGGAAAATTTATAGAGACAGATGTATAATTCAATTGAAATATGTGCCGGTGCTGGGGGTCAAGCTCTTGGGTTGGAACTTGCTGGATTTGAACACTTGGTACTTGTCGAGATTGAACCTCTGGCATGTCAGACTTTGAAATTGAACAGGCCAAATTGGAATGTTTTAAATTGCGATGTAAAGAGTTTTTCGGCTATTGATTATAAGAATATCGATTTGTTGGCAGGAGGAGTTCCTTGTCCTCCATTCTCAATTGCAGGGAAACAATTGGGGATTTTAGACGATAGGGATCTATTCCCAGAGGCATTAAGATTGATTGAGGAATGTAATCCACGAGCCATTATGCTTGAAAATGTTCGTGGATTACTCGATATTAAATTTAAAAATTACCGCAAAACAATACTTGATAAACTTTATTCCTTAGGTTATCAATGTGATTGGAAATTAGTACATTCCTCTCATTATAATGTATCCCAATTACGACCCAGGGCAATCTTGGTAGCCCTAAAAAAAGAAATTTTCAACTATTTTGATTGGCCCTCTCCATTTCAGGAAAAACCTATATCCATTGGTGAACTTCTTTATGAACAGATGGCATCTTTGGGTTGGGAAAATGTAAATACTTGGAAGAATAAGGCAGGTGGTATTGGTCCTACTTTAGTTGGAGGATCAAAAAAGCATGGAGGTGCTGACTTAGGGCCTACAAGGGCACGTTTGGCATGGGCTGCACTCGGTATTGATGGCAGCGGGTTAGCCAATCAACCTCCAATCAATGGTTTTACCGATATGCCTAAACTCACCTTGAAAATGGCCGCACTTGTTCAAGGATTCCCAAAGGATTGGGAATTTGTTGGAAAGAAAACACCAGCCTATAGGCAAGTTGGAAATGCCTTCCCTCCACCGGTTGCCCTTGCAATAGGTTTATCTTTAAAAAAAGCACTAATCGACTATGACACAAAAAACTCCAAAAACAAAAGGTTCGAGAGCAAAACTTCGGGAATTCTTTCTTGACAAATTGATGTTTTGAAATGGCTTGTTACCAAATTTCCAGACCAAGTAGCTGAGATGATAAAAAAATAATTAACCACCACACTTTGAATTACTGAAAGTTATGAAATCAATCCTTCTTTCCCTCCTCTTTTTCACTTTTTGTCTTCAGGGTTCTTTGGGTCAAACGTTGGTCCAGCCTCAAAAAGTAGTTGATGGCCAGTGGATTAAATCATGGTTGCTTTGCGGGCCAATACCCTTGCAAGTGCAAACCGATCCCAATAAAGCATGGGACCATCTGAAAGGGTACTCCACCGACTACCTGATAAAATTTGGTGGTGAAGCAAAACCTGTCATCAAAGCTGGTGACGCAGTTAAAACCGACAAAGGTTTGGTTAAGTGGAAGGTTTATCTATCAAATGATTCTATCATCGATTTGGTAAGTGCAATTTCAAAAGCAGCACCTGTATTGGCCTATGCTTACAGTGAAGTTGAAGCTGATGAGCCTGGATTGTGGATGATCGGCTTGGGAACCAACGATGGTGGAAGCCTGTTTGTCAATGGTTTGCAGGTTTGGGATTATCCACCTTCGAGAGGGTTGAAAATCGACAGCGACCTGATCCCTGTGTTCCTCAAAAAAGGGAAAAATACCTTGCTTCTCAAAGTTGAGCAACATGGGAGCAAATGGGGTTTCTGTTTACGGTTCCATCCTTTTTCTGCTGAAAAGGCGATGGATAGGGGCGAACTTTTCAATTTCTCCACAGCCGAAAATGGTACAGCATCTTTAACCTCCAAATTTTCAAATGCTATCCTATCAGATGTTGTGCAGAAAGTCCTGATTGAAGTGGCTGACATTCAAAACAAAGTAATTTTAAAAGAGGACCGTTTGAGTCCGTTTGTAAATCCGCTGAACCTGCCATCTTCTAATTACCAGCCTTATCTGGCCACTTTAAAAATAATGCTTAAAAACGGTAAACAGTTGGACCGCAAAATTGGGTTCAATGCGGGCAAACGGATCGAATATCCACTTTTCAATGCTGGTAAATCGGCTTATCGGATTTCCCTTTCACCCAATGCTTCAGAACCTGAAAAATGGGCTGCCAAAGAACTTCAGCATTGGCTCAAAGAGATCAGTGGAGTAGAGTTCCAAATATCCTCTTCCGATCAATCCTGGTCCGGACCTCAAATTATTTTGGGCTTTCAGCCAGAAATTAACAAAATAACAGGTGCTACGGAACCACAACCATTGGATGAGTCCTTCCGTTACTTCAATTCAGGCCCCAATATTTACATCTTTGGTGGCAAACAACGTGGGACGATGTATGGGGTATTTTCATTTCTCGAAAATGAGTTGGGTTGCAGATGGTACTCGCCTAAAGTTAGTGTGATCCCGAAAAGGGACGAACTCAAATTCACCTGGTACAACCATTCCGAAAAACCAGGGGTGCGTGTCCGCAATGATTTCTATTATGAGGCATTTGAACCCATCTGGGCAGCCAGGAACCGGGTCAACGGATCGATGGGTTTCCGGGAACAACCAGGGGGCATCGAGAGTTATTGGGGTGTCCACACCTTTTATCCGTTGATGCCACCTGAAGAATTCTTCAAAAAACACCCTGAATATTACAGCATGATCGATGGCAAGCGGACTTATGACCGCGCCCAATTGTGTCTCTCAAACCCGGAAGTATTAAAGATTATGACTGAGCGGATTAAAAAAAGGATGGTTGAAAGTCCTGAATACCTGATTTATGACGTTTCCCAAAACGATTGGCACAACGCCTGCGAATGTGACAAGTGCCAGGCCATTGTTAAAAAATATGGCACCGAGTCGGGAATCATGATCTGGTTTGTCAATCAGGTGGCTGAAGCTGTCGAAAAAGAGTTTCCGGATAAGTTCATTGGCACATTGGCTTACCAATATACACGTACCCCTCCAAAAAATATAAAACCGAGGAACAACGTGGTGGTCAGGTTGTGCAGCATTGAATGTTGTTTTGCCCACGATTTTAAATCCTGCCCTCAGAACAAATCGTTTATCGACGACCTGCAAACCTGGTCATCTCTTGCACCACACATGTACATCTGGGATTACGTGGTCAATTTCAATAACTACATCATGCCTTTCCCGAATTTCAGCGTCCTTCAGCCAAACATCAAAACCTTGCAGGAAAACAACGCGATTGGCATAATGGAACAGGCTGCTTATCAAAGTCGTGGCGGTGAATTTTCAGAGCTAAGGTCTTACCTGATATCCAAGCTTTTATGGAATCCTGAAGCCAATACGACAGAGATCATCGACGATTTCATGTCCGGCTACTACGGAAGGTCGGGGAAATTTGTAAAACAATATTTCGACCTTGTACAAAGCCTTGTGACGCCACAAAAACATTTCCAGTATGGGATCAATGCTTTTGACCCTATCTATTCGGATGTATTTGTCAATCAGGGTTGTACCATTTTTCAGGAAGCTGAGAAAGTGGCCGATAATGTTGAAGTGCTCCATCGTGTTGAGGTGGCCTCACTTCCGATCCTCTACCTGAAATGCAAACGAATGCCTAAGCTTGCCCTTCAGGATGGAAGTTACGACAAATTCTGCGAAGTGGTAAAAAGGGAAGGAATTACCCATTATGCCGAAGCAGGTGTACCTCATAATGTAGCCTTCCACAATGAAATGGAACATGCAAGATAATTAAAAGATATGAATACTTTAATATAATTTTCAGTCCATAGAGGAATTATATATTAGCAAAAAAACATCAATTATGACAGGTATAAAAATTTCAGTTATTCACGGTGATGCATTTGAAACAAATGCTGACGCTTTAGTGGTGAAATATGCACAATCCAATTATGGACTTGACAAAGAAATTGTAAAAAGATTTACCAATATAGGGAATTCAATCATCGACAAACTGCCTAAACTAGGGGACTTTTATTACACAGACAGTAATAGAATTACTCATACTAGAACTATTATTTTTGTTGGTGTTCCCGAATTAAGAGAATTTGGATATAGAGAAATAAGAATATTTGGAAGAAAAGCACTTATGTCATTGGCAATTTTAGATCCTTCAATTAAAACAATTTTAATGACAATTCATGGAGCTGGTTATGGACTTGATGAGATTGAGGCTTTCGAAAGTCAAATTGCGGGAGTAATGGATAGCATAACAAATGAAGAAATTCCGGATAATCTATCTGAAATTATTTTTATTGAGCGTTCTCAAGGAAGAGCTATGCGTCTTCAAAGTACAATAGAAGGTTTATTTCCTTCTGGAAATATTCCAACTCGAAAATCAGGAGGATTTAAAAATATTGAAAACCATTCTGCTGAAACACTCAGAGCTGCAGGATATGGATCTGACAGTAAAAAAAGAATCTTTGTTGCAATGCCTTTTGCATCTGAATTTGAGGATTGCTTTCATTATGGTATTCAAGGGGCTGTTAATGCTTCCGGATACTTATGTGAAAGAGCAGACCTTCAATCATTCACTGGAGATGTTATGGAATGGGTAAAAAATAGAATTGCAACTGCTGACTTTGTTATTGCCGACTTAACAACGGCTAATCCAAATGTATATTTAGAAATAGGTTATGCTTGGGGACTTAATAAGAAAACCGTTTTACTAATCAAAGACACAAAAGAATTAAAATTTGATACTCGTGGACAACGTTGTTTAACATATACGACAATTAAAGATCTAGAAACAAAATTAAAGAATGAACTTGCCAATTTAAGTTTTTAAGGATATAGAATTACGAATAAAAAATTGCTTCTAACAGCAAATATTGTTTTATAATATCAAATATTGTAGGAAATCATCACTGCTTGGATTAAACAGATTAAATCACATCAAATGAAACAATTAACGTCCTCCTTAATCAGTATCACATTGATATTCCTGTTTTTATGTAGCACAACTGATGCGAAAAAAGAGCCAAAATCTGTGGATCTGACTGGTTATGTCAACCCGATGATCGGGACCGACAAAGAGGGGAATGTCTTTCCGGGGGCATGCCTTCCTTTCGGGATGGTTCAACTGAGCCCGGATAATGGTTACCAGGGAGTCAAAGCCTACAATTATGCCAAAACTTCGATCCTTGGTTTCAGTCATACCCAACTGAGTGGAACAGGTGACGGAACGTTGACAAACTACTGCAATATCCTCGTGATGCCCACAGTTGGCGAATTGAAAGTTTTTCCCGGGATCGCAAAATCTCCTGATCTTCTGGCAAGGAAGAACCTTCAGAAAAGGCTGAGGGACCTCCCTGAATCGGAACGGCAGAAAACCGAATCATTGTCACAGGCTGACCGCCGGATAAGGACACGGCTCCTTCTTGCCGAAGAAAGGCTGAAAATTATAGCCGATTTGGCAAAGTCCGGGATTGATACAATCAAAGCATTTAAAGGTTATGAGTCGGCATATAGCCATTCTGAAGAGGAAGCCTCTCCCGGATATTATGCTGTTCAATTGAAGGATTATAACATCAAGGCTGAATTGACAGCCACTGAACGTGCAGGATTTCACCGCTATACTTTTCCCGAAACGAAAGATGCCCATGTGATCATTGATGTGACGCACTCCCTGACGCCAGACCGCGAGTCGTATGTTAAAGTTTTGAATCACAATCAAATCGAAGGATTTGTGATTACCGATTCCGATGGGGACAATTCCATGCCGTTGAAGTGTTACTTCTTTGCAGAATTCAACAAACCATTTTCCTCCTATGGTACATGGAACGGCGAAAACATCAAACCAGACTTAAATGAAATGACCGGAAAAGATGGCGTAGGCGCATACATCAACTTTTCAACCACAAAAGGGGAACAGCTATTGGTCAAGGTTGGAATCTCATTTGTCAACATCGAAGGTGCAAAAAAGAACCTGGCAGCAGAAATACCGCATTGGGATTTTGACAAAACACGGGCCCAGGCAAAAGCGGTATGGAACGAAAAGCTCAACAAGGTCCAGGTTAAAGGTGGCACGAAGGAACAGAAAACGACCTTATATACTTCAGTTTACCACGCCCTGATGTTCCCAAGGACATTCTCTGACGTGGATGGGTCGTACTTCAGCCATTTTGACAATAAGGTCCATCAGACTAAAAATGGGCACTATTATGTGGACTTCTCATTGTGGGATACTTACAGGGCTGAACATCCTTTGCTGGCTTACCTTGAACCGGAACGGCAGAACGAGATGATCAACACCTTTCTTGATATGTACGATCAGGGTGGCAGGATTCCCATGTATGTCTGCTACAAGAATTATTTTATGAAAGGGATGATTGGCGACCATGCAACTTCGGTCATTGTCGATTCGTACATGAAAGGGATCCGTGGATATGACATTGAGAAAGCTTACCAGGGGATGCGGAAAAACGCCATGGAGACCGGGGCGATCGCCGACAGTAGGGTCGGACTGGATTATTATAAGAACATGAAATACATCCCTGCAGATAAAGTCAGGGAATCGGTTTCGGTTACAATGGAATATGCCTACGACGACTGGTGCCTTGCAGAGATGGCAAAAGCGTTGGGAAAAATGGAGGATTACAAGTTGTTCTCAGAAAGGGCGAAGTATTATACCAACCTGTTCGATGCTTCTTCTGGATTTATACGACCTAAAAAAGCGGATGGTACCTGGCTCGAAATGTGCAACGAACCCCCAAAAATCCTTACAGGGGAAGGGAACCGGTATTACAGTTGTTGGGACCCATTGTGGGTCGGGGTAAGTCCCAACCGGCACTATACCGAATCGAACGCCTGGCAATATTTGTGGCATGTCCCACACGATATCCAGGGTTTGATGAACACAATGGGTGGTAAAAAAGAGTTCCTTACAAAACTCGACACTCTCTTCACGATGACACCACACGAAACCGGTCCCGAATACGCACCCATGTTCAGCAAGATTGGGCAGTATGTGCATGGCAATGAGCCTGTTCATCATGTGGCATACCTGTTCAATTATGCCGGTGAACCCTGGAAGACACAAAAACGGGTTCGACAGATCATGGACGAAAAATACATCGCAGCCCCCGATGGTTTGTGCGGCAACGACGATATGGGACAAATGTCGGCCTGGTATATTTTCAGTGCGATGGGGTTTTATCCTGTGGCTCCAGGACAAAATGTGTTTGTGATCGGGACACCACTTTTTGAGGAGGCCACTTTAAACCTTGGGAAGTATTTCGGTGGACATCCATTTACAGTTAAGGCGAAAGGCGTTTCCTCTGCCAATTTCTACATCCAGTCTGCAACACTGAATGGCAAACCTTATTCCAAAAGTTATATTACCCATGACGACATCGTAAAAGGCGGTACACTTGTTTTCGAGATGGGGCCAAACCCAAATAAAAACTGGGGAAGCAAACCGGAAGATGTTCCACTATCAATGAGCCAAATGGGCAACATTAAATAAATCAGGCTCTTATAATTACAAACGTAAATAATGATATAGGAGGTGTACAATGGACAATTTCAACTATGATACCTATTGTGGGATTTATTGTGGGGCCTGTGATATCATGATGGCCCATAAGACAGGAATGAAATTTAAACTTGCCTCTTTCTGGGACGAATCGACTGTAAAAACTTTTCAGAAGAAACTTGGCATTCCTTACGATTCTACCCAACCGTTTACTTATAAATGCAATGGTTGTAAATCGGGCAATTTATTTGTGAATTGTTCGGTATGCCAGATTCGGAAATGTGCCATCAACACTGGCGTAGAGCATTGTATTGATTGTGGCAAATATCCTTGTAACCTAATCGTTGATTCACAAAAAATGGCATCCCTTTTGCCCCACCTGAAATGTAACCGTACCAATATGGAAATAATTCAATCGAAAGGGGTCGGACAGTGGCTTGCAGAACAGGAAAGCAAATGGAAATGCCCTGATTGTCAAACAAGTTTTTCATGGTATTCAGGTAAATGCAAGAACTGCGGCACAGACCTCAGAAAATACACTTACAAATTTTCCTTTTTGAAGGCAGCAATTTTAAAAACTGGCATCCGTTATTTACCATTTAAACAAAAAGCAACTTAGGAGATTGAATTTACCTTTAACCGATGGGAAGAAAAGCATGTGAGGAGGCTGTCCAAAAAGTCGTCGAACAATGTTTTTCTTTCTCTATGCAACTCTGTGAATCCTCTGTGTAACTCTGTGATACAAATAGTTACACAACTTGTCCCGATCTATCAGCGATTTTTTTGCCTATGTTTATTTTAGTTTTTTTTGCTGAAGTTTCGGTAAGCCTCTGTTGTCATTCTTTGAACCTCAAAGGTTATCATTTCTTTTCTGTTTGACATCAATAACCATTTTTTT
>Ga0209083_1001079_pt1 | contig 33678 bp, 26 predicted proteins | sample AM7aDNAmetaG_FD_184132 | JGI IMG/M metagenome (GOLD analysis project Ga0209083, IMG submission 184132) | Freshwater microbial communities from Finland to study Microbial Dark Matter (Phase II) - AM7a DNA metaG (SPAdes) (version 3) | ecosystem: Environmental > Aquatic > Freshwater > Lake ... | reverse complement strand
GGCAGCGCCAAACGGGCTATGGCAAATTTGCATGTATGTTTCGGCATCAGGAGCATTCAGGCTGACAGAAAAGCAATCCACCATTCCGGTTAGTTCAGGGATGATGTTTCTGCCATGCACCAGATTCGCCTGTCCGTCGGTATTGATCCGGACACGAGTGCAATACGTCTGCTTGACGGCTTCTGCCACCTGTTTGACGAGGTCAAGCCGTATCAATGATTCACCATAACCGCAGAAAACAACTTCTTCGAAATCACTGAATTCCGCAATGGCTGCAATGATCTCATCGAACGATGGCTCTGTGTCGAGAAACAGGTCGCTTTCATCACCTGTGCTGCTGTTTAATTTTATGCAGAATGAGCATGCGTTTGAACAGCGGTTTGTAATATTCAGGTAGAGCGAGTTTCTGATACTGTAGGCAAGAGTGGGCACGTTATTAATGAGTAATTAATAAAACGACAAGGATCATTGATCCAACTGTCAATATCAGGATTCCCCGGCTGATTTGCCAGCAGCAAGTTTGAGGCCGAGTTTATGCGCCTTATTGACTGTTCTTTTGCTCAGCTCCTGATGCTGTTGTTGGGCTGCAAGCCCGATAAAAAAAGTCCCGACAGTTTGGGCGCCAAGCATTGTTGCGGCAGATTTGAGTCGTTTTGTCACATCTCCGGTTAACCGTGCAAGAATGGCTGGTGCTGCGGAGGAAGCAACGAGCACCGCCCTTTTTGATTTTCCCGGGCGTCGGGCTTTCGGAGCAGGCGTTCCCCAGGGCCAGTAGGCGATGCAGACAAGACGCTCAATAAAGATCTTCATGACAGCCGTGACCGTCCCCGCATTCATGGGTGAAGCGAGCACAAGGGCATCAGCCCATTCAACCTGCTTCAAAAGAGCACTCATATCATCATCATGGATACAGGCCCCATAGTTCTCTCCGGCAACCTGGGTACAACTGCGGCAGTTGGTACAGAAGGCCAGACGCTTGTCGAGCAGGGTGATTTTCCGGGTTACAGCGCTCCTCTCTTTTGGGGAAGTAAGGATCTCATCAACAGCTCTTTCAATAATGCCCCCTTTACGGTAGCTGCCGACAATTGCAAGGATGTTCACTGGAGTATTCATGTTTATTTTGTTCCATGATGGATTTATTAAGGTTAATCAAAATGATAAAATCATCAAAAAGCAAATGTGGTGATTTCTGCCTGGATTTGAATTTGTGAATCCTGTTGCTATTGTTTACCGCATTCCGAAGAGCATCGGACAGCGGCTTGAAAGCCTTGCTCAAAGAACAGGTCGTAGCAAGACATATTACATTCGCGAAGCTATTATTGATCATCTTGATGATCTTGAAGATGTTTATCTGGCTGAGCAGGTACTGGAACGGGTGAGGCGATGAGGCCCCGGGGGGCCGGGGGCCAGTGCCGGGTCGAGGATGCGGAAGCGCACCCGCAGGGGTTTGTCCTGAAAGCCGTAACGGCGACAGAATCCTCCAACGCCAACCGCCGTTGCATCAATCTCCTCCGGCGAAAGGACGAGATCGAAGAGTTCCCCAAGCACACCCCGATGCGTTTCGATGAATTTGCTGTGCACGCCGGGGAGGTCGATCTGGCGCAGGTAGATGGCCGGTTGAGGATGGGTGAGACGCCAGGCGACAATGGAGAGGATGCGGGGGCACTCTTCAGCCAGTTCGAGGGCACGCAGGGGGCGTTTTGCGAGCCAGGGGAGAAGCGAGGGCTGCCCGTCGCGGGTGAGCTTGACCATGGCGGCAAACTGCCGGGCTTCTTGCCGCTTGCCAATCAGCCCGAGCGCATCCTCCAGCGTGTCAATCCAGATTTCTGCAGGAAGTTCATTGGCTCCCAGAATGCGGTGGTTGATGCTGCGCCAGATAATCCGGTACTGTTTTGCTGCGCTGGAGAGTTGGGCAATCCAGTCGCGCACTTCGGTAAAAGAGTCGCTTAACTCTCTTGAGTCGGGCCCTTTCCCGACTTCTGCCAATTAGTGCGGAAACTCAGGGTTCAAGAGTTGAATAAGTGTGCTGTTCGCCAATTTGCTGGTGTTCATGCGCACGGCGTGTACTTCTCCGGTTCGCTCATCATGGATATTTGCCTCCTGCACTTGCCACAGTTCGTCCCGAATCTGCCGTAACGACCGGCCCGTTTTGATCTCAAGGTATTTGCCCATCATCAAGGCCATGAAGCAAACGAGCATATGGGCTCTGATGGCTTCCTGCGTATAATGGAAGATGGGTCTGGCTTTCAGGTCTGACTTGCTCATCCGAAACGCCTGCTCTACATGCCAGAGATCTCGATAGTAGGCGACTACGTCAGCACTGGACAACTCTAACTCCGGAATGTTGGTGACATAGCCCTTAATGCCCAGAAGCTTCTCTGCCTTTGCCTGAAGGGCATTATCAAAGATGAACGGCTTGTCTTTCTCTCCAGACTTCTTGACAAACTTGGCCCGCCGCCCTGATTCATTCCGTTCAAGCAGTTGAAGGGCCCGCTTTATCTGCTTGTCAAACTCGCGTTTGTCTTTTTTGTAGCGTGCTTCGGAGAACTCACAGATGATCGAGGCGTTCTTGACAGCGTTCGAATAGCTGAAGCGCCTTGATGCCTGGTCAGTGCGGGGTAGCTCTTTGTGAATCGTATCAATGAAGGAGCTTGCGGTGCTCGCCAATCGCGCTCCCACGATGTAGCTATACCCGTCAGCCTCTAACTGCTGCATGTTGGCTTTCGAGAGCATACCCGCATCCGCCACAATAACCGGCTTGGAGTTCCCGACCCGCTCCTGGAGACGATGTACGATATCGAGCATTGTTTTTCCTTCGAAGGTGTTGCCCTCAAACACTTCGTGCATTACCGGAAAACCCAATCGGGTGGTGATCAGGCCAATAACGATTTGCGGCTGCTGGGGTTTGTTGTCCTTGGAGAAGCCCGGTTTCTGAAAGTCGTATTCTTTGAAAGACTCGAAATACAGCGTGGTGACATCGTACAACACAAGGCTGAAGGTCTCCTGCAGTACATCGCGAGCCGTCTGAATGGCGGCAGTCTCGATCTCCTTCTGATACTCAAGGAGCTTTGGCAACAACCGATAAACGGTCCGTTCAGCATAACGCACATTGAAATACCGCTGCAGAAGCTCGAGAGTGCGCAGCTTGGAGACGGGCTCAATGATCGCATGATGGCAAAATCAAGATACAGCTCAGGCATGGCTCCCAATCCACACATCCTGGCGCAAGCAAGCAGCGCAGTGCGGGCAAACTGATGCGTTACATCGACAAGTTCGGCGTGAGAGAGATCCAGGTGTTGTGGAGAGTTTGTTGAGGTGGGTGTCTCCGGGAACAGATACGGCTGTCTGCGATGGGCTTCGGCATACTTCACTGCCTCTGCCATCAACAGATCGCACTCGCTCTTGCTATGAGCACTACCTACGTGCTTGATGATGGCACGCTTCTTTCCCTCATTGCGGACCACCTGAACTGCGGTTGCCCCTGAGGCGGTCTTAACCTTCCGGATTGTCAAGTCTCCACGCATGTGGCAAAGATACCATTTAGTGCGGAAATTGACGAACCAAAAAATACTAACTATCTGAAAAACAATGACTTATTTTCAGATACAAGGAATTTAGCAAAGTTGGCAGAAGTCAGGAAACATTTCGAGTGTATTATAAATTTGGAAAGCAGAAATATTCAGTAATACTGATATTCATCCACAAGTATTTGATGAAATATTCAGCACATAAATAAGAAGAATTAATTACAACTTAGCAATCCCATTTATAAGGGATATTGTATACCGCAAACAGGTTATTATTATAACACTCACTCATAAAATCCATCATATTCAGTATTAATTACTATGATCACCCAATATTATTTAATTTCGTCGGGGTGATCATAGTACATTCTATATCATTTCAATAAACGCATTGATGCGATTCAGCAACTGCTCACTCTGCTCACTACCCCCTTCATGCTGCTCAATTATTATTGTCGGTATTCCAGTATCACGTTTGATGGTGTCGCACAACATTCGTGCAACAGCTGACTGTGTATTGCACCCCCATTGATATAAAAACAAGACGCCGTCTGCACGCGATTTTTGGAGTTGTTCAATCGTCCATGCAGCCCTTAATTCAACAGACTGTTCATAGGGATATGAAAGTATGGCATGCGCAAGGTTCCGGTAAGGGTCACCCTCTTCTTTAACCAGGGTGCATATATCACTCCAGTGATTATCATTCCCAACAATTATTGCACCGGCCTCTTCAATACGAAAATCATTTGGCCTGACGCATGATCCGCAGATAAATAACCGAACCGGCTTATCAACTACCCCTTCAGCCTTGATACCATTTTTCACACGCTCCTTGATATAGGTCTTTGACTCTCTGAGTATCGTCAAGCTCGCACTCGGATCTCCATGAATCTCCATTCCTCCCATCTGGAGAATATGTCGACGATCCAGGCCATTGGTCGGCGGCACATCGGCGGACCACCAAAGCTCTGCGATATCAATTGCCAGACGTCTACCTTCGTTATGCAACTTGATCTCTTTTGAGAGATCATCATCAGTGACCTCACGACCGGCAATTTTACCGATCTCGCTCGTCAACCGACGCAGATTTTGCACAAAGTATTCCACCGCCCATTGCTTGTCGGCCTGATGACGCATCGGATAATCTATGTTCATCAGCTTGACAGCTTTATTTGGTCCATGCCTATGGGCTTCAACACCATAGGAGATGTCAGAACAACGTAAACAGGTAAACGGAGCAACCATATCAACAGGAAGACCACCTTCCTGAATCGTCTCATAACCAGCAGTCTGGCACGCTTCGAAACTGATGGCGTGATAGGCCTTCTCTTTCTGCTTGTGCCGTCTCACCACCTCTTCATTCAATCCAAGCCCTTCTTGTCGACCTCTTGACCACATGCCAACGCTGGCAGGACGCAACGCTATACCTCCCGCCGCATAGTAAGGATCTACACTTTGACCACCCTGGACAAAAATGACTGGAGATCCATTCTCTCTACTCTTGTTAATACGATCGTTCATCGTAAGCAAGAGATAGTTGTGCTTGATAGCGCTTGGAAGATGAATATCCCGTGACATACGTCCATCAACATATTTCCTCTGCGTATATGCATAAGGGTATTTCTTAGGCGCGACTTCTGTCATATAATGCCAAATATCCGCTCCTGTCGCCTGAGAACCATCACGAAACTGAATTGCCTCCGTTGCCTCAAACTCTTCACGCAACTCCTGCGGATACTCGTATAGATCTGTTGTAGCCATTCTAATTTCTCTCTATTGTTATAGTTATACCGTAACCTCTGCAGCAGATTCAGCTTTGATCTTGATCATCTCGACGAACGCCTCCAGCCTGGTTCTCAATGCCTCGTAATCAGAACCTGCATACTCGGTATGGATCTCAAGCACCGGAATAGCAGACTTGGCCAGTACATCCTTTGTCTCCTTTGCTTTGAAAGTAAACGGATCACAGTAACGCAATGTGTGATAGATAACGCCTTGTGCCTTGAACTCGGCGAGAAGTTCATGGAGCTTTTTCAGACGTCGATCACTCTCTAAATCAAGGTATGGAAGTGCAGCATGAGGAGTGCGATTCAGGTAAGCAAGTGCTACCCCTGCCGGTGAGATCTCCTTTATATCCAGGTCAAGATGAGGAAGAATGCCGGTCCAGATATCGTCTCCAACAATTCGCCCACCTACGGAAGTGATGATGTTGATCAGTTTCCGATCGCCCCGCGGAATCAGGCTGCCTGAAATAAAAATCCTGGCATCATTGCCATCAACTTCAATAACCGGATTGTGCTGAAGCGCCTGCAATTCTGCGAGGGTCTGGTGAAGCAGAGCCAGGTACTCTTTCTTATCAAGTAAATCACCCGCCTGAATAAGGTCAAAAACTTCCACCCAAGAGATTACGTTATCTTTTGCTGCCTGAAAGGAGTAGATACTTTTCAGGGTTTTGCGAATATCATTGTACAAGGCTACAGATTCACCCAGTTTCGTCAGGTCCAGCGACACTCCGGCACGCTCTTCAAGCAAACGGGTAAACTCATCAGCCTCTTTTCCAAAGTACTCCTTACCCTCCTCCCAGTAAAAATTGCGGGGTACACCGAGAACAATCACATCCTTTTTAAAGTAGTACTCGATCACTTCAGCTGCACGGAAATTCTGCAAGCAGGTTGCATCAAAAGCAAGGATATCTGTTTGCTGAATGTATGGATCTTCATTTTCAGAAAACGCTCCAACAATTTCACGGATGAAAACACAGTTCTTGCTGGATGCATAGCGTCCACCAACCTCTACAAGTCGGTCATCGCCACCAATCGCAATCCTTATCGGGATAAATCCAAGCGCATGTATGATTTCTTCAGGAACATTATACCCTGTCCAACCAACAACCTTCTGACCGTTCTCCCGTAACTTATTTAACTCAGCAGGGCGATCCTCGAGGCGTTTTCTAATTACTTCCAGTGTCTTAATAGGCATGTTGAAATTCCTTTCTCTTATAGGTTAGTCGTTATAATGTCGTCCTCAGAGCATTTCGATGAATGCATTTACACGATTCAGCAACTGTTCACTCTGTTCGCTACCGCCTTCATGCTGCTCAATAATCATGGTCGGTATTCCTGTATCACGCTTGATGGTGTCACACAACATACGGGCAATGGCTGACTGGGTATTGCAGCCCCATTGGTATAAAAACAAAACACCATCGGCACGTGACTTTTTAAGTTGCTCAATCGTCCATGCAGCTCTTAATTCGACAGACTGCTCATAAGGGTATGAAAGAATGGCATGCGCAAGGTTCTGATAGGGGTCGCCATCCTCCTCAACTAATGTGCTGATATCACTCCAATGATTATCCTGACCGACAATGATTGCGCCAGCCTCCTCGATACGGAAGTCATTTGGAAAAACACATGATCCGCAGACAAACAAACGAATCGGTTTATCAACAACTCCTTCTGCCTTAATGCCTTTCTTTACCCGCTCTTTGATGTAGGCGTGCGACTCCCGAAGTACCGTCAAGCTTGCACTTGGGTCTCCGTGAACTTCCATCCCTCCCATCTGATAAAGAGAGCGGCGATCAACACCGTTGGTAGGAGGAAGATCTGCAGACCACCATAACTCAGCTGTCTCAATAGCAAGACGGCGCCCTTCGTTATGCAACCTGATCTCTTTTGAGAGATCATCATCAGTGACATCACGGCCAGCAAGTTTGCCAATCTCATTTGTCAACCGGCGAAGATTTTGCGCAAAGTATTCTACTGCCCATTTCTTGTCGGCCTGATGACGCATCGGATAATCTATGTTCATCAGCTTTACCGCTTTATTTGGTCCATGCCGATGGGCTTCAACACCATATGAAATATCTGAACAACGCAAACAGGTAAACGGAGCAACCATATCAATAGGAAGACCTCCTTCCTGAATATTCTCGTAACCAGCAGTCTGGCAGGCTTCAAAACTGATGGCGTGATAGGCTTTCTCTTTCTGTTTGTGCTGCCTTACCACCTCCTCATTCAATCCAAGCCCCTCGTGACGACCTCTAGCCCAAAGCCCTACGCTTGCCGGACGCAATGCAATCCCACCTGCCGCATAGTATGGATCGACGCTCTGTCCTCCCTGAACAAAGATTACGGGAGCACCATTCTCTCGACTCTTGGTTATACGGTCATTCATCGTGAGCAAGAGGTAATGGTTCTTTATAGCGCTTGGAAGATGAATATCACGTGACAAACGTACCCCGGCATACTTCTTTTGCGTATACGCAAATGGGTATCTCTTTGGTGCAATCTCGGTCATAAAATGCCATACATCCGCAGCAGTTGCACTAGATCCATCGCGAAACTGGATCGCCTCCGTTGCTTCAAACTCTTCACGCAATTCAGGTGGATATTCGTATAGATCTGTGTTTGCCATTCTTAAGTCTCTCTATGTTATAGTTATGTAAGGTCAATGAGGTAGTTCGAGCTCTTGTCTCTGATTTTTCAGGACCACAAGCCCTCTTTTTTGGAAAAGTTACGAGCAAGTACCGCCGCGCCGAGAGCGCCGATTAGCTGCGGATCAATTTCAGGCTTTACAATAGTGACTTTCAATGCCTCTTCAATCGCTGTTTTCATTCCGTTATTCTTGGCAACTCCTCCTGAAAAAAAGACATCGCTTGTTATACCAACTCTTGCAAAGAGTCCTGAAATTCTATTCGCAATTGCATGATGAATTCCATTAAGAATATTTGCAGGCTTTTCACCTCTAGCGACGAGAGATATCGTTTCCGACTCCGCAAATACCGTGCAGGTGCTGCTCATAGGCACAAGCTCTGTGGCCGAGAGGGATAAAGCTCCCAGATCTTCAAGCTTTACTTTGAACACACCTGCCATTACTTCAAGAAAACGACCTGTCCCGGCAGCACATTTATCGTTCATGGCAAAATCAACTACTGCGCCATCCTCATCTATCCGGATAGCCTTACAGTCCTGACCACCCATATCAATGATCGTCCTGACTGTTGGATGCAGGAAATTGGCACCTTTAGCATGGCAGGTAATTTCTGTGACAGCCTTATTCGCGTAAGGGGCTGAAACTCTACCATATCCTGTCCCTACGATATAGGTAAGATCCTCTTTTTTCAGTCCAGCGGTCTCCAATGCCAGGTTCAGTGCATTCAGTCCACTCTCTACTGAATCAAACCCACTCGGCACAAGACCTGTCGCAAATACCTTCCCATCCTCCAGAATTACGGCTTTCGCTGCCAGCGATCCCACATCAACTCCAGCAAAAAAATTTCTTTTTAACGACATCTCACACTCCGGGTTTTAGATTATTAAATAATTAACTCGAAAAATTCCCTATCTCTTGTTTATGAATAAAGGAAGCCGATCGTTTGACTTCAAGAATCGGCTTCCTTATAAACTTACTTGTATTATCAAGTGCTACTTTGGGGCAAAAACTTTTTAATCAGAATATTAGAGCTAGTAACAACAACATATACTATTTGAGAAGGCACTTAATGTCATAAAAAAATTTCCGATTATTTTCGGTTTCCATTAATTTCTAATAATTAAAAGAACCTTTACCTGGTAAAATTTATACCGTATTCAGGTTAATAAAATCCTAAAAACTAATAAATAAAAAAATCCCGTTTAAGCGGCATATTGCATAACATAAATAGGCTACACCCGGCATAACAAAGAGGAAATTTAAAGTGTATTTATTCCTACTTAAACTCCCTGACTTTAAACAATACTCCAAGTGATTCCGCAATTTTCCGACAAGCATCAAGATCATCTCCATGGACATTCACAACACTTGCAATCACGATTGGTATCTCTTTTTTTGCATCAATGATAAAGTTGCAAATACCTCTAAATCCGTCCAATCCGAAAGGAGTATTGGATAACTGAAGATATGAGGCAGCATCAGAAGCGTTCAAGCTCACAGAAATTGAGTCTACAAGACCGGTCAATTCCGGAATGATGTTGCGACCGTGAAACAAGTTAGCCTGACCATCAGTATTGATGCGAATAGGATAACCAAAGGTCCTTTTTATCTCTCGTGCTATTCGTATTACTAAATCGAGTCGGATAAGCGATTCACCAAATCCGCAAAAAACTATTTCAGCGATTCCGGTCGGCTCGTCAATAGCTGCCATAACCTCTTCAAAAGTTGGCTCAACCTCAAGAAATAAATCATTGCCCAGCAAATTGTAATCTTCAAATTTTGGACAAAATATGCAGGTATTGGAACATCTATTGGTGATGTTAAGGTAAAGTGAGTCGCCGATTTTATATGCGAGTATTGGCTTATCTCTTGTTGGAGAGGTTGCCTTTATATATTCTGACATTAACGCATCCTTACAAATAAAGTTTGCACTCACTACACCAGAACCGCAGGAAACCCTGCATTGTTCATAACTTCTTTCAGATGCTGAAGACCAATACGACTGTCATCAAAGCATACCGTAACAGTTTTTAACAGCAAATTTACTTTAACACCACGAACATCAGCAATCTCTTCTATTGCCAAACCAACCTTCTCGGCACACTCTTTAGATTCAATGGTCGGAACTGACCATTCTACCTCCATAAATTCCTTATGTACACACTCACACGTCATACTTATCTCTCCGTTTTTATTAAAACCGTTCCAAGTTCTTCACTGAAATTCACCCAAGTAATGAGCTACCTATTTCACCCTTCCAGTAGGTCGTTTTCTTTTCAACCCACACCAAGAGATAATTAACCATTAGTCCCAGTATGGCGAGCGCCAGAATCCCGGCATACATTTCCGGAACCATAAAATTAAACTGGGCATTCTGGATAAAAAATCCGAGGCCTGATTTGGCGCCAATCATCTCAGCTGCAATAACGACCATCAGAGAAATTTTTGCCCCTAGTCTGGCTCCAATAGCTATGGACGGAATACTGGCAGGCAGAATTACTTTGCGGAACAAATCCCAATCTGAGGTACCCATGGACTTGGCTGCTTTGATGTAGATCGGGTCAACACTCTTAACTCCACTGATCGTATTCATCAACAGCTGCCAACTCGCCCCATAGAAAATAATTGCAATTTTAGATGGCTCACCCAGACCGAATAACAGAAGAAAAATCGGTAAAAGAGCAAATGTTGAGACATTCCTCAAACTTTGCACCAACAGGTCGGTATATCTTTCAAATTTACTGTACCATCCCATCAAAAATCCAAATGGCACTGCTATCAAAAATGCAAGACCAAATCCGATAGCTGATCTTTGAAGACTGACTATGACATGCAGTAACAATTTTCCCGACACAATAAGGTCAAACAGTGTCTGTACCGTCGTTGAAAACGGAGGAAGAAATAACATATCAATAATACCAAGTCGGGGCAATGCCTCCCATAAAGCAAAAAATGCAAGTACAAGAGGTATTCCACGTGACCATGTGTTCAAGCCTTCCAGTAATGGTGCTATCCGATTATTATACCGGCTGAAATCAATTGTTCGAGCTTTTTGAACAACCCCGGCAGGAACAACCAGTTCTTCTGACATATTAATTCTCCTTGATTCTATGAGTTTTTTTATGAGCTACTAAGTAAAAACTGGTGCGAGTTTCCAAACCTGTTGAGCTTTGTTTACCTCTGCCTTAAGTGCACCCCAAACTTTATGGCGATTAGCGGCAAATTCATTGCTTGATCGCAGCTCTGCGTTTCTTGGTCTTGGCAGATCAATTTCTATTATTTCTTTAATCTTTCCTAGACGGGCTGTAACAACAGCAACCCGATCTGCAAGAAAGACAGCTTCGTCAATACTGTGAGTTACAAAGATTACTGTCGTTTGGGTACCCTCCCATATCCTGATCAGTTCGTTCTGAAGAATTTCCCGAGTCTGAGCATCAAGAGCTGCAAACGGCTCGTCCATCAATAATACTTCCGGTTTTGTGGCAAGCGCCCTAGCTATGGCAACCCTTTGCTGCATTCCTCCGGAAAGCTGGTAAGGAAATCGATCTTCAAAATCAGATAACCCAAACAGGGATAGTAGCTCTCGGGCAATCTTAATCCGTTCTTCTTTGAGAACTCCCCGCGATTCAAGCCCAAATTCAATATTCGACAGAGCAGTTCTCCAAGGAAACAGTGCATACTGCTGAAAGACATAGGCTGTTTTAGAACTTGGCGCTACCACCGGTTTGTCATCCAGATAAACAACACCACTAGTCGGATTACTCAAGCCTCCTACCAAATCAAGAAAAACCGATTTCCCGCTGCCACTCGGCCCCACCAATACCAGAAATTCACCTTTTTTGATTTTCAGATCAAAGCCGCTCAGCACTTCAATCTGATTGGAGGCAACACCATTATTATTAATATTTTGGCCTTGCTTGAGCTGAAACTTTTTATTGACCTTTTCAGCGATTATTATGTCCATAACCATCTCCCTGGTATGCTTTGTTTATGTATACATTTGACATTCACAAGCTCAATTCAGGCAAATTCCTCTTGCAGTAACCCTGCCTGGTACAACTGCCAATAATAGCCCTGCCGCCTGATCAAATCGCCATGATTACCACTCTCCACGATTCGCCCCTGTTCCAGAACACAAATTGTATCCATCTGCTGTACAGTTGACAAGCGATGGGCAATGACCAGTAAGGTACGACCAGCTGATACACGATGGATGGCTCGCTGAAGAACCTCTTCTGTCCGGGAATCAAGACAAGCCGTTGCTTCATCAAGAATGAGGATACGAGGATCAAATATCAAGACACGAGCAAAAGAGAGCAGTTGTCGCTCACCAGCAGAAAGTGTGCTTCCCCGCTCCGAGAGAATCGTTTCATATCCCTGATCCTGTCTGAGAATAAAGGGTTCAGCCCCCACTAGCCTGCAGGCCTCCCTAACTTTTTCAGCAGAAATCTCAGACCGGAAGAAGCGGATATTATCGATAATAGTGCCAGAGAAAAGTGTGACGTCCTGCTGAACAATACCAACTGTTTGCCGCAACACATCCAATGGCCACTCACGAACATCCTTGCCATCAATAACCACCGACCCTTCTGTGACATCATAGAACCTTGTAACGAGATTCATGATGGAAGTCTTCCCAGCTCCAGTGGCCCCAACAAAGCCAACACGCTCTCCCGGATGAATGGTCAGGTGAATGTTTTGAAGAACAGGGTGCCCAGGGCGATAGGCCAATGAAGCCCCATCCAACTGGATCCGGCCCGCAATAACCGGCGCTTTGGCACCGATAAGCTCTTGAATATCTGGCACTTCCTGCAGGGTACGAGCAATACGGTCAGATGCAACGATAGAGGACTGCAACGTATTCATCTGTTGCGAAATAGTGTTGATGGGCTGAAAAAAGCGACGAATGTAGCCCACGAAAGCATATAAGACACCAAAAGAGATTGATCCCCCAAGTGCCCCTCGTCCGCCATACCAGACAAGAGCGGCAATAGCAAGATCTCCGAAAAGTTCTGTTAGATTAAAAAAGAGCAAGAAGAACTGATTTTCAAGAATGGTTGATTGAAGCAGTTCCTTATTGCGCAGATCAAGACGCTTCTGTTGTTTTGCTTCCTGATGAAATATCTGAACAATCGGCATCCCGCTAAGATTTTCAGCTAAAAATCCAATAAGTACCCCTAAACGGTGCCTGACCTGGGTGTTTATCGCCCTGATTTTTCTCTGAAAAAAGACTGCTAAAATGATAACCAGTGGCAGTAACAGAAAACAGTTAAGTGCTATCGTCACATTTAGACGCAGCATAAAAAACATGATCAGCAGAAGAGTAAATCCGCCCCTTAGCGTATTGGCCAAAAACTGGGTAAAGAAGTTATTGAGCGCTTCTGTGTCACTGACCACATTAGTCATGATACGACCGGCGCTGTTTTGATCGAAGTAACGCAGAGCAAGGCGCTGAATATGCCTGAACAGATCAATCCTGATAGAGCGCACGATTGATAGACCTAGCCGCTGCAAGACTATATCCTGATAGTAGGTTAAACCAAAAGCCAACAACACCAGCCCTAAATAGAGCGCTGCCATTCGCACAATCGCGCCTGAATCTGGTTTTGAGACCGTCACGTAGGAATCTATGGCTTCCTTGACCAGCAACGGCTGTAGCAAATCAATGACAACAACAGTCACCACCAGGCCAAACACGAGAACAAGTTTTGATCGATGCGATTTGATATAGGGGAAAAGAGTCGCAAACACCCCGCGTGTTGATGATTGTACAGTCATGAAGCCTCCTCCAGACGACCGGCTTCCAGTGCTTCCATTTCAATATCCAAATCAGGTTGAGAAATATCTCTTCCTGCTTCAAAGGTTGATGCTTCGAGGTCAACGTCTTCGTTCTTACCTGCCTGCATAAACCACTGTTCAGCATATATCCCACCTAGGGCAATTAATGATAGATGATTGCCTCGTTCAACGATTTTCCCATCGTCAAGCACAACTATTTCATCCGCATGCTGAACAGCACTCAAACGATGGGAGATAATGAGAGTTACTTTGAGCGCAGAATCCTGAGAACCGGGATTCGACTTTGACAGTTCGCGAAGATTATCTAAAATCAAACGTTCCGTACTTGTATCGACAGCACTCAAAGAGTCATCCATAATCTGAAAAGGTGCATCCTTATATATCATCCGGGCTATTGCTATTCTTTGTTTCTGGCCTCCAGACAGGCGAACCCCCCGTTCGCCTATCTCTGTATCATACTGATCGGGAAACCCCAAAATGTTTTTATGAACAGCTGTTATTCCTGCACAACGTTCAGCCTTCTGGCGATCAGGGTATTCGTCGGAAAAAGTAATATTTTCCAGCACCGTGGTTGAAAAGAGAAATCCATCCTGAGGTACATAGGCGATGCCATCTCTGAGGCGTGCAAGCGGATATTGCAGGATATCCACTCCATCAATAAAAACAGTCCCCTCAGGAGGATCGTACATCCTCAAAAGAAGGTCTGCCAAGGTGGACTTGCCGCTTCCCATGACGCCAATGATGCCAAGAGTTTGTCCGGGATTGACAGAGAAAGATATGTCGTGCAATACTTCCCTGTTACTGACTGAATAAGAAAAGCTAAGTCCCTTAACCTGAAGATTCCCCTTTAGAGGAGTGTCCTGCAGTGGCGCCTTCCTATCAAGCACTTCAGGAATAACATGAAGCAAGTTGTCAATTCTGTTCAAAGAGGCACCCGATCGCTGAACAACGTTAAGAACGTTACCCATTTGTTCCATCGGCTGACGCAACATCGCAAGGTACAGAGTGAATGCAACGAAATCTCCGAGAGAAATCACTTTTATTGTCACCAGATATCCGCCATACGCAAGAACAAAGATAAAACCAAGATTAACCATAAGAGGTACAAGAGCACCAAACAACGCAGTGAGGTGAACCAAGTACATCTTTTCTTGGACTATGGCGTCAACCCTGCTCTCAAAACGGGAGATAACAACCTCCTCAGTACCAAAAGCCTTGACTGCGCGGATACCACCGATAACCTCTTCTGTTGTCTGAGCCATAGCTCCAAGTGCTTCCTGAGAACGTTGAGATTGCAGTCTGATACGGGGCCCCAGCCACTTAACGAGAAGAGGAATAAACAGAAGAGGCCCCAACCCTGCGAGCGTAAGACGCCAATCAACATGTACAGCCATAAGCCATATAACACCAAGCAGCATGGCAAACCCGCTGGCTCCCTGATTAATCCCCTGTGAAACCAGTTCGCGCACAACCTCCACATCACTCAACGCATGGGAGATCATATCACCAACACTGTTACGATGATAGTATGAGGGAGAAAGAGTCACCCATTTTTCGAACAATTCTTTTCGGAGACGATAGGTCAATTGGCGCCCCTTGCGATGGACCAGGATGCGTCCACACCACCCTGCCGTAACCCTTATCACACCTATCGTGACAATCAACCATACGTAACCGGAAATATCCGATGTGCCTAACGTTCCGTTCCGGAGGCTATCGGTAAAACGGCCCAACAAACGAGGAATCTGTGCTGAGACCAGACTACCAGCAGCAACCAAACTGATACCAGCTGAATAGACTACCCAATTTCGCTTGATGTATGAACCAACCACCAGTAATCCTGACATCTCTTTATTTTTTTCGTCTTACTTCGTGAGGAACTGTTCATTAACTATCTGTTTGGCAGTAATCTGAACATCAGGAGCTATATCACCCAGTTCTTTGAGGATTTTAATGGCATTATCTGTTCCTTCAAAATCTACTTTCCCGGTAGTATTCCACTTAGGAATTTCTTTTTGATAGACCTTTGTATAGGGTTTCTCATCCTGCTGCAACTCTGTTACAGCAAATTTAATCGCCTCTTCTGGATGGGCTTTTATATACTCCAAGGTCTTGCGATAGGCGACAAGAAATGCTCTTACTGCTTCAGGTTTTTCTTTGATAAAACGGTTTGTTGCAAAGATGAAGGAGTGTTGATAATGTCCAAAGTAGTCTACTGCATGCTCAAGTATCTTGCCAAACCCCTCCAGTTCAGCTTTTACCCCGGTAACTTCTGGTTCAATGATTGCTTCAACTCTCCCTGCCTGCAAAGCAGCAAGGGAGTTTGCACTGGTACCAGTGTTGATTACTTGAAAATCTGAGCTTTTAAATCCTTTAGCCTTGGCAATCGTTATAAATGCATCGCTTGAACCTCCACCGACATTACCAGGACTGACCGTCTTACCTTTTAATTCTGCAAAACTCTTGTATTGAGGTTTTGATATCAAGACAAAATTCTGAGCTGCATGTGGTGGTGAGGCGACTATTGTGATGGGAACTCCTGCAGCAATTCCAACAAGAATAGGCGATCCCACACCTCCAAAATCGGCTTCTCCGGAGGCTGCTGCTGTAACACTGGCAGGACCACCTGCGAGAGCTACTATCTTCAAATCAATTCCCTGTTCTGCAAAAAAGCCTTTCTTTATCCCAAAATTTAATGGGAGATTTCCTGAACCAGTAGCAAACCTGATAACCGTTTTGCTGTTGTTCTTCAGGAGATCTAAATTTTCGACTTTCTTGACACACCCGGTCAGAAACGCGCTCATCATAATGAGCGCAAGCATGTTCATTCTACTCACGATCGCCATAATTTATATCTCCACAATATTTTAAACTCATATCTTATTTGGTGAGAAACTGCTCATCAATAATCTGTTTCGCAGTGATCTGAGCGCTTAAAGGTATATCGCCAAGTTCTTTTAAAATTTTAATGGCATTGTCTGTTCCAACAAAATCAGTCTTACCACTCGTGTCCCAGGTAGGGATTTCTTTTTCATAAACCTTTCTATAAGGCTTCTCATCCTGCTGCAACTCGGTCACCGCAAACTGAATCGCCTCATCCGGGTGTGCTTTGATATACTCCAGCGTCTTACGATAGGCAGCAAGAAACCCTCTCACTGCATCCGGTTTTTCCTTGATAAACCGATTAGAAGCAAAGATGAATGAGTGCTGATAATGCCCGAAATATTTTTCAGCTCGCTCAAGTATCTTTCCGAAACCCTCCAGTTCCGCTTTAACACCGAGAATTTCCGAACCAATTGTTGCCTCGACTCTCCCTGCCTGCAATGCAGCCAAAGAGTTTGCACTTTGACCAGAGTTCACTAACTGAAAATCTGAACTTTTGAATCCTTTAGCCTTGGCAATCATCAGAAATGCATCACTAGAACCTCCTCCAACATTACCAGGGCTAACCGCCTTGCCTTTCAATTCCGCAAAACTCTTGTATTGGGGTTTTGATATCAAGACAAAATTTTCGCCAGCATGTGGTGGCGACGCAACAATAGTAATTGGAACTCCTGCGGAAATCCCTACAAGAATAGGCGATCCAACAACACCCAAGTCAGCTTCACCGGATGCTGCAGCAGTAACACAAGCTGGACCGTTGGGGAGACTGACAATCTTAAGATCAATCCCCTGTTCTGCAAAAAAGCCTTTCTTTAAACCAAGGTTTAAAGGAAGATTCGTTCCGCCAATATTTGCAAATCTAATAACAGCTTGAGCCTTAACATTCGAGTCTGATAATTTTTCGATTTTCCTGGTACACCCTGTTACAAACACTGCAACCAAGAGTATCGGAAGGATACTTAGTCTGTTTACTATCGGCATTATGTTCAGCATCATGATTATGGTTGTTTAAATCTGTTTATTTTTCAATGCACTGCTACTTCGCCTCGCCATCTGTCAAAATAGCGCCCAAGCCGATCCAGCGTAAAGTCAAGGGTTATACCCGTTACTGCTACGACCAGCACACTAGCAAATACTTTGTCGGTCTGGAACGTAGAACCTGCATACTGAATCATGTAGCCAATACCTTCTGCACCCCCGAACACCTCTGCAACAATTACCCCCAGAAGACCGCGACCAGCTGCTAGACGCAATCCGGTCATCAGAAAGGGTAATGAAGTCGGGAAAGCTATGCTCCTGAATATCTGCCAACGGGAAGCTCCATAGGCCCGGGCAACATGAATAAGGTCAGAATCAATCGTTGTCATGGCAACCCGAAGATTAACAATCAGAGGAAAAATGGCACTCATCAGCACTACAACTATCTTCGATGTAATACCAAGCCCAAACCAAATTATGAACAGTGGCATCAAAGCAATACGGGGTGTTGCCTGCAGAGCTGCGATAAATGGGCCAAAAGAACCTCTGATGAGTTTGAACCAACCCAGCATAATCCCGAATGGAAAGCCGATAATAATTGCCGCACCATAGCCAAGAAGAAATTCTTTAGCGCTTACAGATAAATTTGATAGAAGTGACCCATCCTTGATCATTGTGATCTCTGCAAGTACAACCCGAGATGGTGCACTAATAAACAGGGGATTAACGACTTTGAATTGAAAGAGAAATTCCCAACTTGCTAAAAACAGAATGATAACACTTGATCCCAGCAGCAGGTTGAAAATTTGTTCCTTTTTCGCCTTGTTTGATTTTTGAAAAACCGTAACTTTTCTCATATCCCCCCCCCAATATTTGCATTACCTTCAATGATGGCCCAAATCTGGCTCATCAGTCCCCGAAACTCTTCTGAATCCTTGATACAGCTTTTCCTGGGACGCGAAATAGGAATAGTGATATCGGCTAACACATAGGCAGGACGAGCCGCAAAAATGATAACCCGATCCGAAAGAAGCACCGCTTCGTCAATCTGATGAGTGACCATCAGGACTGTTTTGCCTACCTTTTCGCACAATTCCAAAAGTTCGTTCTGCATCAGTTCGCGGGTAATAGCATCAAGAGCAGCAAAAGGCTCATCCAACAGCAGTACCTCAGGATCACAAGCCAATGCACGTGCAAGGTTCACGCGCTGCTGCATTCCTCCCGACAATTGATAGGGATAATGATTTTCAAAACCGTTTAGACGAATCAAATTCACGTAGTAACTCGCCTTTTCTTTTGCCTCGGTTGGCTTCATTCCACCAAGTTCCAGTCCATAAGTGATATTACGCCCAACCTTTCGCCATGGAAGCAGAGATGCCTTCTGAAATACCATAGCCCTGTCACTACCTGGCCCATTTACAATCCGGTCATTTACCCTTATTTCGCCGTACTGGTGTTTAACAAGGCCAGCAATAGCATTGAGAAATGTCGATTTTCCACAACCTGAAAGGCCGACAATTGTTACGAACTCCCCTTCCCTGACATCGAGGTTCACCTTATCAACAGCCACCATAGTATGGCCGGTCTGCTTGTCGAGATAGCCGATAACAAGATCACTGACAGATAGCTTTACCATGCGCTTAATGTTTCCGGCATCATTCATCTGATTAGTGTTTCCACTTTCCGCTGCCTGGCAGTAATACTCGAATAGTGCATATCAAGATTCAATTCAAAGTTTGGTTCTTTCAAATATTCTGGTAAACAAAAGGCCGATTCTTTGACCATCAGAATCGGCTTTTTTATAAATTTGGTACTGTATATCAAGTACTATCTTGGCGCGAAAACTTGTATGTCAGAATGCATTTGCAAACAACAACAAACGATATACAAGATGAAAGTTGATTTCATAACCGCGAATAATATTTATTATGATTTCGATTGATTAAAATCGACAATAAAACGAACTTTGTAAATCCCTTTTAAACGGCATATTGCATACCATAAAAAAGCTATTGTTTATGATTCCACTCGACATCAATCATCAGCAACCTGTCACAAGGCGGATGCATCAAACGCCTGCGCAATATCCCAGAGCAGATCGTCAACATGTTCAGTGCCAATCGAAAAGCGGATCTGCTCAGGCTTTACCCCGGCAAGCCGCTGTTCCGCCTCCGTGAGCTGTCCATGAGTGACCGTTGCCGGATGGACCACCAGTGATTTTGAATCCCCCACATTCGCCAGAAATGAAAAAACCTTCATGGCTTCAATGAATTTTTTAGCTCGCTCAAAACCGCCCTTGACACCGAATGCAAGAATGGCGCCCGGGCCTTTTGGCAGATATTTTTGTGCCAACCCATGATATGGACTACTGGCAAGTCCCGGGTACGATACCCATGCAACCTCAGGGTGCGACTCAAGATATTCGGCAATCCTCTGGGCACTCTCCACCTGTCGGGAGATTCTGAAGGAGAGCGTTTCAAGACCCTGAAGAAAGAGAAACGCATTGAAAGGGCTCATGCAGGCGCCAAGGTCGCGCAGATACTGGAGCCTGACCTTGATGATGTAGGCGATATTGCCCGCCCCCGGATAATTTCCCCAGCGATCCCAGTAGACAAAACCGTTGTAGGCCGAATCAGGGGTCGTAAAGTCAGGAAACTTGCCGCTCAGTGACCAGTCAAAATTTCCACCGTCAACAATCAGACCGCCGATACTTGTACCATGACCACCGATATACTTGGTGGCGGAATGAACAATAATATTGGCCCCGTAGTCAAAAGGACGAAAGAGGTACGGAGTTCCAAAGGTATTGTCAACAATGAGCGGAATACCGTTCTCTTCAGTAATACGCGCCACCTGTTCAAAATCAATGATGTTGATATCCGGGTTGCCGATGGTCTCGATAAAGATCGCCCGAGTCTTGTCGTTGATCACCTTGCGAAAATTCTCCGGGTCAACCGGATCAACGAAATGAGTGCGTACCCCATGTTTTGGCAGTGTATTTTGAAAAAGATTAAAACTGCCGCCATAAAGTGTTTTTGCCGCCACAATTTCATCCCCAGCATGGGTAATGTTCAGGATGGAATAGGCCGTTGCCGCTGAACCAGAGGCGACGGTCAGCGCCCCGCTGCCACCTTCAAGAATAGCGATACGGTTTTCAAGAACTTCATTGGTCGGATTGGTGATGCGTGTATAATCAAAACCAAACTCCTCCACAGAACTGATCGCTTTTGCCTGTTCAAAGTTCTTGAAGACAAAAGATGTCGTCTGATAAATCGGTACCGCACAAGCTCCGGTCGACGGATCAGGAACCTGACCGGCATGAACCTGAAGAGTATCAAAATGAAGTGTTCTCTCGCTCATACAGACTCCTTCACGTTCTGAAAATGTGATGAACCTGCAAAGGCAATTTCCGGCTGGATCGCATACGCTGACAAGCTTTCATCCACATCAATCTGCAAAGCACTGTTGAAGACATTATTGACAATCATCAGTGCGCCGAAAACCGTCAGTTCAACAATCTGGGTTTCATTGAGATAACTGCGAAGCTTTGCAAACAGCTCATCCGACACCCGGTTCGGATCCGCAGCAAGCTGTCGGCCAAAGGCAACAATGGTTTTGTCGCGGTCATCCAACTGGAGCTGTTCAGGATCCTCGCCGCCGTCCACAATCTCTTTCTGCATGTAGGTTGCGCAAAGGGTACAGGCATTCTCCCTTGAAATAGCATTGCAGAACAACACACTCAGTCGTTTACCGAGTACTGGCTTAACCTTGCCAAAAAGCGTGTACCACTCAAGCACCGCCCGTAACGCCGCCGGAGAATGCAGGAGCGTCGCTTTCATGTTCGAGACAGAACCATGATGTTCGACCACTTTATCATACTCTTGCCGGATTTCAGGAGAAGCCTCCTCATAAATGACTTTTGAAATTCTTGACATGGCATTTAACTTTTTCGGGGTTTATAATGAATTCTTCAGAGACCTGTGGTGTTGGCGACCGCCTGCTTTACCAGAGCAACAAGCCGGTCAATCTCCCCCTCACTGATCACCAATGGAGGGGCAAGGCAGATAATATCGTCGGTCACCCGGGTACAGAGACCGAGAGAGAGGAGCTCATCCTTTACTCTTCTGCCAAGCCCGGCACTCTCCTCATAACGCTGTTTTGTTGCCTGGTCGGCCACCAGCTCAACTCCGACAAGCAGACCAAGAGCGCGAACCTCTCCGACATGCGCTGTGGCGGTCAACGGCTGCAACTGTTCGAGAAGCTGTGCACCAAGCGTTGCGGATCGCTCTACAAGATTCTCTTCTTCAAGAATGCGAATATTCGCAAGGGCCACGGCACAGGCGACGGGATGTGCGGAACAGGTATACCCGTGCATCCAACGATGTGCGGAATCCGCTGAATCCATCACCTCCTTGATGGCACCCGAAACTCCGACACCTCCAAGCGGGAAATAGCCACTTGTAATCCCTTTGGCAAACTGCACGATATCCGGTTCCACTCCCCAGTGTTCAAGGGCAAACCACCGCCCGGTGCGCCCAAACCCTGTAATAACCTCATCACTGATCAGCAGAACATCGTAGCGGTCACAAATCTCGCGGATACGCGGGAAGTAATCCGCAGGTGGAATGATCACCCCGCCGCCGCCGCCCTGCACCGGTTCAGCAATGAATGCTGCGACCGTTTCAGGGCCCTCACGCAGAATTGCCTCTTCCAGAAGATCCGCCGCCGCCACTCCTGGAGAAACATCGGTTCTTGTTGTTGTGAACCGGTAGGGGTAAGGCGAATCGATATGCAAAAATCCGTTTGCCCTCGGCCCGAAGACCCCAGAAAACTCATCGACACCGGTTGCTGCCGCAGCTCCAATAGTCGAACCATGATAACTCAGTTTTCGGGCTATGATCTTGAACTTTTCAGGACGCCCCTTTGCTCCCCAGTAGAAGCGAGCCGTTCTGATAGAGGTATCGGTCGCATCAGAGCCTCCGAGGGTAAAAAAAAAAGCCTCAATGCCCGGATAGACCAGCCGCTTGAGCGTTCTGGCAAGTTCAATAGCCTGCTTGTTTGTTGACCCCGCATAAGCCGTCGCAAAAGCAAGTGTTTGAAGCTGGGCAGCCGCAGCATCCACCAACTCCCGGCGTCCATGACCAACATAAACATTCCACATGCCACTGAGTCCGTCAAGAAAACTCTTGCCCTCCAGGTTGGTCAGCATCACCCCCCTGCCCGACACCCAGACCTGGGGATCAAGATGTTCATCGGGATAATGCTGAGGATGGATCAAGTGGCTTCTGTCCTGTTGTACCAGCTCCGATTTTTCACGGTACTGCTGAACTGAAGCGCTTGATCGTGATACGTTGCTCATGATAACACTGGTTCCTGTTGATTACGCCTCTGATTCGACGGTGAAGCGAGCGCTGTTGAATTGCGTTTCGCGTTGAATTTCATCAACAACATGGGGATGAAACTTGTGAATGACCGCAACCCATGCAACCCCTCCAAGAAGAAGGGCAAAAAAGAGGTAGGGAAGCCAACTGTAAGGCGCTGGTGGCACCGGATAGAGATTGCCAAGAATCGCAAGCCCAAGAATGCCGATAGAAATAACCGCAATGGCAAGATGCTGCGTTTGCAGCTCGCCACGACGTTTGAGATAAACTGGAGCGGCTACTGAAACAATGATATAGGTTACGATAAAACCAAGGGTCGCCACGGTTCCAACCCATCCGTAAATATCGAAGTCCACCGCCCCGTTCAATGATAGAAGGGCTGCCGGAACAAAGGCAACAATTGAGGCTATCGTCACCGCATTATGGGGAGTGGCATTGGTCTCATGCGCATCACCGGCGGAATTGTGAAAAATTCCATGGCGACTCATCAGAAAGAGAATTCGAGCAGCAGCATTAATGCTTGCAAGCACACAGGCAAAAAAGCTGATGATCGCTCCAATATCAATCAGGATACCAAGAGAGGAGAGACCTGCCCTGTCGGCAAGAACATTCAGCGGCGCAGAACTTTTGTCGAGCGTGACGCTGTTGCCATAGAAACCGATGACCTGCGCATACGAAGAAAGCACAAAAATAGCGCCGACAATCACCGCGCTCCTGACAATTGCTCTCGGAATGTTGTGCAAGGGATCCCTTGCTTCCGAACCGAGCGTCGCCGCGCTTTCAAAACCGGCAAAACTGAAAAGGGCAAGAACAAGACCTCCACGAAGGGCATCCAGACTGGTTGTCTTCAGGACGAGCTGGGTAAAATCAAGCTTGAACCCATAGTTATAAAGAGTAACTCCGACAAGAACAAGGACAAGCGACACTGAAGCGAACTCAAGAGCAAGCGTCAATCGCGTTGAAAGCTTGATATCTTTATAGGCAACATACCAGGCAAGTAGCACACTGATAGCAATAAAAATGACCGGAGGTATTTTAAATCCTGCAACACTTTCAAGCAGGACATTCGAATAGTTGGAAAAGCCCGAAGTGACAGCAGAAGCACAGCCAATATAGGCAATAAGAAGAGCCCATCCGGTCACGCCCCCCCAGAATGATCCAAGCCCCTCCACCGCGTAGGTATAGAATGAACCGGGTGATGCTGAACGGCGGGCAAACTGGTTGATACTGGTTGCAACAAGCAGAATGCTGACTGTCGCTATCAGGTATGCCAGCCAAGTACCGCCACCCGATACGGCAAAGACCAGAGGTATGACAACGGTTGGCGTCGCTGTTGGCGCAATGTTTGCAATTGATTGCCCGAGGGTTTCCAACGGAGAAAGTGAGCCTGTCTTTAATCCGTAAGACTCCTTCCCCCGGTTTGAGCCCGTTTGGTGATGTGTATTAGTACTGCTCATAACTGATTCCTGTGTTGAGTATTTGTTGCCGATTTTCTGTATAACAATATCTCTCAGGAGAGCTTCATAGTAAATCCCATGAATGCGGTATTCTTTATGCCCAAAAGAGGTGAGAGACAACGCAAGAGCTTTTTTCCATCAGCACTCTTTTCTCATGATTATGTATATTGGCGGTACTTGTTTCAATGACTCTAAACCGCACACCGCCATGGTAGCCAGAATTCAAAATCTTTACCTGTTTCTTGCCGCTTTGCTTGCTGTAGCGAGCACGTTTTTCCCTTTCTGGAGTTTCAGCGCTGGCCATCTCTTTCTCGTCTCCGATTTTTGTGCATCCGAGTTTGCTGACATACAGTATTCGCTTGCATCTTCTGCAGGAGGCATCTTTTCGATCATGACCGCCATCTTCTCAATTACAGCCATTTTTCTCTATAAAAACCGTGCTCTGCAGAGCAAGTTTATTCTGCTGGCCATACTGCTCTTCGTTGCTGATCTTTTCTCCGGCCTTACTGCGGCTCACCTGATGAACCAGCATTTCGAAAGCATTCACGCTCTCATAACGCACCGGCCCGAAGCGGGATTCTTCGTCATTCTGCCGGAACCCGTACTGCTCATGCTGGCCCTGAAAGGGGTTAAAACGGATGATAAAATTGCCAATGCTTACAAAAGGCTCTGAAGATGCGCATTGTCTGGTCAATCGGTGACCCTCACGGCATCGGACCGGAAATCATCCTGAAAAGTTTTCTGAAGCTTGAACGCTCCGGTCATTCATTTCTGGTGGCCGGAGCGTATTCCGTGATGGATTATTACAGAACAGCGCTTGATCTGCCGGTAACACTGGAGCTGATCGGGAGTGTCGCCGAAATGGCTCCGGCACGGAACGGTTTACTGCCTGTTTTGAGTATCGCTGAACCGGAGAGCATCATGCCCGGCACGATATCGGCTGAAGCCGGTCAACTCGCCGTGAAATCAATCAACGCCGCTGCTGAACTTTGCCGCGATGGCCTGTGCGACGCGCTGGTCACCGCTCCGATCCACAAGGAAGCCATCGCAAGAGCGGGCTGTGCTGATACCGGCCATACGGGATTTCTCGGCAGGCTTTTCGGGATACCTTCACCGACCATGATGTTTTTTGATCCCGTCCTGGAGCTCAGGGTAGCCCTTGCCACCATCCACGAACCACTCGAAAAGGTTCCCGGGCTGATCCGCTCGATGAACCTTGATGCATTTCTTGCATCCCTCGCCGAATCGATGAACACCGATTTTTCTCTTGCCTCACCCCGCATCGCCGTGCTCGGGCTCAACCCCCACGCCTCCGACGGCGGAATTATGGGTAGTGAAGAACAGGATATTATCCGCCCCTGCATTGAAAGAGCCTCATCCCGCTTCAGGGTGGAGGGCCCTTTTCCTGCCGACGGTTTTTTCGGCTCAAAAATGTACCGCAATTACGATATTGTGGTGGCTATGTATCACGACCAGGGGTTGCTGCCCTTCAAGGTGCTCGCCTTCGACACCGGGGTAAATGTCACTCTCGGACTGCCGATAGTGCGAACCTCGCCCGATCACGGCACCGGTTTCGATATTGCGGGGAAAGGAGTCGCCTCCGAAAGAAGTTGTTATGAAGCGACGCTGCTTGCCATAACCATCGCCCAGAACAGAAAAAAACAAACAGAACAACCACTATGATCTCATTCAGCAACGTTGACCTTGAACTTGATAAAAAACCGATATTTACCAATCTGAACCTTACCATTCAGCCTGGAGAGCTTGTCTATATTGTCGGAAAAAGCGGTACTGGCAAATCAACACTGCTCAAGTCGCTCTACATGGATATTCGTCCGAAAAAGGGGGAGATACGGATTGCCGGGTATAGCTCCCTTACCATCAAAAAGCGGCAGATCCCGCTTCTGCGCAGAAAGCTTGGTATTGTTTTCCAGGATTTCCGCCTGCTTGAAGACCGTAACGTCTATGATAATCTGGCGTTTGTGCTGAAGGTGACCGGCACAAAGGAGAAACTCGTCAAGGAATTGGTCATGCACGCCCTCGAAAGCGTTGGGCTGGAACATGCCGCCAAAGTGATGCCCCTGCGCCTTTCGGGAGGAGAGCAGCAGAGAATATCCATCGCCCGTGCGCTGGTGCGCGAGCCGCTCGTCATCCTCGCCGACGAGCCAACCGGCAACCTCGACCCCGACACTTCGCTGGAAATTCTTAACTATCTGAAGAGAATCAACCAGAAGGGGATCATCGTGGTGATTGGAACTCACGACTATGAGCTGGTGCGGCACTCGCCTTTCCGTACCCTGCAAATTGCCGGGCTTAACCTTGTGGAAAGCACCATGGAGCAGTCGGCTACAGGGTTTCGACCGGCTGCGAGCAATAGCCCTGCATGATAACCACTCCCAAGGGCACCCAGGTATAGGCTCAACGACGCAAAGACATCCTTGCAGCGCAGCTTTTTCATCGGCTCCTCAAACGATGCCACCCGCACACGAACAGGCAAATTGCAGTGCGTTATCACGTATCTCTTTCAGGCTTAACGGCATACAAGGATATTGTTATTCGTGAAGATGCAACTGCTCGACAAACTCTTCAGGGTCAATGTCCCATTTTTTGAGAAGATCTTTGGCTGACTCTGCATACTGTTTAGTTTCAGGAATTTTCTCCGTCAACGGCCACACAATGCGTAACACCTCAGTAGCAACGTCAAGCGACTTCTGCTTGTCAGGCACAGCGTCGTGGTAAAACCACCCAACATTAATGAGCGTCTTTGCCTCGGCGGGCAAATAGGTCTGAGGGTTCATTTGGGCAAGGTCGCGATAGATGCCCAATGTTTCACGGTAGCCCTGCTCCGCTCCGGCATAATCGTTCTGAGCTTTTTGCAAATTCGCCAGATTGTTCAGCGTCCCTGCCACGTAGGGCAGATAAGTCTGCGGATTCGTTTTGGATAGGTCGCGATAGATAACCAACGCTTCACGGTAGCCCTGCTCCGCTCCAGCATAATCGTTCTTGTCTGATTGCAATACCGCGAGATTGTTCAGCTTCATGGCTAAACTCGGCAAATAGGTCTGCGGATTTTTTTTGGATAGGTCGCGATAGATAACCAACGCTTCACGGTAGCCTTGCTCCGCTCCAGCATAATCGTTCTTGTCTGATTGCAATTTCGCCAGATTATTCAACGTCATGGCTACATCCGTCAGATAAGTCTGGGGGTTCGTTCTTGCAAGGTCACGATAACTGTTCAGTACCTTTTCATATAAACCCAAAGCCTTTTCAATCTCACCAACATACTCGAACACCTTGGCAACAATCGCACAGTTTGCCGGTTTCTCCAGATCAATGAACCCGTTATAGCGGTCCATCAGCTCTTGAATCAACTGCACTGTTCCCGAAATTTCAGTATAGACCAACAGAAGATCAAGTACAATCTCATTGGCAATAACCACCGGATCGCGCTGCTGTTGCTCTGCTTCATCAAGCTGCTGCTGCAAAAGCTTCATGCGGGCGTCAAGGTGGCTAATGTTGTCATTGGAGCGCACTGTCTCCTGCGCCACATAACGGCGGACAGTATTATCAGTATCAGTCGTTTCTGCGGCTTGCTCAAAATAGAGATTCGCGCCAACCCGCTGGCTGTAGAGATCAATGGCCTCATTGCTGATGCGCTGCAAGGTGCGGGTGCTGAGCCAAAAGAGTATGGGGATACCGAGTTCGGAAAGCGCCTCCCGGCCAAAATTGAGCTGGACAAGAAGATCGGGATTCTGAAAAAGAGCCGAATCAAGACCTGCAAAAATAAAACCACCAAGATTGGGAACGCTTTTCTTCAAGAAACGTAACTGTTCGAGCGGATGAACAGCGTCATCTCCCTTTTGCCAGGTGTGGACGTGCAAGGTTTTGCCTTTACCCTGCAAAAGGAATTGCAGGGTGCTGTTAACCTCTCTCTGTACAAGTTCATCATTGCACACCGCAAACAAAAAACCACTTCGATATGTCTTTAAAAAAAAACGCTCGGCAATTTTAAGGTTATCAGCATACTCATCAGAAGCAGAATTCATTCCAGTCATAACTACGCCTCCAACGTCAGCGGCATTACCTCTTGAGGAAACCGTTCACACAAAATGGTTCGGACAACCGGATGCACATCGCACCACCCTTCATCATTGTAGCCAAGAATGCAAAGGTTTTGGCGTAAATCAAGCACAGCTTCAGTATTGTCGACCTTTTTTGTTTCGTTTAACGCAAGGGTTTTCAAGGTCTCATAATACTCCGCAACCGAAGTGATAACCTCATTATTCACCCGTTTTTCGGCAATAGTATTCTCGTAATCGCGGCGAAGCCTGAAAAAGCTTTTGGTATAGTCCACTTTCGTTATCACCTCCCGCTCATTATTCTGGGCGTTATCGGCGGCATTGCGAATCATGCGAAAAAGATCGCGCAGGCAACCCCCACTGATGTCAATAAAATCATACACAAGGGCAGGTGGTTCAAAGCAGGCGGCTCCTGTCCGGCGGGTTATAATCTCATACATGGCTTCACGTCCACGAAAAGGCTTTCCCTGCTTGTCGTGCACCTTGAGCATTGGCAGTTCAAAATCCTCGTCAAAATTTCCCTTGATCACCGTAGCCTTTGGATGGTGGCGCAAAGAGACAGGAAATGTAAAAATGACATGGGTTTGCAAGGTGCTGAGAATATGGCTGTGGTTGAAAAACAGCTCTTCGGCCTTCTCAACACTCAATTTGTCGAGGTCTTCAATGATGATAATCAACCCTTTTTTACCACTCTCTGGCAGATGGCTTTTGATTTCACGAATCAAAGCATTGCAGTGGCTGATAAAATCTGACAAGCGGGGCTCGATATTTTCAATAATGGTTTTTTTGGTGGAGTAACTCGCATTGGCGGATGCCCTCATTTTAGCAAAAAAACGGGCGAAAAGCGGGGCACTTACCTTTACTTCTGCACCAGCTTCAAGCAAGGCATCTCCTGTCAACTTCGTGATTTTCTCAATCTCAACGGAATGACTCCATTCGCTGACGCTTGCAAATAATTGCGGGTTAATACGGATGTTGTACTTGTCAACAACGTCGAAGAGCTTTTCCATAGCAATCACAAAAAGCTCAACATAATTGATATTCACCGGATCAAGGTCCTTAAGCACAGAAAAATTGAGCACAATAAAATCGTCGCTGATTTCACGCTGCAACTTGTTCAATTCGGTACTTTTACCGCACCCTCGATAACCGGAAAAGAGAATCTGAAGCTTTCCATCCGGCTTGCTCTGGAGCAGCCGTTTCAGGGAGATCATCGGGTTATCACCCCTGCCTGCAAATGAATCGACGTAATAGCGTTTCAGATCGTCGCCCTGTAGCGGTTCCGGCGACAAGCGGTCATAGATTTCAGCTATGGAGACCATGGCATACTTGTTGGCTGATTCTCAAGAAGTTCATATTCAGAACAAGTATAAGAAATCAAAGCCTTCTTTCAAGACTCAATCCCAGAAAAGGGGTGAAGAGCAAGAAACGACGCAGGTACTGACAATCACTTTCAGAGTTCTGATTGCCATGAATGTTAGAGCTTCAATAGCTACGATGCTTTCGATGCAATGACCTCTTTTGCCAATTTTGATAACACCAAATCTGTGTTATAAATATCAATCATCACCACTTCGTCTCCACTACATTCAATGGTAAATCCCTCTCCGTGCAAAACTTTTCAGGTATACCTGAAAAGTTTTTCCGATAAAACAGGATGCTTCCTGTTTCTGGATAAATTTTTTTTCTAATACCCTGATATTTAATAACATATCCATCTTTTGGCCCTCCTGCGATTTTCGATGGTCACCCTCTTTTCATGAAAGTATAAAAAAGAAATTTACCATCTTCACGAACACCCTGTCGTCATGCCGCAATCATCGCACACTTTGCAGGTGCCATTTTGCTTGACGCGCATGGAGCCGCAGTTTTCGCACTGCTCTCCGGTATAGCCCTGTACTTTTGCCTGATAGACCTGGCTTTGGCGTGTTGCTGTGTGCGCAGGCTCTACATGCACGGCCAGTGATGGCTCAACGACTGGAGCATGGCCATTCTCTCCATTGCTTTCCAGCAACTCGTCAACTGCCTTGACGTGCACAAAATCTTTGCGCCCAAGATAGTCGTAGCCGATTGAGCGGAAGACGTAGTCAAGAATGGAGGTTGAATTCTTGATGGCATTGTGACCCTGAACCGAGCCTGCGGGCTCAAACCGGGTAAAGGTAAAGCTGTCAACAAGCTCTTCAAGCGGCATGCCATATTGCAGCGCCTTGGAGGCAAGCACGGCGAAACAGTTCAGAAGCCCCTTGAACGATGCCCCCTCTTTGTACATGTCGATAAAAACCTCGCCAAGAGAACCATCCTCATACTCCCCCGTTCTGAGAAACACCTTGTGGCCACCAACATAGGCTTCCCGGATATAGCCTTTTCTCCGTTTGGGCAGCATCCGGCGCTCGGAACGATGATAGACCTTCTCGACAATCCGCTCCTGAACCTCTTTCGGCCCTTTGGTTTCATCAAGGTTCTCTTCTGTACCAAGCATGATAACCTCGTCGAGACCCTGATAGCTCGAAATATTGAGCGGCTGAGAAAGTTTCGATCCGTCACGATAGATGGCGACGGCCTTGACCATAAGCAGCCAGGCCGACTGGTACACCTCGCCAATGTCAGCGGTTGTGGCTGTGCCGGGCATATTGACTGTTTTGGAAATTGCGCCTGAAATAAAGGGCTGGACAGCCGACATCATAGACACATGGGCATTATGCCTGATGTAGCGGAGCCCTTTTCTGCCGCACTTGCTGGCACAGTCGAATACTGCTAAATGTTCAAGCTTGAGGTGAGGAGCCCCCTCAATCGTCATGGTACCACAAACATAGTCATTGGCGGCCTCGGCATCCTGCGGGGTAGCGCCAAGAGCCAGAAGCATGTCAAAATCAGGATCATCAAGCTGCTCTTTGGTGAAGCCAAGTGCTGCGCAGAAATCTTCGCCTAAAATCCACTTGTTGAAAGCGAAGCGGATATCAAAAACCGTTGCAAGCTGCGATTCCACCACGTCAATCTTGTCGTCCGTAAACCCTTTGCCCTTCAGCCACTGCCGATTGATTGAGTGAGAACCGGCAAGCGTGCCATGGCCCTTGCAGTAGTGTTCGATAGCATCAATCTGTACGCTGGTATAACCAAGCCGTTCAAGAGCTTTATGCACCGACTGGTTGACAATCTTGAAATAGCCGCCCCCGGCAAGCTTCTTGAATTTCACGATCGCAAACTCCGGCTCAATACCAGTGGTATCGCAATCCATCACGAGCCCGATGGTGCCGGTCGGCGCAATAACGCTGACCTGGGCATTTCGGAAGCCAAACTTCTCACCCTTCTGCAACGCCTTATCCCAGACCTTTCCTGCCGCCTCGAAAAGCTCTTTGGGGCAATACTCCGAATCAATGCCGCGCGGCTTGACCGTCAACCCTTCATACTCCTCTTCCGAGAGGTTCCGCGCCGCCCTGCGATGGTTGCGGATCACGCGAAGCATCTCATTGGCATTTGCGGCATATCCGCTGAAAGCGCCAAGATCGTGGGCCATATCCGCCGAGGTGACATAAGCCTGACCGGTCATCAAGGCGGAAATTGCACCTGCAAGGGCAAGCGCCTTTGGTGAATCGTAAGGAATCCCGAGCACCATCAGCACTGTGCCGAGATTGGCAAAACCGAGGCCAAGTGTTCTGAACTCATAGCTCAGGCGGGCAATATCCCTTGAAGGGAAATGGGCCATCAGCACCGAAATTTCCAGCACTACCGTCCATAACGCTGAAGCATGCTGCAGCTCCTTCACCTTCATGGTACCCGATGCCTCATCAACAAAATGGATCAAGTTGAGACTGGCAAGGTTGCAGGCCGTATCGTCAAGAAACATGTACTCGGAACAGGGGTTGCTGGCATTGATGCGGCCGCTCTTCGGGCAGGTGTGCCATTCGTTGATTGTGGTATCGAACTGCAAACCGGGATCGGCACACTTCCATGCGCTGAGAAGAATTTTTTCCCACAAGTCACGCGCCTTGACAACTTTTGCGATCTGGCCGGTGGTGCGCTGGCGAAGATGCCAGAGATCATCATTTTCAACCGCCTTCATAAACTCGTTGGTCACCCGCACCGTATTATTGGAGTTCTGACCACCGACAGTCGAATAGGCTTCCGATTCGTAATTGGAGTTGTACTCCGCAAAATCAAGTGACGTGTACCCCTGCTCAACGAGAGCAAGGACACGAATAATGTAGCTCATCGGCACGGCACGGCTCAGCGCATTCTGGATCAACTGATTTAATCGCGGATTCGTCTTGCGGTCAACGCCATTGGCAAGCGCCTCTTCAACAATCGCCTGGAGAAAACGGGAACAGATTCTCGAACCGGCCACCAGTGAGGCCACCTTGTCCTCCTCCTTCGCCTTCCACTCAATAAATTTCTCGACATCAGGATGATCAATATCAACAATCACCATCTTGGCCGCACGGCGTGTGGTGCCGCCTGATTTTATGGCTCCTGCCGCTGAATCAAAAATTTTCAGAAAGCTCATCAGCCCGGAAGAGCTTCCCCCGCCGCTCAGCTTTTCCCCTCCCGAACGAAGGTTCGAGTAGTTGGTACCCGAGCCGCTGCCGAACTTGAAGACCCTCGCCTCACGCATGGCCAGATCGAAAATCCCGCCATCGTTGACCAGATCATCATTGACCGACTGGATAAAACAGGCGTGGGCCTGTGGTCGGGAATAGGCATCCTCCGACTCCTTCACCTCGCCACTCGCGGGATCAACATAATAATGGCCCTGGGCTGGCCCGGTTGTTCCATAGGAAAAATTAAGCCCGGTATTAAACCACTGCGGTGAATTTGGTGCGCCCATCTGCCCCAGAATCATAAAGGCAACCTCATCATAAAAGGCCTGGGCGTCATCGGACGTATCAAAATAACCGTTCTTTTCGCCCCATTCCTTCCAGCAGCCCGCCATACGATGCACCACCTGTTTGATCGAATGCTCGCTGCCCGTCACCGGCTTGCCCTCGCTGTCGGTGATCACGTTCCCCTCCGCATCACGCTGGGGAATACCCGTTTTACGGAAATATTTCTGTGCCAGAATATCGGCGGCAACCTGCGACCACTGCTGCGGCACCTCTACATTGTTCATTTCGAAAACCTTTGACCCATCAGGGTTGCGAAGAAC
>Ga0209083_1001078_pt1 | contig 33682 bp, 39 predicted proteins | sample AM7aDNAmetaG_FD_184132 | JGI IMG/M metagenome (GOLD analysis project Ga0209083, IMG submission 184132) | Freshwater microbial communities from Finland to study Microbial Dark Matter (Phase II) - AM7a DNA metaG (SPAdes) (version 3) | ecosystem: Environmental > Aquatic > Freshwater > Lake ... | reverse complement strand
ATATTTTTCTTTCTTCATTTTATTTAAACTTATTTTTATTGATTCTGGCGAACTTTAGATTAAAGTTAATATAATCTATCACTTTTATATTAAAGTTTGCCAGAAATGAGCTATCATATGAATTTTATCATTTTGAGATAGTTATTGAGATATACAAGTTTCATATGCTTTTTTTGCTTCTGTGCATTTCTCATTATATTCTGATAGTGAGATAAAATTTCGTTGGTATAATCCTAAATAATTTTTTAAATTTTTCTGATAAGTATTATAACAAGCAGTAATATCAGCTTGAGTTTTCGCTGGTTTAATTTCATCTTGTTGTTTCTTACTACAAGAAACAAATAATAATGCAAATAATGCAATTAATAAAATTGTTGTTAATGTTTTCATGTTTTTCATTTTTAGTTATTATTTTTATTTTTGGCTAAGTAAAGGAAATTAATTTTCATTAAAAAATTCCGTTAAATAAAGTTTTCATTTTTATAATATTCATTTTTATAATCTTCATTTTTGAAATAATCAAATCTTATTTTGTTTATTTTATTTTCATTATTTTGTTTTTCTAATTCTTCTTTTTCATATAATTCAATAAAATAGTTTAATAATAGTATGGTGTTTATTTCTTTATCAATAGTTAAATAATAATTTGTATTATTCTTCATACCAATTTTATCAATTAAATAAACACCATATTTAAAGGAATATCTCACAGTGATAACATATTTATCATTCGTAAAACTCATAATATGGTAAATATCAACTTTGCTGGTGTATTCTTCTTCAACCTCTATCTTCCAAGTACCACATCTATATTTATTTTCATAAATATAATTGATTAATTTTTGTTGAACAATTTGTTCTTCTGTTAATTCATTAGATGTTGGTTTACCAACCTTTTTATTTTTTTCTTTTAAAATTAAATTTTTCATTTTCTTTTTATTATTTTTTAAATTATACTGCCGAATAGAATTTTATTTAGAAATGATATTCTTTCATATTCTGATTTTTCAATATCATTAAATAAATCTTTATTTTTAATTTTTTCTGATAACATTTCATATTCTTCTAAATATTGATTTAAAGTACTTGATAAAATCATATTTGAATTTAAATTTAAATTATCTTTTGTATTATTAATTTTTTTAAATTCTTCGTCATCGATTTCAAAATGTTTAACGAATGTATTTAGGTCAAGTTCAGTAATTTCTGTGTGCCAGCGATTTAGGTCTCTAAGAAATACAGCTTGATCTGCTACATAGATTGTAATTTCATCATTATCTTTTTCTGCTTTATAATAATAATTATGATCTTTTTGAAATAATTGTACATCAATCAAATGTACTTTATCGAAATTATTTTGGTTTCCGTCGATCATTGTTTCGGAATAATCTTCAATGCATTTTGCGATTTTAATTTTCTTATTCATTTTCTTTTAATTATTTTTTGTTTTTGTTATATATTTTTTCAATTTTCTTTTTTCTGATTTCTTTTTTAATAAAATCATTTAATAAATTGTATTTAGCTTGATCTGCTACACAGATTGTAACTTTTATTGGAGTTTCATCATTATCTTTTTCTGCTAAATAATTATGATTTTTTTGGATCGACGGAAACCAAAATAATTTCGATAAAGTACATTTGATTGCTTGTTTTATTTTCTTATTCATTTTCTTTTAATTATTTTTTGTTTTTGTTATATATAGTAATCTTTTTTATTCGTTTTTTTCTATTTTGTTTAATTTTTCAATTTTTTGTTTTCTTCTTTCATTTTTTAAATCATTTTTTGCTATTTTGTTTAATTTTTCAATTTTTTGTTTTCTTCTTTCATTTTTTAAATCATTTTTTAAATCTTCAAAAAATAGTTCTATATTTTTAATATTCAATTTTTCATTAAATATATCAAATTCTGCCTTCTTTTTCATTTTTATTTCTATTATTTTTTGTTCAATGTTATGTAGTTGTTATGTTTGTTTTTACACCTTCATAACTTATTGATATTTAGTATTATGGAACTGCGCCCAAGATCATGATATATATTATATATTATATTTATTATATATTTCTTGGTTTTCACCCCCTTTTTTTTTTAATTATTTTAATTATTTTAATTTTTTTCCCCAAATTTTTTTTTTAACTTTAAGTTTTAACCCCCGAATTTTTATATGCATAAGAATTTCTTATTTGATTTAGTTCGAAGGAGATTTATTTACTTTATTATAATTTTATTTTCTAAGAAATAATGAAGTTGAATATAATAACCTTCAGACCTATTATCAGTTTTACAAATATTAAAATAAAAATTATAATTATCAGCAATATAAGTTTTAAGTTTTTCCTCATTAACTACATTATAATTAATACTTGGATTTGGATAAATATTAAACCACCATGTTTTTAATTTGACAGGATCTAATTTGTAAACAGAAGTATTATTTCTATAAACATATAAATCAGGAGTATTTTTATAAATCCAGCCAGGATTTCTATCAGCACGGCATGACCAAGTTTCAATGAATAATGAATCTTTAGAATCAATTTGTTTTTCCTCAATATAGTATTCAGTTTTCCAAAAAGGATCTATATAATAATAGTCTCCTAATGTCCAGCCAGTTTTAGCTACTACTGGTAAAAGATTTGGATAATTCTTATAGAAACCATTATTAACTAACCAATCATGATTTTCATAAGAATTGCCTAAATCTATATTAAAATTACGTTTTTCCATTGTTATCATTTTATATTAATTATTTTTTATTTATTCTTTCAATTGCTATTCTAACGTTTTCATCTAATATTTCAATACCAATATATTTTCTATTATTTTTCTTTGCGGCAACTAATGTTGAGCCAGAACCAGCAAAACAATCTAATACTATTTCATTTTCTATTGTAGAATTTTTTATTAAATATTCTAATAATTCTATTGGTTTTTCACAATCATGCTGTTTATTTGAAGGAATTGCATAATTTAAAACATCTCTTGAACAATTCATACTACCAGCATTATTTAATAATCTTGTATTATTACCTTTAAAATAAAATATTGGTTCGTACATATTCATATAGTTCTTATCAGTATCATGTCCATTAGTATGATTATTTTTTACCCAAATTAAAGGTATAGGTTCAACTGAAAAATATTTTTCAATCAATGGTCTAAACCAAACTATTGAAGTCATGGCAAAGAATGAATATAAATGTCCATTAGATTTAATAATTCGTTTTAATTCTTTAAATGTATCTTCTAACATATTAATATTTTCAATCGAATATTTATCATTAAAAGAAACATTAACGGTTTTTCTTGTTGGAACATAATCAATTAAATAAGGAGGATCAATAATAATACAATCAACAAACTCATCAGGTAACTCTTTAAGTTTTTCTACACAATTACCAAGAATTATTTGATTTTCAAAAGATTTAAACTTAGTTTCAACATCAATTTCATTCTTTCTTTGTTCTTTATGTATATCTTTCTCTACTTGTTTAATTGCAGAACTAATTTTAATTTTTGGTTCTGCTTTAACTTTTTCTTTTACCATTTTAATTTTATCTTCATCTAATTGACTAAGTTTAAAGCCAGCATCAATAGAATTATTAGTAATTGATTCAACAAATTCAACAGTTTCTTTAGACTTATTAGAATTATTATCTAATATTTTATCTACTTTTACATAATTTGATTTTTTCAAACCAACTTTTTCAGCTACTTTTTTATCAGTTCTACCTTTTGATCGTTCGTCCAAATTTGGACTAACGATAGGTTGTTGATTATTAAGTTTGAAAAGTTGTCTTTGTTTGGCTAACTTACTTTCTACTTCTTTATATAATTTAGCTTCTTTACCCTGTTCTATTGTACTTTTAATTCTATAAATATTTTCAGTTAATAAAAATGATAATTCTTCTTCTTTATTTTTAAAATACTTAATCTGATATTTAATAGTTTTCCAACCTAATAATTTAGCAGCTTTAACTCTGCGATGACCAGATACTATTACATTTTCATTATTAATTATAATAGGATGTTCTAAGCTAATATTCATACTTTCAGCCAATTCATTAATATCGTTATCGTTATCATCATATAATTTATTATTATACTGATGTTCTATTAATGTATCTATTTCAATTTCATTTAAGTTTATTTTTTGAAAACCATCTTTTCTTGTTTCTTCCCAATTTATAATTTCTTCTATTTCTTTTGAAATTACAGGTTCTTTTTTATCTATTGCTTCGATAAATTCATTTACTTCATTTTCATTTTCTTCATACATATTAATTTTAATTATTTTTTGAAACTCTTTCAAGTTTATTTATTATTTTTTATTCAAGTATTCAAGTATTTTTCTTTTTTAAATCATATTCTTTAATTTTAATTTCCATTTTACTTGTTATTATTTTTTTTAAGTTTTTCAGATAACTTATATTTATTCGATATTGTATAATTTGTAATTAAATCTTTAATAATTATACTTGTTGATCTTTTATCATCATCAACTAATGCCACTAAACGAAACATTTCGTAATCATTTTCATCAATCCATATTGATTTCATTTTTTTGTTTTCTTCCCATTTTCTTTTCATTTTGCTTTTATTATTTTTATAAGTTTTTCAACTTTGTATTATTTACTAATTTTTTCAATTTTTTCTTTTCTTTCTTCTGAAATTATAAAATTAAAAGGAACTTCTTTAACATATAATTCTTCCCCCCCATAATAGAAATGTTTTTCTCTCACTTGAATATATAACATTGTTGAGCCTTCAAATTCTTTAAGATTAGAATTTCCATTTAGTTTCGATGATAATTTTTCAACCTTAAAAGAAAATAAATTTTCAGGTTTTGATAAATTTTTTGTATAAATCATTTTAAATCCATTATTTTTTAAATATTCAACTTTTTCGTAATTGAATTTTAAATTGTTTAATTCTGTTGTTAAAGTTTTCATATTTTTCATTTTGTTTTGATTATTTTTTGTTAGTTTCTAAACTAATTTATACAGTATATAGTAATAAAAAAAATCAAAGTTTTACTATTTTCGTATTTTTTAGCATAAATTATTATCGAATTTCGCAAAAACGTTAATGTATAGCTGTTGGTTAAGGAAAATTATTTTAAAAATAAATTGTTAAAAAATGTTAAAATTTAAAAACGATTTTAAAGCGTTCTAACAGCTCCATTATTCTAAGTTATACAAACTACCAACTCGAACAAGTTCGTTCAATGGGTAAGCACGTTTCTATACCCAATAGAAAACCATAACTATTAATACCAAACTTTTTTAATTCCAACTTTTTTTATATATACTACTAATATGGAAATAAAATTAGTTAGGAAATTCAGAAATAAAAAATATTTATAACAATATGTTAAGTTTTTTAAAAACAAAATTAGGAATAATGTTAATGATGTTATTCGCTATAATAATATTATCAATTACTTCTTATACATTCATTCGAAAATATAATAATGAGTTAAAAGAAACTGAAAGAATGAGTAATAATCTTTACAATTCAAGTTTTAAATTAGATTCTTTGAAAACAAAATCAGGAGAATTACAATATATTGTTAATAATTTGGAATTAAAAAAGAATGAATTAGTAAAATTTAATTCTAAATTGGTTAATGATATTAATAATTTAAACGTTAAATTAAAAAATGTTCAAAGTTTGATTGTTGCTAAACCTATTTATATTTTTAAACTAAAAACAAATGATACTATTAAGATTGAAAAGAAAACAGATACTACATTTATTGCCAATTATGCAGATAATTGGATTAATATGAATCAAAGAATAAATTTAATTGAAAATAAAAAGAATATTAAAATAGTTCAATTATCAATAACAATGAAGGATTCATTAATTATTGTTAATGAAATAAAATATAAGCATGTTTGGATATTCTGGAGAAGGGCAATAGGTGGTAAATTACATATAAGTAGCAAAAATCCTTACTTTCATTTGGAGAAAATGGAAAGTTATGAAATAAAAAAATAAGATAAAAAAATTATTTAATATTTGTAATATTTTGTTCTAAAATATCTGGAGTAGTATTTTGTATATTTTTTCTTGTTGTTAATCCTTCGGACCACGCTTTTAATCCCGAAAGACCTGCGGATAATGAAAAGGATACGATCATAACTTCCGAATTTTTAAAATAAAAAGAAAATATAGATCCCAAAATTATTATTATAAGAGCAATAATTTTAGAAAAAGTTATAAATATATTTATTTTTATTTTGCACATATTTTTGCTATTTGGATTTTAATTTCCGTCGTATCAACGGCGATTGTTTTTGCAAATTCTTCTAATTTTTGAACAATTTTCTCATGTGATTGAGAATTATCACAATGAAAAATCTCCATTTTTCTGTTTAATTCTTTTATCGAAGCATTTTGATCAACTTTATTTTCTCTCAATCGAACTTCGATATCTACAATTTTTGTACTCATTTTGGTTAAATCTTTTTGTATTCTGATCCAGGCGGAAATCAACATTCCACCATTCATCAACACGATAGATATCAGCATCAGTATTTCAGTTATGGACATAGTTTTTTATTTATTTTTTAAAAACATGAAATTTAAAAACATGAAAGATTATATGTTATTATAATATTATCAAATGTTGTTATATTTATTATATTATCAGTATTATTTATATCATTTATTTTATTCTGAAAAATACATGTTGCATTATCACTCATATATTGATATATTGCGGATAAAAAATCAGAAGCAAATGTATTATTATTATTTGTTGTTGATTGATAAGTAATTGTATCAGATTCTGTTACATGAGTATCAGGATCTGTATATGATGCCGATAAAATGAATGTAGATCCTGCTGTTACAGAATAAAAAATTATTTGATCTATTTGACCAGATGTTGCTGTTGATCCTGAAATGTTATTAATATTTCCTCCACATAAATTTTTAAAGCATGGTATTGTAGCTGTTATTCCAAAATCGAAAAAAATTCCTTCCACGTTATCATCCCAATTTATTGGTAATTCAACATTAATAGGATAAATAAATTTATTAAAATTATGTGGAATTTCCTGTTGTAATGCTCCAAGAAACATCATTAATTTATTTATCATAGTATAATAATTATTGTGATCTTTATCTAATTTATCAGCCAAAAATATTCTTACGTTATATTTTACTTTTCCGAATTCTTGAATAATCATAGGAGCTGGAGTAATAAAGGCAGCTGGATAACTTTTTCCTCTCTGAGCAGATATTCTAGATTTATCATCAATTTTCATGATAAAATTCATTTTATAAATTTCTCCAGCATAATGAACAGTAGTTGCTGATAACCAATTCTCAACCATCGTTATAAATAAATCGTATGTTAATATCATTTTTTAATATCTTTTTGTTGTTTTTTAAATTTATACTCTTGTTGACAAATTGAAAATGCATAATTTTTTGAAATTCCAGCTTCTAATTTTGTTTGAATACAACGAGCAATAAAAGTATAGCTATTATCTCTACTATAATAATGATGATTCCGGAAAATATAACTATAAGTATTTAACATAACATTATCTATATCTTAAATTTTTTTTTATTCTATGTATTGGAAATGTAGTTACTGTTTTTTTGCAGAAACTACCAAAATATAAAGGATATTTAGATCTATTTCTCGACATATGTTCTATCATTTCTGTTCTCCTATCATCTATTTTTCCTTGCCAACGTTGATGTTCCATTGATATCAACTTATCTGGAGATATAATAGATTGAGAACTTGTCATATTTCTTATTCCATCAGATTTTAATTGATTATATAAATTCTCAACAAGTTCATTTGCAACTCCATAACTTATAATATCATATAAATAATTATCTAAAATATAAAAATCATCTGTAGTATATCCAGAAGTACCAGAAGAAATATAAACATTATATAATTTTTCCCAATATTCATATCCCAATGTATTCTTACATAGTGTTCGTTGCGTTAATACTGTAGCCCATTCGATCAAATCAGCATCAATATCTGAATCAATCCAAAGATTTCTTTTTTTAATGTCATTTGTACTTATAATAGCTATCATTTTTATATATATTTTTTACATTAATTTTTTTAGATCAGAATAAGGCTTGTTGATTTTATTTTTCCAATCTAAAACAACATCTTGTTCGTATTGCTTTTGAAAAAATTCATATTCATCTGTTCCACCCAATTTACCGGGTTGAGGAAGAATAATTTGAACTGGAACTTGATGTCCAGTTACTATTTGAAAATCTGTGTAATCAGGAAGAAACATATATTTTCCATCATCCTGTTGATTATTAAAGGGGGTGAAAACTGGAGCTTCATCCATACGACCATGAGTTACGATGATTCCGCCGGCATTTTTTGATCCCGAATTTTCTTGCACGAAAAGAGCTTCTTCTCTATTTTCTTCTTCTTCTGATAATGGATTCGGAAGGTGTAGAATTCCATTGCTTACAAAATTTTGTTTTATTAGGCTTGAAAAATATGTAGCTAATTCGTTCTGAACGTATATATATTTAAGGGCTGCATTGTAATAAGGCTTGGGATAAATATCAGTTTGGCGACCATCTTTCCAATAATATATTTGATGTGCAGCTGATTTTTTATTTGTTGAAAATTTATCTAATTTATACCATTTTCTATAACTTGTTTTAAACCAATCATTTGAATACATATAATATTCTATTTCTCTTGTATCTTTATCGACCAAACCAGCTCGAACTTTATCAAATGGAAGAGATTTCATTTCAACTATATTTGTGTGTAAATAATTCCATTTGATTTCAATGGCAAAACCCCCAAAAATAATAGCATCAAATGATATTTCTGAAAAAAATCCATCATCAATACCAAAATTAATTTTATTATGTAATTTTTTTAAAATCGCACCGTGTAGGGGGCTAGTATAATATAGTTCTAGGAGTTGTGCAAACCATGTATCTGATACTGGTTTATCTCGATTTGTAATGTAATATCCACCTTGGGAAAAATTTTTAATCTCTTGTAATTTTGGAATATTCATAATCTCAAAATTCACTCGAAAGTTTTTCCCTTTATAATTAATTGTTTCTACTTGTTCTTTATATGAACTTGAGTTGTTATTTAGATCTTCCAACATTATTATTGCTTTTTATTATATATAATAAAAAAAAGCTATTATAAAAAATAATAGCTTTTTCAAAATAATAATGAAGAAAATTAATAATTAAAAATTCCCTTATCTCACAACATATGTTGAAACAAAGGTTGATTGTAAAGCATCTGAAAGAATATATATACCGTTTTTCTCTTTTCCTTTTAATTCAACGGTAATACCTTCAAATGTTGCTTCATCTGTTCCGGCTGTACCACTAGAGAAAAATAGCCCCCTTTTAATACCAACGGCAAAAAGAATTCCATCCATATTTTCATAAATTACGACCATTCTTCCGGTTTTCATTTGATTAAAAATATTTAACGTATCTTTATTTGTGTTTGCGATTTTAAATTTAACCGAAGGTACACTAATACTTACCCCATTGCTTATTGATACCGCTGGTGTATCTACGCTTGCCCCCACGTCCTGGAGCAATTCAAAGCGATAAAAATATTTGGTTGCGCCAGTCAACATTGTTAGACCGGATAAAATAACTCCAGTTGTATCTACCACAGATGATAAAATATTTTCGTATGAACTTATATACATCCTTCCAATTCCGGGATCACCGTTCATGCATGCTGTTAATTGATCTATATTTAAATTTGAACAAGCCATTTGTTTATATTTTTTTTATTTTTAAAAGGTAAAAGGATATCCTTTTACCTTTAATTTTTTAATAATTATGCAGAATATGTAATATAAGAACCAAAATAAAAATTAATACCAGCTTTAAAATGGCATGAAAATTGTCCACGTTCTTCATAAGGATTCCACATCAATGAGAATTTTTCAAATTCTCCCATCAAATCATCCAATCCAACTAAATTGTAAGCAGGTGTGATAACTGTTGCCACCCATGCATTTGGATTCTCAGATGATAAACCTGGCGTTCCAACAACATTAAGATTTGTATATGCTGGAAATGCGAATGAAGTAGTTCCATCGTTGTTATTAACATCGATATGAAAGTTACCAGAACCTGTAGGACCATCTCTAAGAACAGCAAGCATCTTGCGCAAAATTGCGGGAGATACAAACCATGTCAATTTTTCACCTTGAATCGCCTCTGGTAATTTAGAAATCATTGTAGCTTGAATACTCATTAAATCAGTATATGTTCCACCTGTCAGAAATGTAGCCCAACTAAAAGATGTAGTAGTTACACGGTCCGTTGCTGTTATACCTGTTCCAATGGATGCTGGAAGAAGGTTACCTAAACCGGTCCATGAATCTCCAGATGTTGAACCTGTTTGAGTTCCCCAATCATAAAATTCAATGTCTCTTGCGATATATTTGGCTTTTAATTCTGAATACAGCGTTTCGAAAGGTAATTCTGTATTGAAACCAGGTTGCAAACTTAATTGAGTTGAATAGTCATTCAAATCTTCTGGGTATAGTAACTCTTGGCTCATCATGGGTGTAACCGATATATCCTTCACAGTGATGGTTGTTACGCCCACTGGATTCCATCCTTTTGCATATTTCTGCAAACCAGAACTAGTATTAACGTATTTTAATTCATCGATATGCTTACAACCATCTTGCCTTGATATAAGTTTTCTGGTTGGAGCTCCGATAATAGCTGCACTCAGAAGTGTTTGTCCTTCAGCATTGGTCCAAGGAGATAATGATGTTAAATTTAAGGTAAAATCTGATTTTACCAAATCTTGTTTGAACTCTGTTGACCAAATCGATTTATGGGCTCTTGCAGATTCGAATACACTCTTAATTTCATCGTTAGTTAATCTCATATTATATTATTTATTTTTTATTTCTTAATTTTTTGGCTTGAATCATTCTTACCTGAGCCATAACAGGATCAATATTTTCATTTTCAATTTCATCAGCTTCGAAACGATTTACGAATCTAGCAGGAGAATTTTTTTCTAAAAAATTTTTTAATTGTTTATCAACTTCAGTTTTAATATTTTCTGCGGACATTTTCTGTTCGTTTGTATTGGTTTGATCTGTTGATGTTGATGCTGTATTTGTATCATTTGTAGTTTCAGGAGTATTTCCTTTTTCGATTGCATCTACTCTATCTGATATTGTTTGTAATTGTGCTGTAATATCATCAAACATTGAACTTAATTGTTCGATTGTATAAACTGTACCTGCAGTTGTTTGATCTTTACTTGTTTGATCAGCATTTTCATCATTTGTTCCACCGTTTGCGTTTGAAATTGTATTATCTTCAAATTTTTCCATTTTAATATTTTGTTTTTCCATCGTAGTTCCATATACACCGCTTACAATACCAACAGCTCCATCAGCCATTGCTGGGGGAGTTTCTAGAGGATTAGGAATAGGCTCATTTTTAAGTGGATTTATGATTTGTACGATTTTACCTTTCTGAACTTCTATGATAACCCCATCATATGGGCATGCAAGAACGTAGGGACCATCTGCAAGGTCAACAAGACCTTCTGATGTTTTAACTTTTACACTTACTTTTGTGCCAAATTCACCATCTAAGTTCAAAAAAGTACCTGATTTGGTTCTAATCTCGCCGTTAAACTTGATAATCTTACTTATTTTTATTGCTTCATCAAAATAATTATTCATAAATATATAAGTATTTTATAATATATAATAAGAAAATTAAAAAAAAAAATGTTAAAAGAAATTTATTCCAAATTTATCCATCTTTTCTATTTCTTCTTGTCCTCTTTTCAAAGCAAAAAGATCATATTCGATATCTAAACCTTTAATTTCTTGAACTATTTCTTCTACTTTTTCTATTGCTTCTTCTAATGTATCTCCGCCTGCAACAACAGAACCAACGTAACCGTTTGGAGTTATATGTGGAATATCATTTTTCATCATTATATGATTTAATTTCACATTTTTTCTATATTGATCAGGAATAAATACAGGCAAAAAGTTTTTTTCATTGGTTCTTGATTGTAATAATAGTTCGCAACCATATTCTTTTTCAAATTCTGGTTCTATAACTTGCCCTTGCGTTGCTTTATATATCATTTCAGGAAGATTTTTAAACATATATTGCCTTAAATATTGTGGAGGAGTTGGTTCTCGCATGGTGAAATCCATCATATAGCTTTTTAAATCTTTTGTTATTCGTATTTCATCCGAATATGAGCCTCTAAATCCATAGGTTCTAAAAATGGGTGATAAAGTATCTGATATAATTGTAATTTGTTCGGGAATATCGAAACGATTCATTATTCTTCCAAGATATACCTTGTTTTTTATCTCAATTCCAACGAGATTATAACGGGAATATTGGCCATTTACGCATATTAAATCCATTCCAGTTTCAATAGAATCAGGAATATTATCTTCTACAAGGAATTCAAAATCATCTCCAACGGCTCCTAACTTTCCTTCTAGCTCATCTATCCATAATTCGGATAGAGCATAGTTTTCTGAATGCCATGTTTCAGCTATTCCTCGAAAAGTACTATCAATTTTTACCCAAACATCTTCATGTTCTTGTAAATATTGATGTAATGCTTCTGTTCCTCTGATGATTTTATATGAAACAACAGGAAGATCTAATTGTTCTAATATTTTTTTACCAAAAGATCTATCTAATTCTAATATTTCTGCTTTCCTGGAACCATAAACTAGTTTTCCTTGTGCTTCTAAATAGCATTGTAGATCACCTTGTAGTATACTCGTAAAAATAAATATATCAATATCTTTAATATAATCAAAAATTCCATCTATTCTTTCTATTTGTTGTATATTTCTGCCTATATAATACTCATTTACTATAGTATATCCAATTTTCCATTCGCAAAAATAATAAACTTTCTTAAATTTTTCTGATAATTGTATAGCCAACTCAACAGAATATCCATCATCTACAACGCAAGCTACTTTATCTTGCAAAAAGCTATAAGGTCCAAAATTTATCATAATTTTTTATCTAATTTTATTGCTGAAAAATAAGCCTCTATTGAAAAACCAACAGGAACAGCTTTAACGTATTCCCATAATTTTTTTGTTTGTATTTTATACTCAGCCCACCATTCTAACCAGCTACCATTTAAATCATAATTCTCTGTTAACCAAGATTTTACCAATATTGCATCACCAGTTATATCATCTGCATGATCTATTGTTAATCTATCAGAAAAAAACATTGAATGCATTTTTCTAATTGATTCTTTAGAAAAATAAATATATCCTTGTTGACCTTTTCCGTTAATATCTGTTCTCGGAATAAATTCTCCAGAACGCATAATCAATCCTCGAATAGTTTTCTTTTCCTCATTAAATATGTTGAAAAAAATATTTTTATTTATTGGTTTTTCTTCTGCAAAATGTTGTAAAAATGTTTTATTTGCTGGAAATTGTACTATTGAGTTTTTCTCTATATCTTCTACATTCCATTCAACAACATCTACAGCTGAATTATAAATTCTATAATATTCTTCTTGAGTTATCATACTTATAAGTATTTTTTAATATATAATATATTATTTGATTTTAAAATGATGATCTATTCTGCAGAACAGCTACTTTATTATTCTGTTTTTGAATATCTGATTGAACAACATATACTTTTTTATCGTTAATCATACCTGCAAGAGATTTTAAATCATCTGGATGTAATCTTGTATTTGTTTGCACAGCTTGTCCAGCATTTCCTTGTTCCACAAATCCTTTCATGCCTATTTGGCTCATTGCAGTAGCGTTAAGAACAGCTTCATTCGGATGTAACATAGCTGGAATACCATTTTGATCACCATTTGGAGATGTAAAACCACCTGAAGCGAATGATGGTACTTTAGATGTTCCTGATTTATAACTTAAAGGTTTGGCTGCGATGATTGCAGCATCTGCAAGACCTAAACCCAAAGTAATAGCAGCCATAGCTATACCAGTTGGTCCTCCCATAGCTAAACTCATAACAGCAGATAGAAATGCTCCAATAATTGCTTGCTCAACAGCATTTTCTTTTTGTTTTTTTGCTGCTTCTTTCTTTGCTTCTGTTTCTTTTTTTGTTTTTTCAGCATCCAGCTTATCTTTTCTGCGTTGATATTCTGCATCACTTATAAATTTACGCTGATTGAGCTTATCTAGGTTGGATTGGCTCTTTTCGGTCATCTTATCTATACTATCTAATGTTTTATCTAATGTTTTTTGTATTTGATCAGATGCGTTTTGAAAAATGCTCCCTGTAATTTTACCAGCAAGATCTACCAAACCTCCTTCAATATCTTTTAAAGTTTTTTTATGTTTATCTTTTAATTTTTGCTCATCTTTTGATGTATCAGCTTGTAGATATATATTTTTTAAATCTTTTTCCCGCTGCTTATTTAAAGTATCTAACTTTTCCCAATATTCTTGTTCTGTTATTATTTTTTTATCTAAATCATCTGATAATTTTGCTTCTTCTAAATCATAATATTTAGTAACATCTGCTAATTGTTGAGCATTGCTTTCTTTAATCAAATTTTGGATATGTAGTAATCCTTCTTTCGTTGGATTTTTATCGTAATATTGCCTTGCTATATCTATTTTTTTTGCATATGTTTCTTTATCGATATCTAATGAATCTTTTGCTCTTTTACTTTGCTCAATTAAACTTTTATCTGATGTTGGTTTAACAGCTTCTGGAGTTTCTTTTTCAGCTCCTATAACAATACTATTAATATCCTTTTGATTTTTTAATTTTAGAGATTTAACTTTTGCATCATATAATTCTTGTGATATAATTTTATTTTTTAATTGAGCATCTAAATCTTTCAACTCTAATTGATAATTATTATCATTATCCATCAGTTGTTGAATCCAATGTTTATCTATTAAACCATTTAATTGATCATTATATTCTTGTTGTGTTATAGTTTTATCATCTAATGATTTTTTTAATTTTGTTTTATCATCATCATAACTTTGATTGTGTATATCCTGAATTGTTTTTGCTTGATTTATTTCCTCTTCTATTCCATCATGTATAGATTTATATTTATCTTCTCTAGCTTTTTTTGCATCAGCCGCAGCTTGTGCGAGATCTGCTTTATTTTGTCCAGATTCCTTTTTTAAATTTGCTTTTTGATTATTTGATTGTGCAGTAATTGCATCAGTTATTTTTGTTTTTCCTTCTATCAAATGTTGATATGTAGCACCATCAATACCGTATAGTGCTTCCCACATTGCTTTGGCTTGAGGATTAAGAGCTATTTCTTTATTTAATTGCTCTTTATCCATTGATAATAGTTTATCGAGTAAAACTTTTTTCTGAACTACATTCATTCCATTAATTTTAACAGTGGATAAAAATTTAGATTCCTCTAATTGTGCTGATTTTTTAGCTTCTTCTACATAATGTTTATCAATTTCCGCTTGTGCTGTCATTACTTTTTTCAATGCCTCAGCCCTAACTTTATGGCTATTTGCTTGATCAGAAAAAATTAACATTTGTTCTGCAATCACCTTCTTCAAATCAGCTTCTCGTTGAATAAATGTTAAATGTGCTATATTCATTTCTTTTAATCCTTTTGCATAATCTTGTCCAGCTGTATATGCTTCACCAATGGCACCACCAATACCTTTCCAAGCATCACCCATTTCACCCAATCCCTTTTTAAAATCTCCTTTTAAAAAATCAACGATTCCAAGAACGAATTGACCCAATGTATTCATTACAACTTCAACTACATTCTTTATTCCGCCTATAATTTCTTTAAATTTTTCACCACCACTTGCTGTTCCAGTAAAAGCTTTACCAAGAGCAGCAAGTATAGCTACTAATGCTGTAACTCCAAGTACAATCCATCCAATAGGAGATGTTAATAATGCTTTTGAAAATTTTTCTACCATTTCAATGGCTCCACCAATTGCTGGAGAAAGAACAGATGTTGCGCCTTTTAATTTTCCAAATCCAGCAGTACTATTTGATATCTCTCCGGTCATGTTTTTCATTTTACCTTTAAGATCATCAACATCAGCTTTAGATTTTTTAAAATCCATAGCATTACTAGCTTCTTTCATAGAAGCACTCGCTTTTTTAAGTTCTTTTTCTAAATCTAATAAACTTTTAAAATCAACTTCTACACCAATTTTTGTATTTTTATTCATTTATATTAATTTTTTTTAAAACATTATCACAACTTATAGAAAAAATAGTTGCATTGTTGATAGATTCATCTATAACTATATAATAAAACATTTTAAATTTCATTTCCTTTGAAATTTTATGTTTTATGAAAAATTTATGTATAAAAAATAAATTTTTGAAAGATATTTTTAATTTTTCTGGCTTAACATTTCTTAATTCGAATAATAATTTGAAAATTTTTATCATTTTTTATCTTTATTTTTAATAATAATATGGAATTCTTGCATGAGTTCCATTAATATAAACAGATATCCAACCATCTGGATTTCCTAAAAATGTTGATGCTCCACCATATTTATTTGTTAATTCCATCCAGTTTGTACTTGTAGATCCTGGAGCTGTTCCAGCTGAACCTGCTATAAAATTAATAGTATCTCTACTTGTTGAGCCAATATTAATTCCTGTTGTTCCTGAATGAGCAGATCCTAAATTTATTGTTGTAAATCTTGGACTACCTGAACTATCAGATTGTCCAAGATTAATAAAATTTCCTACGTTCGTATATCCAGGTGTAGTTTCATTAATACCACCAATATTAATGTTTGAAGATAATATATTAATATAATCAAAATTATTTGGATAATCTGGATCTGTGCTTATAAATAAATTACCATGACTATTTTCACTAAAGGTATATAAACTAATTTTGTCACCAATATTAAAATCAATGGTAGAATTTTCATTACCTGAAGGATTTGAAAGTAAATTTAAAGTTAAAGAATTTAATTGTCCTGCTACATATTTCAAATTTTTAATATCTATAATTGTTCCATTTGTAACATAGCTTTCACTAATACTACTATCTACAAATGATGTTGTTCCAGAAAATTTAGGTATAGTTCCAGATGTTCCAGAAATTATACCAGATCCAGATGTTCCAGATGTTCCTGATGTTCCATTAGATCCTGTTGATCCCATTGAACCAGATGTTCCAGAAGTACCAGATGTTCCATTTCCAGATGTACCAGATGTTCCAGAAGAACCAGTATATCCACTTGGAATATTTTGCCAATATCCATAACCTTTAACATCTGATCTTAATATTTTACCATCTCCTGCATTATCTACAATTTGAAATGTTGATCCAGAACCAATTATTGTTCCTGATAATGAATATAAATATCTTGTTTCTATCATTTTTATTATTTATTTTTAAACTGCTTTAGTATATAACGTATCTGTTATAAAATCTTTATTATTTATAAACGCTTGAGTTTTCCAGTTTGTTCCATCATTTTGTTGAAATAATAGTTGACAATTATCATCCATTCCTATTCTCCAATCTCCCTGCATTCCGCTTCCAATATAAATATATGATGAATTTGATACTTGTATATCTCCATCAAATGTTATTGGATTAATATTTGATGCTGCTGTTATAATACCATTCTTTACTGTTGATTGGGTTGATAAAGTTATTGTTCCAGAATATCCTCCTGATCCATCTGTTGATTTATAGTTTGTTGATGGCTGAAAATAAGTACTCTTTGTTGTTCCAGAAATTTCTAATTTATTACTTGGAAAATTAACACCAATACCAACATTTCCTGTATTTGCGGCTTGAGCAAGAACAATATAAGTTGAATCTTCTGATCCAATATTTATTGTTTTACCCCCTATAGATGTTGAATTATTATAACCTGCTGCGGTTGGTCCAATTATTATATTATGCCCTTCTAGTTGAGTAGTACCAGAAAATAAATCAGTATATACTGCCAAACTTAAAGGAGAATATATTGCTGGATAAGTTCCATCTAAAATAATATTAGAACCTGATTGATGCATTATGCTATTTCCTAAAACGGAAGATGATGTAAATAATGGAATATAATTTGTAGTTCCAGAAACAGAACCATAACCAGAAGTTCCAGAAGTACCTGAACTTCCTGATGTTCCAGAACTACCAGAAGTTCCAGATGAACCTGATGTACCTGCAATTCCTATTCCTGATGTTCCAGAACTACCCGAAGTTCCAGAAGTACCAGAACTGCCTGCCGAACCAGATGAACCATCATTTCCAGAAAGCGAAAATCCAATTACATATTGTGTATTATTATTTAAAGAGAAAATATTACCTGATAGGCAATAAACATTAAATTGATAATAATCATAATGTGGAACACCAGCATTTATTCTATAAAAATTATAATTAGTTCTATTATTCAACTCTGTTAATTGAATAATAGAATTGTATGAATACATATTCAATAAACCCTGTGTATCATTATTATTAATATCACCATTTGAAATATTAATAATCGAAACAGAATCTGCAGATGTATCATCACAAGTAAAATAAGTTGATGTTGGAGTATAACCAGTTGAAAATTTCCAAACATCAGAAGTTGCACCATGTACACCATCAGAACCTGATGTTCCATCAGCACCTGCATTACCTGATGTACCAGAAGTACCAGAAGAACCTGATGTTCCAGAAGTTCCAGAAGAACCTGAACTGCCTGATGTACCAGATGTATTTGCGGAATATGATGTCCAAATTCCTTTTCCATTTGCATCAGATGTTAATACTTTACCTATACCTTGATAACCATCAATAATTTTTATACTTCCAGCTATTTCTAATTTCTCTGATGGATTAATTGTATTTATACCAACATTACCTTCATCAGTTATTCTTAATGCTTCAGAAGGTCCAACATTTCTTTTCCATGTTTTAAAATTCCAACCCCAACCTAAAGAATCAGCTGTTACAATTGTATTAATTGTAGCTACGGTTGCATAATTTCCAAGTTGAGAAGAAATAATTGGTACCTCAGTATTTAAATTTAATGCTGAATGGCTAACAGATAATGATGTTAAAGGATTATTTGTATTAATTCCAATATTACCAGAATTTAAATTCCATATATTTCCTGATGTTGAACCAGTCCATAAACCATCATTATTTCCCGAAGTTCCAGAAGTTCCAGAAGAACCTGATGTTCCAGAAGTACCAGAAGAACCTGATGTTCCAGCACTACCAGGATTTCCTGAACTACCCGAAGTACCAGAAGAACCTGATGTTCCAGAAGTACCTGAACTACCCGAAGTACCAAAACCTGATGTACCTGAACTACCTGATGTTCCATTTCCAGAAGTTCCGGAAGTTCCTGAACTGCCTGATGTACCTGCTGTACCTGTTCCAGAAGTTCCTGAACTGCCTGAAGTACCAGAAGAACCTGATGTTCCAGATGTTCCAGAAGAACCTGATGTTCCAGATGTTCCAGAAGAACCTGATGTTCCAGAAGAACCATCTCCACCACCAGCGCCCGCTAGATTAATTTGCCAATTTGAAAATGTTCCTGTTCCAACAATATTTTGATTATTAGTTACAGAAAAACCGCCATTTGTTGAATTATAACTTACAACAATTGATTGAAAATGATGGGAAGAATCTCCAGTATATGAAATTAAAATTGCTTGAGCAGTTGTCCAGCTTAATCCAGTTCCGCCAGTAAAAGTTATTGTTGTACCTGACAAAGTAGGAATTAAAATTGTTGATGTTGATGTTGTTTTATATTTATCTGATGTTCCAGATGTACCTGATGTTCCAGATGTACCTGATGTTCCAGAAGAACCAGATGTTCCTCCTAATGAAGTTAAATTAGTCTTGTAAAGTTTATAATTATTAGTAGAATCTGCTACTACAAATTCATCAGTAGCAGTTAAAGAAGAAATTGTATCAAGAGCATGTATATTTGGAATTGGATTTTTAGTTCCTGTTGTAACTTCTACAACCTGATCATTTCTTTTACTATCAGAAAAATCAATTAAAATTTCATTACTTTCAGAAATATAAATTTCTTTACTAAATTCACCAGACAATATATCAATTACATTAATAAAATTAATGTCATGTATACCAACATTAAATGTTGTATGAGTTACTCCTGAATATAATATATTACCAATAAAATTAGTATAAATTTCATTGTTAATAATATCATTAGCAATAATATTATTATTAACATTATCACCGATAACATTACTTTGAAAATTAATTTGAATTGTATTATTATTAAAATCGTTTCCTATTTCATTTCTTTGGAAGTTCTCAAATATTGTATTTGTATTAAAATTATTACTAATATCATTATACTGAAAATTATCTCCTATTCTATAATCAGAATTATTTGCATTATAATTATTATTAAAATTATTTGATATTACATTATATTGAGCGTTATCTCCAATAATATTATATTGCATTTGATTTCCTATTTCATTAAATTTAAAATAATTATAAATAATATTACTTTGAAAATCATTTTCGATTAAATTAGATTCCATTTGAATTCCAAAATAATTATTCATACATTCATTTTTAATAAAATTTCTTGCACAATTATTATTAAACAAATTATATTGGCATGAAACTCCAATTGAATTTCCCATAAAATGTTGTAAACAATTAAATTGAAAAATATTATCAAAAATATTACTTTGTATATCTTCTGCTAAATTGTTTTGAAAACTATCTCCAATATCATTACCAGTTACATAATCGCAAATATTAAAATTAAATCCATCTCCAATCGAATTACTGGAGAATAAACCATCATGAATATAGTTTGCAATAAAATTATTACCAATATTATTTAACGAGAATATTGAACAAATTGTATTATTATAACAATTTTCTGCAAAATTATTAGAAATTGAATCTATTGTTATTCCTGAATTAATAAAAATATTATTATTGTAAACAACATCATAAACCCTACCTATAATAATATCTTTATAAAATTCGCAGATATTATCTCCATCAAAATTTGAAAATGTATAAAAATCTTTATATTCTGATGAACTTGAAAGCGTTATTGTTGTTCCATCTTTTGAATTTGTATTACCAATATTAATTGTATCAGATTTCCAAGAAACATAATCCTCGTTGTTTACAACAAATTGCCAATTTACTGTATCTATATCCGGAGAATTAGTTGAACCAGAATAATAATTTGTTTTTAAAACATAAAGTTTATTATTATAAGTATTAATACTTGGATTAAAATATTCTGTATTTTCGGTCCAATCAGGAAATGAACTCAAATCTATTTTCCATCTTCTAAATTTAATATTTCTCCAATCATAATATGTTGCTAAATTTAAATTTGTATCTTTTCTATAATAAATTTTTCCTGGTCTTGTAGTAATACCATCTTCGCATAGATTATCATTTATATTATAATAAATTATATCTTCTGGAAATGCTTCTGAAAAAACCGAATTTAAAACTTCATGATTTGAAATTGCTCTAATTAATAAATTTTCTGTTAAACCAGAATAAATTTCTGTTGTTTCTTGCAGTTGATACCAAGTTTGAAAAGGCATTCGATAAAATGTACCATCTGATAATCCTGAATTTGAAATTAAAGTTATTAAATCATCATAAGTTATATTAATAGCATCATTGAAAGGAAATTTTGTATTATTAATCCATGTTTCATTTGAATTTTTAATTTCTAAATCATTTGAATTAATAAAAACATTATTTGTATTACCACTAGCAACATTTATATTTGAACTATTAATAGCTGCGCCGTTTCCATAAAGTGTGTTTGAATCTCCTTGAACAATAAAATTTGTTCCATTGATAATATTCTTTTCACCTGATATAATTCCATTAGCACTTAAAGGATATATATTGGCTGGATTATCATAAATAAAAGGGCGAGAAGTATTTCTTTGTAATCTTCTTGTTTTTAATAATTCTATAACATTGTTAATTTTTTTTGCCATTTTATATTTAACTATTTTTTGTTGTTGATATTTGTATTTTCCAATTATTTGGATCTTCTACAAAATAAGATGGATAATCAGTTAATTGAATCAATTCTACTTTACATGATTTATTTAAATTCCAATCAGATATTTTATTTAAGATATATATATTATTATCTATCATTATTTTTTTTCTAAAATCTAAATTTGATATATCATTTAAATTTAACCAAACTGTATATTTAACTATTTTTGAATTTGGATTAATATATGTTAAGAGTTTATTTTTCCAATATTTTGTATAGATATTATTATTTGTATTATTCGCTGTTAAATAATAATTATTTACTCCATAATTTAAATCATCTGTATCATTTAAATATGGATTTAATAAAGGTCCAGCATATGGTTGATAATCTTTAAATTCGAAATCAGATATTGATCTTATTGTCCAGTTTGCAAGAACAGAAGCACCAATAGGATTTTCTATATAACTTATAGTATAGTATAGGTTGAATAATGGATCAGGATCATATTTAATAACATTTCCAAACATTAAAACATCTTGATTATCATTATTAATAAATAATATTTGTTGACCTGGATCAAAACTTGTTTGGGTAAACATAGTGCAGTAACCAGATCCTAAACTTATAACTACATTGTGAGAACCATGATCTAAATCATCGGTATATCCATATTCTTCTTCATAATTTCCAAAAACAAGCAAAGTATTACCAGTATTTGGATTAGTAATCTTATTTCTAAACCATAATCTTTTATTAAAAGTTTCTTCCGAAGGAATATTTATATATTCTGGTCTCGAATCAACGTTATAAATTTGAGGAACTATCCATTTTGTTGTTCCAAAATAGTTCATTGCTGTTGGAGAAAAAGAATTCATTATCTCTTTTGTATCAGTATTTAAATACGGATTCTGAATTCGTTGATTTCCCCATACTTTTTGATATTGATCTGAGTATTTTTTTAGGTTTGTATCGTTGGTATCATCTTGATAATGCATATAAACTCTTTGATATAGCAAATCTGGTATAGTTTCTATCTCAATATCTCCAGAATCATCTATTTTATTTATGGTATTACCAGAAGAATCCGTTCCACGCCATAAAATATAATCATTTTTATTATCATAATTGAAGAAATCGTTCCAAGGTTCTATTAAAATATCCTTTGTTCCTTGTACAGGTTGTGCGATCAAACAAAATGTATTCATTATATCCTTAATAAAATCTATTTGCCCTGTATTTGGAGGTAAACAAACATCTAAATTTACAGTTTGACCCAATACAAAGTAGTTTCTAGGTATGTATTCGTTAAAAAAGAATGATTTATTTGCCTGCATTATCATCCAAAATTGAGATCTTATTGAACTATTTCCAGTTATATTCGTTGCATTTTGTATTCCTACTCTAACTACTATCTTATCACCTTTATATAATTCTTGTTTTTCAATTATATTTTGAACTGTTCCATATATTTTTTCTGTTCCTGATGTTAATAAATCCCCAGGTACCGATATTTCAGTGATATTATCAGTACTTAAATCTTTATAAGTACCATTTTTTAATAAAACTTTAATATCAGTTATAATATTTATCTTTCCATCTACTAAATGATCACCTGTATCATATAATGTTTGGTTTAAGGTCCAGGCTTCAAAATATAAACTAAAATCATAAACTATTCCTATATTATATGTTCCTGTTTCAGATATTGTCCATTGAGGATATGCATATGTTACGTTCTCTCCTTTATAATAATCTTTTCCAGGAATTGCGCTTGTTCCTCCAGTTAAATCAAAATTTATATATTCATAATTACATGTTGGTTGTTCATCTTGTCCTCCTGTCCAATCATGTCCAGGATTAATAAAATGATCTGCTCTTGTGGAATATAAAGAATGATGATCTACGCCACTCCATTTATTTGTTTTTGGTCCTGTTCCATCAAAATTTTCTGATAATCCAAGTTGAAACTCAATGGGATAATGCCCGTTGATATCTTTAATATAATTATTTGAAAGATCAAATGTACATGGTATAACCAAACTTTTAAAAATATTAGAATTAAGAAAATTACTTTGATAATTATAACTTGTTTTTTCCCATATTTTATCCCAAATTTCTTTAACATAAATATTTGGGCGAATATTTTGAATCAATGTTTTATTTGTTTCTACTAGATTTATCGAACTTGGTCCATCTAAATCAATAAAACTATAATAAAATCCACAGGAATTATTATAAAAATTAGTTAATCCAGATGAATTATTACCATCTAATGTTATATAATCATCAACAGTATTATGAGAAGCTAAAATATTATTCTGATTAAAAATATGATCATATTCAGAAAAATCTAAATCGTAAGTTTGTTCTCCATTTTCATCAAAATCATTTCCTGTTAATTTTTTATCTCCAATCTCATCCGCAAAACTTCTTAATTCACCAGTAAAAAAACATTGTATAGTTGATAATATTCCATTACTTTTTGTTGAGCCTTGCGGAATTAATTGCCCGTATAAAAATGGAAAATCTTTAACAGCTAATCCAGCAGGAATAATTTTATTGAAAAAATTATTATTATTTAATTCTATTGTATTAGAAGCATCAAACCAATAACTTACATCATTGATTGGAGATAATTGTTGAAGATTATTACCATCAGCAAGTATATCAAAATTAAAACTATATGTTCCACCTTTGGTTGATATATCTGTAAGCGTTTGAAAATTCATTGAAAAAAAATCAGAATTAACAAGATCTAAATATTTTTTTTCAGTACCAATTTTATTAATAATAATATTTGTTATAGATCCATTAAATCTTGATGATACGGAAATCTGTAAAGGTTTATGCGTACCAAAATCTGTAGGAGTTAAATATTCTGTAAACCTACCATTTGTATTTCTAATTGTTCCATTTTGATCATATAAACTTATTGTTATCGTTCCTCCAGTATTTGTATTACCAGCAATATCATATGTTATAGAATATGTATCATTTAAATTTATATTATCTAAACTTGTATAGATTGAATCATCCATGGATATTCCACCAGAATATGCTGTATGTTTCATCGCGCCATTTACCCAATTCCAATTTGCAAAAATAGGAATACTTATCAATGATGTACCACCTGTTAAACATGGATAACTTGCAGCTGTATATCCTCCAGAACTTGCACCGCTCCAACCATTATTATAATATTGAAAATTTGGATTAACAACATTAATTTTTTGATTCTGTAAAATAAATAATTGTATATTTTGTCCTGCCATTTTTTATAATTATTTTATGGGCGTTGCCTTATAATTTTATTTCCTGGAGTTAAAGTTAAACTTACTGTTGTATCTCCGTTTATTAATTGATCATAATTAAAATCTGTATCTGTTATAATATAATTAACAGCTATTGGATGTTCTATTCCGTTTTGATCTACGAAAGTTTGAATCATAAAAGTATTATATGCATGAAACAAACCAACCAATAATTGTATTTGTTCCTGAGTTTCTATGATCGATGTTGTTAAAGTTATCTCTTGATCTGGTTCTGTACTATAAACAACCAATCCAGATTCGTTAAAATTATATCCTGGTCTTAAATCTTTTGAAAATGTATTTTTTTTATCTTTTTCTTTAATAAAAGAACCTTTATCGAATACAAAATAATCATATCCTCCGTGATTATTTAACCATGCAAGTTTATAATTTGTATATCTCCGATCACGGCACGTTTTTAAAACATAAAAAGAATTTGCATTTAAAGGATAATATTGTTTACCGTTGCAGTATAGATTAATAGAATATGAAATCCATGAATCTGTTATACCACTTAATATAATAAATTTATTTAATAATGTTTTTGGTCCAACAGGAATATAAAACATATTACCTTTACTACTTAATCCAGATACAGATTCTTCTATAATCAATGTTGATATTGGTCCAGAATATGATGGAGGTGTAGTAGCAGCTTTCTGAATGCTTATATTATTCACATTATTATTAATTAAACTTTGTACGCTGTTTTCTTTCCCGGTATTTATAATATTTGCTGATGCTGTATTTCCGGGCGTTGTATATTTAAATTGGTATTCTATAGTATCAATATGTTGTCCAGAAGGATTTAAAAAATATAAAAAATAATAATCAGAGTTATCTAAATATGCTAATGTTGCATCTGTTAAAAAATGTCCAGTTTGTCCAGTTGTACTACCACTTGTAGTTCCTGTTACCATTAACCATTGATTATTTCCACCACCGATTGAACTATCATAACTTATAAATTGTTGGCAACCATTATATAAAACTATTGTATCATATGTTACACTCTTTAACATCGGAGGTACTCCATAACTTTCATGAACAACAATATTAAATTTTTTACAGCTATTTATACATTCTGTTATATATGTTATAGATGGATCAAAATCATATATAGAATTACTTGGAGATAAATATTTATTAAAAATATCACCAGGATTTAAATATGCTGTTCCCAAACTATCAGGATATACTTTTTTACTTATAATATTACTTACAGTAGTTTCATCATGATTGTAAAGAGTTAAATCTACTTTAAACATAAAATTTGGCTGTTGCCATTGATCAGAATATATCTCATAATATAAACTGTTTAAATCAAATGCTCTTCCAAATTCACTTGGCTTTTTTGTTAAAACTATACTCATATCCTTTAATAATTATTTTGTATATTATCATTTATTATTTTATCAGCATCTATAATAGCTGCGTCTTCTAAACCGTTTTGAAAATCTGTTCCATTTAATTCATCTTCTATAATGTTTGAAAATTTTAAATCATGATAATAATCTGCATATTGCCCATACCAAATCCAATCAATATCTATTGTTGATAAATTGTTCATTTCATTATAATTATAATTAACAGATCGTAAAAAATTTCCAGTAACAATAGCATTTTCAGAAATGATTTCATTCTGAACCTTCTGTACTACTTGCTTACCAAATTTATTTAAATATTTATTTACTTCGCTCAAAATGGTTGATTCTTTTTTATTTTATATAACAATAACATAACATAAATAAATATTACAATCATTATAATAATATATTTAGGCAATAATATTAATGGCAATATTTCTATAAATAATAATATTAAAATAGAAATTATAAAATTCTTTTTGTTTTCTTTAAACCATGTTTTAATTTTATTTATCATTTCTTTTCAATTAATTTTTTATACTCTTCAAAAATAGTTTTTACTAATAGAAAATCTAAAAATTCTAAAAGATTCATTTCCATAATTTTCTTATATTGTAAAGGATCATCCTTGGCAATCCCATAACATATAATATACCAATTGTAGTTTTTCCATATCCTATCGAGTTGAGTTTCTTTTCTTTCTTCTTTTGGTTTTTCAGATTTAAATAATGAATCGCCATACATTTTAATAATCTCAAGGCGTTGGCAAAAAAAAAGTTGTTTAAAGCAATAAATAATTCTACAGGCATCTTATAAACATAAGCAGCAATATCATCTAACTTATTCATGTTTAAAACCTCTCCAATAGGTCTTATAAATAATGCTACAAGATGAACATCAACCTGTTGCTCAGGATCGAGCAAAGCGTTACGGTTTAATATTTCATTCATTTTTGCCCATTGATCTGGGCTCCATGTATCATATTTATCATAATACCATGTTTTACCAGAAAATTCAAATGTTGATTCAGGCATCTTATAATCAGAATCAATGTTGAGTTTATCATTAACAGCTTTATTGAAAACTTCTAAATCTTTAAAATCTTTTGGATTAAGTTTAAAGATTTCAGCGCAATCAAATTCTGTACGATGATCCTTATCTAAGAGTAAAAATTCTATATATTCTGATACAATCATTTTATTAAAATCATTTTTTATCTTTATTTTTCCAAACATTTTTTCCTTTGAATGGTGGAATTTTAACTTCATCTTTCACGCTTTCTTCCAAAGTTGAAACTTCTGAAACTTCGTCACTTAAAGGTTGAACAATTGGCAACTGCGCTTCTGCGCTATCTGCCAATTGTTCCTCTTTTAAAATTTGTTCCTCTTTTAAAATTTGTTCCATCTTTAAAGTTCTTTCCTTTTCTAATTCATCATCTATGGTTTGTTTACGTTCTAAACTCCGCCCTTGTATTTGTATCCATTGTATACTTGTATTATAATTCCATGTATCATAAACGTTTAAGGTTTCGCCCATAATATTACCACCTTCTGAAACTAATCCAGGTGAAATCTTATGCTGCATACCTGCCCATTTTTTATGATACCAATCTAAAAATTTTTGTTCTTTTTCATTCAACATATTTTATAATTATTTTTTGTATTAACATTGTTAAAAAATATATAACTACTCCAAAAATAAATCCCATAAAACTACTACATAATATTAAAATTGAAAAAGAAAATATCCAATATGATAAACATAAAGCACAGTTAAATAATTTGGTTATAAAATAAAATATATAATCTAACCAAGGATTAAAACTTGTCCAGTTGCGAACTTGTTCTATCTTTTTCATTTCTTCGTTATAAACATTCTTATAATATAATCCAAGTTTATTTAATATAAATTTATAAGGATCAAAGTAATCAACCAATAAGATTGACCACAGTGAACTTAATAAAGCGATTAGAATAATTTCCATCATCAATATATATTATTTTTTTTGTAAATCTTCTTTTAATAATTCTTTGGCAATGTTAATATATTTTGAAACTAAGTAGGTTTTAGTTTTTAATTTTGTTTTGTTTATATGCTCATCTACAAACTCTTTAGCTATGTTTATGATACTCATAGGTTTAACAAGAATAATTTTATTATTTTGTATTTCTATTCCTGTTTTCAAACTTAGAAAATATATTGCTGTAAAGTTTTCTTTATCTTTATTTGTTTTACCTGTATAAGTATTATTCTTAAAAAAATTTAACAGCTTCGCAGATTGACCATCTTTTTCATCTTCCATTAATTGTTGTTCTTCTTCTGTTAATATTTCATATGTTTCCTCAAAATATTGTTCGTAGTTATCGTTTAATCTTAAAAATAAATTGTAGTAGGAACGATAATAATTTCTATTATTCTTTATTAACGCACAGATATATTTTCGTAGTTCGTTTTTTCCATGGGTTATCTTTATATATCGCCCAGTATTAAATAGTTTATTAAGTTTAGTATTGTTCATGTTTAATAGATGTTCATAGATGTATTGTTCCATATCATCAGAAGAACCAGATAGATAGGAATTGTTAATAACTTTTTCTATCAGTTGTTTAATTTTATATGTTTTTTTTATAATTTCAACAATTTCATTATTAGTTTTCATAGTTCTTTTAATTTTTTTGGTTCATAAAATTTAAATTCACAATTCCTTTTTTTAAAACTTTTCCATGTGGCATTTTCGCAAAATCGCGAGGTTGCCAAATTGAAATTAAAGTTTAAGTTTACCTGCAATATGAAATGTTGGTACTTGCGTTTTTGTTGCCATTATTCCATATCTTATTGTATCGAGGCTATGATCTGCTCCGCTTGGCTTATTAATATATTCACCATTCTGATTTTTTATCCATTGATAGCCACGCAACTCTTTTATAATGTTTAAGGATCTTGGTGATATATTCATATGATATTGTTTAAGGAGTTGTATCCCATTGTTTACACTATCTGGACCTTTAACACTCTTTATTATATTATATCCCATCCTTCTTATTTCTTCAATGCTTTTTGGTTCGGCGGAATCTGCCACGATTAAATCTCTCTTTGTTATATTGTTTTGTTTAAATAAATTTATTAAATCATAATTAGTTAAATCAGTTTGATATAGAAACTCATCAATATAGATTTGTTTGTTAAGTTCATCAGTTTGTAAACTTATTAAACAACTTGGATCATTTGAAAATCCAAAATCTAAACTGTATATTTTTTTAATTTTATTTATAACTGTTTCATCCCACTGTGTTATATCCCAGTTTGTATAAATCAAACCTTCGAGATTTCCAATTAATCCCAGGGCGTAAACTCTATAATAATTATTATCATTTAGTTTTGCTGTTTCTAATAAATCAATTGTATTTTGGGATACATATGGATTATCTAAATATGTTGAATGTATATATCCTGTATATGGAAGATTGAGTATATCGGTGTGAACCCAAAACTTTGTTTCGGGATTATAATCTAGTAAAGTTAAAAAGGTTGTTCGCATTTGCAACTGCTTATATAGCGCATATGGAATATGATTACACTCATTTACAAATAAAATAGTTCGGCCAGCGCCAGTTGCTTTATCTGGTTCATCCATCCCAATAAATTCTATTGTGTTTGTTCCCACTTTATATTTATGATCAGTGTGATTATGATCTAAGATTTTATATAAGTTATCAGCTTTTAATATATCAAAAAAATCTTTCATCGCGCCTCGTTTAAGATGTGGCAAAGATTCTGATACAACAGATATTGTTATGTTTTTAATTTCGGGATTATATAATAATGTTATTAGAAAAGCTAATATGGAATATGTTTTACTTGATCTTGTTCCACCTTCATTAACAATAATTTTTTTGCTTTGTTCTACTTGTTCTAATATTTTTTTATATACATTTGTTGTGTTCAATTTTATTTATTAATTTTTAAAACTTTTCCCGAAGCGACATTTTGTCGCATCGGGGAAAGTTCAATTTTATTTATTAATTTTTAAAAGTTTTCAATTTGGCAATCCCGCAAAATTGCGGGATTGCCAAATTGAAAATATTTATCATTCATAAACCCCCCATAAAAACATATAAAATTTTACAAAATCGATGATCGAAAACATTAAAAATCATCAAAAAAAGTTGATTTTTAAAAAAAAAAGTGCGCATAGTTGTTCATTAAAGTGGCCATAAAATTTTATAATTTGTTATATTGTTTATTATTAATCTGTTCCATGTTTCGCAAAATTTTGAAATTCATTTTTTAATATTAATTTGGGGTATCTAAATATCGCGAGGGGCGGGAATTTAGATAGTGATTTTTGCTGAAGTTGCCCTTTTTTTAGTGTTAAGAATGAGCATCTTTAGTGCTTTCAATCTTCTCAGCAATTTTTTCAACATTTGATTCTGGTAAATTTTTAGTTATAACATTCAATGCATTATTTAATAATATTTTTGTTTCTTCTTCTAATACATTAATATTCAATTGTTTAACTTCCATTTGACCTTTAATTTCTATTTGTTCTGCATATCCTCTATCTCTCATTTGTGTTTTCATATACCAAATGATTGAAGTTTCTTTTCCATCTTTAATATTTTTGATTAATTGTGATTCAACTTGATCATTCAGAACTTCTTTTGAATCTCGCCACGCTTTATGCAGTTTTGGTTCTTTATCTATCCATTCTTTTAGAGTTACTCTTGATATTCCCAATGTATGTGCAGCATTGCATATAATACCAAAATTTTGGATTAGAGCATTTATAATTGCTTCTTCTTCCAGTTCATTTCTTCTCATAATAATTTATTTTATATTTTTAAAACCAAGCCATCCATTTATATCCATATAATTTCGAGTACCAACTATTTTCAAAAAATCTAATTGGTATTTTTTCTTCTTTACCACTCCACACATTCATAATATAAACATTTGATTTATCATATCCAAACACAACAGAATAATGCCCTTCTTCATCATCTTGGTAGTTAACAATAATCAATTTATTTAGATCAATTTTTTGTTTTAGGTTATCAATTGTATTATCATAAGAAGAAAACAATCTAAATCCATAAACTTTCAAAGCATAATATAATAAATCTTCATGTGATATTCCTTTTTCTGATGTTAAGTTAAAATCTATTTCATTTTCTCCCCAGTTCATTACATGATCATCTGCAAAGAAGACCGCAACAGATGCAATCCCACAATCATAATCTTTTAATTGTTTTAATCTCACGCAGTTTAATAATTTTGGAATATTTTTTAGGTTTACTTCAACAAGTTTATGAGTTTCATTTGATCCTTCCCAATGTGGGTATACTTCAATAGATTTTCCATTAAACCACTCATTGATACTGGTCATCGTACCTGATTTAGAATGCCCGATTACATATTCAAATTTATATTTTTTTAAATCTTTAAACATTGTATATTTTAATTGTTTGGCTATTCCTTTTCCACGATAATCAGGATGAACGGCTGTTGATGTTATGTACAATGTTTTTTTATCATAATGTTTATATGTTTTTGGATCATAATATCCAGCAAAAAAATAATCTTTATCAATTTCTTGGAGAATATTTCCATAAGTACATCCAATAATTTTTCCATTTTCTAAAGCAATATAAGCATAACAATCCATATCAATCATACATTCTTTAGTTTCTTCTTCATCCATACATAATTCTGAATCATTGAAAGATGCTTCTTCTAATTCCATCAATCCTTTTTTATATTTATTCCAATCATTTTTATTAAATTTTTTATATTCTATCATGTTTTTAAATTATTTTTATAAAAACTTTTTGTTTGATAATATTTTGTTGTAGTATACTCATAAATAATCCTACAGCAATTTGGGATTTAACGATTGAATTTCCTCCAACATATTCTCCCAGAAGAATACATCCTTCTGTATCGGTATCTGTGTTCCCGGCATGTATTCTAATTCCTTCAAATCCTGTTACGTTTAATAATTCTGGCATCAGCCGTTTAAATTTTTGGCTCATATTGATTATAATTTGATATGTTCCTGTTGGAATAGCTGTTTTAGTATTAATTTTAATTTTATTAATTTGATCTAAGGTCATATCAGATGTTAATCCTCTATCTACATCTTCCAAGGTATCGCATAATTTTTTATCATCTACGAATAATTCTCCGATTGTACAGTTATTATTCTTATATTTTCGTATCAATTTTAGTATCATCTTTATCTATATATTTTTTAAACTCTAGGGTTTTTACTATTTCTTTTTTTAAAAATAAAAGTTCTTCATCATTTAGATCATCTACAATTTTATTGGGAAAGTTTGATTTCAACTCTTCTTCAACAATTTGATCTAAAATTTTATCTGTTATTCTTTTCATAAATTAAAAAATAGTAAAAGATAAAATAATTTAAGAAATGAGTTTAATAAAACTTAAATTATTTTATCTTTTACTATTATATATATTATTATTTTTTATTGGTTTTTCATCATTTTTAAATTTGTAAATTTGAATAGCTAATTATTTTAACTGTATCTCCGTACATTTGATTCTGAATTTTTTGGCGGTTATAACCCAAAACAATATTATTATACATATTATTCGCTGCATTTATTGCGATTTGGGTTAAATATGCGAAGGCATTTGATTCAGGATCTATTTTTTGCCATGCTTTAAGGATATAATAATATGCTTCTTGGTATTTATCTTTATTTAGTTCATAATAATTTGGATGAAAATTATTTAATTTCAATAAGACGCCTGTTATAATCAAATCAAAGAACTCTAATAATTTTTTAGTAGGTTTTCTTTTTGCCTGACTTATTATTAATTCGAATTGTAAATCAATTTTATTTAAATATTTTTCTTTCTTCATTTTATTTAAACTTATTTTTATTGATTCTGGCGAACTTTAGATTAAAGTTAATATAATCTATCACTTTTATATTAAAGTTTGCCAGAAATGAGCTATCATATGAATTTTGTCAT
>Ga0209083_1001077_pt1 | contig 33691 bp, 29 predicted proteins | sample AM7aDNAmetaG_FD_184132 | JGI IMG/M metagenome (GOLD analysis project Ga0209083, IMG submission 184132) | Freshwater microbial communities from Finland to study Microbial Dark Matter (Phase II) - AM7a DNA metaG (SPAdes) (version 3) | ecosystem: Environmental > Aquatic > Freshwater > Lake ... | reverse complement strand
AGGTGGGTTGCCCCGTACGCGCTACCATTAAAGTTAAGAAACCGCGCTTCGCGCAGTTTCTTTTGATATGTTTTCGCGCGTAACTTTTATTCAATAACGCCTTCCTCAGAAGACAAAACGGGTTAGCCCGTAAGAGTATCCCCTTCCGGTCACAGGAGCATGCAATGAAAACGCGTATGATTTCGCTCGCGGGCCTGGTACTTCTTCTGTCCGCTTTCCCTTCTGTTTCTTCTTCCTCGCTGATTATTTCCGAACGCACAATGCAGGATATCACCGATGCCGAGTCGGCGCAAAGGACGCAATGGACCAAGGAGATGGCCTCCTCCGGAGACAAAAGATACAAGCGCGGTTTTTATACAGACCCCAACGGTTTCATTTTCAACTACTCTCTCGTCTTGCCTGCAAAGAGAGAGGAAGGCGCAAAGTATCCCCTCTTCATAGGCGGGGATATGAAAATCGCCTTTTCTATGCCGTCCTCTCAGGCCCAATTCCCCTGCTACACGATGAGCGTCTGGTGCCCGGGCAATCTCGTTACAAAGTTTCCTGATTGGAAATGTGTCGCGGCCAGCGCATACTGTGTCGCGATAAGGGAAGTCCTCGCGGAATACCCGGATATTGACGCTTCGCGCATATCGGTCTCAGGCGCCTCCAGGTTCGGGGCAATCGCCCTGCTTTCGGCCTATAGCTACCCTGATGTTTACGCGGCGGCCATCCCGTCTGTTGCCGGGCTTGATGTGAGCAAGACAAAAATTATTGCCTCAAGAAAGATAGGCATCTGGATGTTCGACGGCCTTAAAGACGGTTTTACCGCAGAAGCCAAGAAAAAGGTCGGGCGCATTTTACCCGGACTCTTCAAAGCCCTGACGGATGCGGGGTATGACCCGATGTACACTGAATATGTCTACGGGACTCATCACGAGTACGGCCTTACAGATTCCCTGACAAACCCGGCCTGGAAAGACTTCACAGCTTTGCGCAAGTGGCTTTTTGAACAGAAAAAACCGCAGGCTGAATGGCCTGTAATTACAAGCGGGCTGACCGCGCTTGGGGAGATTGGCAAACCCTTCAGCTACACCATTAAAGCCGGCAAAGCAGTAAAATCGTTTGGAGCAGATTTGATTGAAGAACACGAAGAAGATAATAACGGCGTGATTGCCTCCCCCGGGCCAAAGGGTCTTCCGAAAGGTCTGACGCTTGACCCAAAAACCGGCGTAATCTCAGGAACGCCTAAAGAGGCAGGCAGGAGTTTTATCTATCTGAAAGCCTCAAACGACAAGGGCGACGGGTTTTCCACCCTGGCTCTCACCGTGAAATAGAATCCGTTTAACTCCTTCCGCAAAAGAGCTGCCTTTTAAGTTAGTTGAATAAAGGCGTCAGGTAGTATATTCTCTAATTAGAGGCAAACGGTGCTGAATATCCGGCAGATATTCTGGCATTTCTTCCGCCGCACCGGGTCCTATATTATCTTACTGTTTCAATAGTCCCGGAGGTCATATGAACTTTATCAAGATAAACGCAACGGAACAGCTTAATCTGGATATGGTAAAGAAGCTTGAGATTACGGAAACGGCAGTAAAGTTCATCTTCACCATAGGTGAAAACGGCTCCGCCGGAGAATTTGTTGAAGAGAAGAAAGCCAATATGCCCAAAAGCGCGGTAAGAAGGTTGGAGTCTGATTTCGAGTGAAAAGGTTTGATGCGCGGAGGACGAAGTTATATTATTTAAGTATTGCTGCTCGCTTAATTCGCGCTCTCAGGAGGCGTAAAGTGCCGTTGATTCAAAAGCCACTTCTTGCTATTCTTTTCTTGTCAGCATTCGCGGCTTTTTCACAGGAACTCCCTGTCACGGATGCAACTCCCGAAATTAAACCCATCGAAAAGACCTACACCGCAAAAGAAGCCAAAGATGAAGTGCTCAAAGCAGTCCGCGCGAAATATATAAGCGCGATGGATATTGGCGCGTACTACGATCAGATAGACAAGGGCAAAATCCCGGAAGTTGTGAAGAAGTTGAACGGGTTTAAGCCTGATGAAAATGCAGTGCTTGGCGCCGCAAACTTCTATCCTACCGGTAAAAATACGGCAGGCTGGCGCGGTGACGGCAACGGAAGGTATATCGCTGCTGAACCGCCGCTTAACTGGGGCAGGAACTCCAAAGCTGTTCTTGAACTTAAAGGGCAGGGCGGCAAGCCTAAATCGGGAGACGCGGGAACGGCAATCCCGGAAGGCGTAATACGAGACTGGCTCGTGCTCGGTCCTGTACCGGCCGGCGTGCTTGACGGAAAAGAGACGGCCTGGGAGCCGTCGGCGGGAGATAAGGTTGATACCTATGTATGGAAGCCCTACAAGGCCGATACCTCCTGGCTGAATTTCCGTCAGATATTCGGTACGGAAGACCCTAAAACCGCGTCTGCTTACGCCTGTACCTGGATCTATTCCTCCGGCAAGCCGTTATTCCTTCAGACAATGTTCAGCGGGAAATCAAAAATCTGGCTGAACGGCAAGGAACTCGGAAGTTACGGAGAAAACGGCACCCGGCGTCAGCTTGATATGCAGGGCGGCTGGAATAAACTGTTATTCAAAGTAACCCCTGTTGCCAAGGCGGACTGGAGCAAAGGCGTGGCGCAGTGGCATTTTAACGCAGCGCTTTTTGGGGTTATTTCCATAGACAGCGAGTCAAAAAATATTCTCTGGACTACCCGCATGCCGGATAACGGCCCCGGCGTCGGTTCGCCTGTTGTCGTCGGCGACAAGATCTTTCTTCAGGCCGAACCTGACATCCTGCTCTGCGTTAATAAGAAGGACGGAAAACCGCTCTGGGCGGCTGCAAACACACTGGCGGATGCGGCAACGGACACGGAGAGAAAAGCGAATTCCGCTGCTTTTAGCGAAGCAGACGCCCTGTCTGCCGGGATAAAAGAATCCCTCCAAGCCTATATATCCCTCCCTGACAAGTTCTCCGGCGCGAAGGATATTCTTGGCGCGGAAGCAAAAATAGCCGCTCTGATGCAGAAAGTAGATGCCGACAAATACTTTAAGCAAAGCGGTTCGGAAGCGGGAGCAGCGGCGCAAACCCCTGCAAGCGACGGGCAGAATGTCTATGTTATTTTTGGTTCCGGAGTTGTTTCGTGCTTTGACCTTGAAGGAAAGAGAAAGTGGACGACAATAATCGGAGTAAGGAACTCGGAGCACGGCTATTGTGCTTCGCCAAAAATTATTGACGGTAAACTCATCGTCAAGTCTTCAAAATGCCTTGGCGCAGCGATTCTTGATTGCAAGACGGGCGCGACAACGGCCACGGTAAAGGCCTGGAATAAGCCCGGGTTGAATATGTACTCAACCGCGCTTGATGTTTCTCTCGGTAACGAAAAACTCGCGGCGCTCTCCTTCGGAGTTGTCGCCCGGGCTAGGGACGGCAAGGTGCTGGCCCAGGATTTCCAGCCGCCGTATTATAATATCCCTGATTTCGTTTCGCCTGTTACTGAGGGCAGGACCATTTGCAGTATCATAATCCCGCCGTGGGACGGCAATATCAAGTTCGGGTTCCAGACTCTGCCGGATTCTGCCTCGGAACCGCTTAAAATGAAGGATATTAAAACGTGTACCTTTGATATCAAGAAGTTTCCGTGCTGGTTCGCCTATGACCACTGCGCTTCGCCGCTGCTCTACCAGGGTCTGACCTACATCTTGAGCGTTGACGGGGTTCTTACCGTTATTGACACGGCAAAGGCGGAAGTCGTTTACCAGAAATTGCTGGACCTTTCTCCCTATATGATTCACAACGGTATTGTCCGCACAGGGTGTTCAGGAAGTCCGACGCTTGGCGGCAAATACATATACCTTTTTGACAACCAGGGTACTTGCGTGGTCATTGAGCCGGGAAGAGCGTTCAAACAGGTTGCCAGGAACAGGTTGGAGCAGTTCTACTACGCGTACGGCGCCCCTTCCTATAACGAAAACTTTTCAAGCAATCCGGTTTTTTCAGGTTCCAAAATGTATTTAAGAGGACAGGTCAACCTGTACTGCATTGGAGAATCAGGAAAGAAATAAGGGGGAATATGTACGAGCAGATAGCGTCAAATAAAGTCAGAACCGTTATTATTATGTTTCTTTTTACCCTTATGGTGCTGCTCCTTGGCTATATGTTCGGGAGGGCGACTAACTTCGGGCTCTGGGGATTCTTCCTGGCTGTAATAATCGCGTCAGGTTCGGTATTCACGAGTTATTTCTTTAGCGACAAAATAGTCCTCTCGATGAATAATGCCGGAGAAGCGGATCCAAAAGAATATCCGCATGTTGTGAATTCTGTTGAAGGTCTGAGCATTGCCGCCGGTCTTCCGGTGCCAAAAATATATATTATGGACGACCCCGCGCCAAACGCTTTTGCAACGGGCAGAGATCCTAAACACTCGGTGATATGCGTGACCACGGGCCTGCTGGAAAAGCTTAACAGGCAGGAAGTCGAAGGCGTATTGGCTCACGAGATGTCTCACATAAAAAATTACGATATTCTCATCCAGAGCATATCCGTAGTTCTGGTCGCCGTTATAGCCCTGCTCTCCGACTGGATGCTCCGTCGCGTTAGATGGTCAAGGATGGGCGGAAGAGGTAACGGTGAAGGCGGGGCCGCCGGGGCGGTTTTTCTGATAATCGCTATACTGCTGGCTCTTTTGGTCCCGCTCATCGCGCAATTAATGCGCTTCGCGCTCTCGCGCAAGAGGGAGTTCCTTGCAGACGCCTCCGGAGCGCTGCTTACCAGGTATCCCGAGGGGCTGGCAAGCGCCTTGGAGAAGATAACTGGTGATACCCACGCGCTAAGGACCGCAAATAAGGCAACCGCGCATATGTTCATAGTGAACCCTTTTCTTGACCTGCGCGGAACCATAAATGATATGTTTAATACTCATCCGCCTACGGCAGAGAGAATAAGGATTCTGCGCTCAATGTAGCTCGGACCCGTTGTCATTGCGCCCTGTTTGGATTATAATGGTTGTGCGCAATAGCCTAAGTTACACGCAGGCTGAACCGTATCAGGTATTTCCAGTATTTCTAAAGGAGGGGTTATGGCAATATTTACGGCACTCGTAGTTGTCTTGTTTGTAGCGGTTGTTTTTATAGTTTCCGCTTACAACCGGCTGGTTGTTGTCCGCAACAGGTGCGATAATGCCTGGTCGCAGATAGATGTTCAGCTTAAAAAGCGGACGGATATGATTCCGAACCTTGTGGAAACCGTTAAAGGTTACGCCGCGCACGAAAAAGGAGTTTTTGAAGAGGTTGCAAAAGCCAGATCGGGACTTATGAACGCGAGCGGAGTGACAGAAGTCAGCAAGGCGGACGGCAGCTTGACCAAGGCGTTAAAATCGCTCTTCGCGGTCGCCGAGAATTACCCGCAGTTGAAGGCAGATGCGCAGTTTAGGCTCCTGCAGGAGCAGATTGAAGGGATGGAGAGCAAGATTGCCTATGCGAGACAATTCTATAACGACAACATTATGGATTATTCAAATTCAACTCAGGCCTTCCCGGGCAATATCATAGCAGGAATTTTTAATTTCAAACAGAAGGAATACTATCAGGTAGCGGAAGCCGACAGGGAGCCCGTAAAAGTAAAATTTTAAAAGGATTACGCGGATTGTCAAAAGCGATTACACGGATTAAACAAGAAAGATTACGCTGAGTATCAGTGTGATCATTAAAAGTAATCCGTGTAATCGTTTTTATTGGGAGAAAATGAAATTAATCAACAAGATGACAGCTTCGGCGGCTTTCAAGGCGGCGCTTTCCGCTCTTGAGGGCGGGGACGCGTCCGTTTCGGGCTTATCAGGCCCGGCGGTCTCACTTTTCGCAGCGGCCCTCACGGACTCAGGACGCCCGGTGCTTCTGCTCTGCGCGGATATGGACAGAGCCTGGCAGGCCTACTCTGACGCCCAGGCATTTTTAAAGGCGGAGAACAGGGTGTTGATTTTTCCACCTGCGGAAATGATAGAGGGCGTTAAAATGCCTTCTTCTCCGGAAGCCCGCAATGAACGCATCGGAACTCTTAAGCTTCTCACCGAAGATTCGAACCGTCTGGTAATCTCGGTTCCGGATTGCCTTCTGAAGAATGTTTCCAGCCCCGAGGGTTTTGCGGGCGGGCTTATTGTTCTGGAAAAGGGCAGCCGCGAAAAAATGGACGGAATTACAGAACGCCTTGTAAAGAACGGCTACAGGGTTGAACCTTTTGTCGAGAAGAAGGGAGAGGCGAGCGTCCGCGGAGGAATTCTGGATGTCTATCCTTTCTCTGAGGCAGGTCCGGTAAGGATAGAATTTGACGGCGACGAAATCGCTTCCATCAGAAGGTTTGACCTCCTGACGCAGTCCTCAACCGAAATGCTTTCGCTGGTCTCCATACCGCCTGCCGACGACAATGTGACTGCCGACGGCAGTCTTGCGGACTACCTTCCTCCCTCTGCCGTCATATTCTTTGAGAATGCGCCTGCAAAGAAACCAAAAGCCGGACGGAAATTGCTGATAAATAATCCCTCTAAAGGAGAGCCGTCGGCGGAGTTTAGGACCAGGGATATTCCGTCCTTCAACGCCGACATCCGGGCGGTTGCGGATGAAATAGACAGGCTCAACTCCAAAGGTCTTGAGGTTTGCCTCTATTTCAACAACGAGGCAGAGCAGAAAAGACTGACCGAGATCTTCCTTGAAATGTCCGGCGCCGCCGGGTTTGACGCTACGCTTGGAAGCCTTTCGTCCAGCTTTGTTCTTGAAACCATCGGCGCGGCCGTAATTACCGACGACACCATTTTCTCCCGATATGCCAGGGCCTCAAAAAGGCGTAAGTATCTTTTTAAGGGCTCAGGCAGCGCTTTTACCTCCGCAGAAGATCTGAAAGCCGGGGAATTTGTAGTGCATATTAATTACGGCATCGGCAGATTCATAGCGATTATGAACATTGAAACCAGCCAAATCAAGAAAGATTTTCTTTGCATTGAGTACTACGGCGGCAACAAACTCTATGTGCCGGTGGAAGATGTTTCAATGGTTCACAAGTATATCGGCTTTGAAGCTGTTCCGGAACTTTCCCGCCTCGGAACTTCCGGCTGGGAGAAGGCTAAACAGCGGGCAAAAGAGGATGTAAAGAAAACTGCAGAGGAACTGCTTCGGTTCTACGCGGAAAGGGAAACTTCCTATTCCTTCAAGTTCGGTGAAGACTCTTCCTGGCAGAAAGAATTTGAGGACGAATTCCTTTACGACCTCACGCCTGATCAGGCGAAGACCGTTGCCGAGATCAAGAAAGATATGCGGTCCGGCCGTCCCGTTGACCGGCTGGTTTGCGGCGATGTCGGGTTTGGCAAGACCGAGGTAGCCATTAGGGCTGCCTTTAAAGCGGCTATCGAAGGCAAGCAGGTCGCTCTTCTTTGCCCGACTACCATACTTGCCGAACAGCACTTCAATACTTTCTCGGAAAGGATGGCTGATTACCCGGTCTCAATAGGGATGGTCAGCAGGTTCACGCAAAAGGCGGTACGCGAGGAGAACCTGCGAAAACTCAAGTCAGGCGGGCTCGATATAATAATTGGCACTCACAGGCTCATCCAGAAGGACATTCAGTTTAAGGATCTGGGCTTGCTGATTATTGACGACGAGCAGCGGTTCGGCGTGGCGCAGAAAGAAAAGCTCAAGCAGCTGAAAAAGGATGTGTACTGCATCAGTCTCTCGGCCACGCCTATTCCGAGGACGCTCTATCTTTCTTTAAGCGGCATCAGAGAGATCAGCAATATCAATACTCCGCCGACCGGGCGCATTCCCATACAGACTTTCATAACCGGCTATAACGATAAGGTCGTCAGAGCGGCGGTAATTAGAGAGCTTGGCCGGAATGGCCAGGCCTACTTTGTTCATAATGCGGTAAGGACAATAGACGCCTGCACGGAACGCCTGAGAAGATTGGTTCCTGAGGCAAGGATAGGTTACGCGCACGGGCAGATGAAACCTGATGAACTTGAACACGTGATGATGGATTTTTACAGAAGAAACATAGATGTCCTGGTCTGCTCTACCATAATAGAATCAGGACTGGATATTGCTTCGGCCAATACAATGATTATTGAGCGCGCGGATGAGTTCGGCCTTTCCCAGCTCTACCAGTTAAGAGGGCGTGTGGGACGGGGAAAGCAGCAGGCCTATGCTTACCTTACTTATCCCCCGAGAAAAGCGGTCACGGGAGACGCCAGAAGAAGGCTGGATGCGATAGAGGAATGTGACGAGCTTTCAATGGGCTTCTCCATAGCGATGAAAGACCTGGAAATACGCGGAGCAGGCAGTATTCTCGGGAAAGAACAGCACGGTCAGATAGCCAGAATCGGCTTTGAACTTTACTGCTCGCTCTTGAAGGAAGAGATTGATAACCTGAAGATCAGGGGCGATCGCAGGGAAATACCTGAAGAGAAAAAGGAAGTAAGGATTGATATAGGCGTTGAAGCCTACCTGCCTGACCATTATATACAAAGCAGCTTCCAGAAGATCGGGCTTTACAGGGAGATGATGTCGGCGGAAACCCCGGAGGAGGTGGCTAAAATTGAGGCCTCTCTGCTTGACCGCTTCGGCCCCGTGCCGAAAGAGGCCCGCGAACTTCTTAGGATAGTGGAATTGAGGGTGGCCGCGCGCCCGCTGGGTATTGTGAATATTGAAGAAACGGGAAGGGATATCGTCTTGACCAGGTCTGACGGAAAAAAACAGGGAATGTATCTTGCGAAAGGAAGAGATAAGATAGACCAACTAAAAAGCTACCTCACCGCGTTAAAAACCCTGGAATCCTAATCGCATTTTACCATGTTTGAAGTTTTTTGTATTTACCTTTAAAACTTTTTTTTCTTAGCATTACGTTATGAACGTTAAGAACGTTATAAACAATATCAGGCTCGATAAAGGTTTTAGTTTTACCTTACAGAACAAGACGCACGAAGTGCGGCTTATAAACTTTTTAAACTTTTATCTTTCAGATGCCGGAGAAAACCTCACCCTTTAGGGTGAGGATGAATCCGGCATGAATAATATTAACACACCTATAAAGAGAAACTCCGGCCTTCAGGCCGCAGAGTTTCATTTTCTTAGCATTACGTTACAAACGTTATGAACGTTATAAACCTTATAAACCTTTATAGATTTATTGATACCCCGGAACTTATATTAAATATTTGGTAATTATACTTAACGAACTGTTCATAAGCCATATTTGAAGAAGTTGTAAAAAAGCTCATTCCCGAAACCCAGTTTACACTCTTGGAGAGCGGAAGTTTCAGGCTTACGCCTATGTTTGTTTCAAAATCCTGCTCGTTTGCAGCGGGAATGTAAGCCCCGCTTGAACTCCTCGCTGTTCTTGAAGCGTAGTTTCTGACAAGGTACTGGTAATAGACATTAACCGTAAAATTCCCCATCAGAAAAAAGACGTTAGGGCGAACCGAGAGACTTGTATAAGCGTAATAATTTGGCTGGTACACGAGCAGGCTTGAATCAAATTCATTTCCGTTTGAAACATAATTCGTAAAATTGCACTCGACTCCGAGTGTAAAGGAACTGCTCATATAATTCATCAGCCCGAAATCCACGAAATGCACGGCGTCAAACCTTCCCGGTCCTGTGATAACTCCGTTAGTATCCAGGATAAGATTGTCATAATACCCTTTAAGCACAAGATCGTACGAGGCGTCGGCCGTGAGGCCCAGAATCAGGCCCTTCCATTCCGCCGACAGGCTTGTTCCTGCGAAATCCTTTGGGCGGACATTCTTGTTTAAGGTCACGGTTGTGCTTGAACTGCCGCTAGCGGCGAGAGAAGTATAATTCGGATAGGTTCTGGTGAAATATTTCGCTGTGAAAGTGACCGGGTACTGTTTCTCTTCGGCAGAGGGGTAAAGCGAAAGGGATACCGTTCCGCCCAGGTCGTAAAGGTCGTAGAGCCCTTTCCCGAGCAGTTCTTCCTTCGTCTGCATATTGAAATTGTACCTGACATCTCCGGAGATTTTCAGGTCCATTGTCTCCCCGTATTTGTGTTTGTAGCCGAGAGAGAAGAGATTGTTGAAGCGGTTGGCGAAGAGCGTTTCTTCCTCTATTACCTTTTCTGAAGTGCTGAAACTTGAAGAAAGAACAGGGAGCAGGTAGTTGGACCGGTCAAATTTAACCGCCGGCATCAAGAAAAACCAGGCGTTGCCCGACCACGACCCGCCGGTATTAGAGACCGAAGAATAGGCGAGGCGCAGGTCAAGGTCAGCCAGAGTTATGACCTTCGCGCTCTCTGCGCCAAGCGGTCCGGAAAGAGAAAAAAGCAAAATAAGTCCCGCAAGAAGTCTTTTCATTCCGTGTTTCTCCTCAGAAGGTAATATCTCCGAATATTTGGGGAATTACCACCATATCAATGGATCTGCCGTTGAAGGCGGTTGCGGTCCATACCAATTCCCAGTTGAAGTTGTAGATGTTAGCCAGGAAATTAGGCTGCAAAAACATTGCCAGCAGGTCCTGGGGTGCGCCAATATCGTTGATTATATACATGTCTTTGCTCATTGTTGTTGAGTCTTTGAAGGTGTCTGTGGTCCGCGTGCCTATTAAAATACCGGATACGTCCAGGATAGCATCAGTTTTAACATCATAGGGCATGTTTGTGGCGAGTGTGCTTCCGGTTGCGTCGCTGTATAGGTTTTTGTTGGTGCGCGTGGGGTCGTAATCCCTCAGCCATTTTTGCGAAGCGTTTATTGAAAATGTTTCCGACAATTTCTGGCTGTAGTTCCCGTTAGAGAGTTGAATGGGAGTCTGATAGGTCAATGAATCAAGAATATTGTCTCCGTAAGGATTTCTAAGCGCTGAGGTCTCGCTCTTATAAAAATATTCCGGCATCTGAGTCCAGGTCTGCCGGGCAAGAGCTATCTTTACATCCATGAAATTATCGGGAAGCGCCTTGTTGAAGATGTCAGTTATTTCCAAAGAGGTAATTCCTGCGTGCGGCCCTTCGGAGCGTTTGGTGATATTCAGCATCATCATTGAATCCGCAGCCGGGCGCAAAATATAATTCTCTGAGCGCACCTGATAGCCGTGCATGTCCACGAGTGTTTTCCCCAGCTGTATATCCGCTATCTGATCAAGCATGTCAAGTTTGTTCTCCAGGTTAGACCTGCTCTTTACGTCGGAGAGGTCTTTCCTGAGGTCATTCATTTCTTTCAGTTCCGCCGGGCTGAACTCTTCTCTGCCGGAGGAAGGAGCGCCGGATGCTTTCTTGTTAAGCATCCCGGTTTCAAAGGTGCCTTTTAAGCCGTTTACTTCGTCCGGAGACATCTCCCGCGGTGCTTCAAAGACGCCTTCGTGGAAAGAGGAACGCTCGTTCTCTTTCACGAGAAGTTGTTTTTCCCGGAGTATGTCAGAAAGGGCCACTATGCCTTCAAGGACCGAAAGCGCCGAAGCCTCCGCCGTGGTTTCCAGAATGAACTCAGTGCCCTTAACCGCCGCAATCACTTTGGGCGTATGGGCCTCAAACCTGCTTCCGGGCTGCAGCTTGGTAACCTTTGTTTTCAGCATTCCATACCAGAGTTTCAGGACTGAATCCTGTTTCACCCCGTCGCAATCGGCCTGGAGCAGGTCCAGCATTGAGTTTTCTTTGAGGCTGATAAGCGTTCCATCCGCGAACTTTAGCTGAGCCGTTCCGTTGGCGGTCCGAATCTTTTGCGGGGAGGCAAGCGCTTGACCGCTCTGAGCCGTCTTCCACGAGGCCCCGTCCTCCGAGACTTCCACTATTCCGCTTGTTGAAAAGAGAGCGAGAGAGCCGTTTGTTCCTGCAAATAAAGGAACTGCCGCCATAAAAGCAGCAATTATAAGTGCAATCAGTTTTAGGCCTTTCATGTTATCCTCCCTTGTGCAAATGGAAGCGAAAAAACACTTACACCCTTCAATGTTATTTTAACACAAAGCGCGGAATATTTCAGTCGCAAATTCTGTTAGAGTTATTACCTGCTTTTTCTGCCTGTGGAAATAAGTCTTTGGGCTATACCCTGTTTTTTTATGGCCCTATTTGGTATAATAACGGCGATGGAACTCGTAGAACTTACAAGAAAATTCTCAAGGTTATTGCTCATTCTGGGGCTTGTTTTTGCCGTGGGTGTCGCGGGCTATATGCTGTTGGGCGGACTGGGCACAGGGCAAACCTGGAGTTTCCTGGATGCCCTCTATATGACCGTCATTACCCTTGCTACGGTCGGCTACGGCGAGACGCACCCGCTGGGAGCTGCAGGCAGGATCTTCACGGTATTCCTTATCTTAGGCGGTATGACCGTTGTTTCCTACGGGGTCATAACGATTACCACTTTGATTGCCGAAGGCGAGCTTCAAAGGATTTTACGGAGGGGCAGGATGGACAACAATATCAGCAAACTGAAGGAACATTATATTGTCTGCGGCGCCGGAGAACTCGGGCGGCATATCCTGCAGGAACTTCAAAACACCAGGCAGCCTTTCGTTCTAATAGATAAAAACGCTGAAACTATCAAGAAGCTCTGTCTCGGCGAGATTCTTTTCATAGAAGGCGACGCGGCTGAAGACGCCGTTCTTTTGCAGGCCGGCGTTGAGAAGGCCTCCGGCATTTTCTGCGCCCTGCCGGAAGACAAGGATAACCTTTTTGTTGTTCTAACCGCGAGAGAACTTAACAAGAGCGTAAGAATAATAACTAAGTGTATAGAGGATGAATCAGAACAGAAATTTATCCGCGCGGGCGCTGATAAAACTATTTCTACAAACAAGATCGGCGGGTTGAGAATGACTTCCGAGATGCTTAGGCCGGCGGTTGCCACTTTTCTTGATTTTATGCTGAGGGACAAAAAAAACATCAGGTTTGAGGATGTTGAGGTAGGCGCCGGCGGTATCGCCGGAAAGACCCTCGCAGAAACCTGTCTGCACGACAAAACAGGGGCGATGGTTGTTGCCATAAAGAGCCGGGAAGGAGAAATAGTTTACAACCCTCAGGGAAACACGAAGATTGAGGCTAATTGCGTTCTGGTTGCTCTCGGCGGCGTTGAGCAGATAGAAGCCCTGCGCGCGCTGGTAAAAAAGTGACGCTTGACGAAGCAATAAAAATACTTAAAAGAGAGATAAAGAAATACAAAGTCCCGATAGTTGGCGTGGTAATGGAGAGGACCGGAGATCCGTTCAAAGTCCTGATCTCGACAATGCTGAGTCTGCGGACGAAAGACACGACCACTGCGGAAGCTTCAGAGCGTCTTTTTAAGCTCGCAGGCACGCCGGAAGAGATGCTGAAACTTTCCGATAAAGCCGTTGAGAAAGCTATTTATCCGGTAGGTTTTTATCACACCAAGGCAAGGAGCATTAGAAAGACCTGTGAAATGCTCGTCTCCTCTTACGGTTCGAGGGTGCCTGATTCGCTCGAAGAACTTTTAAAGCTTGAGGGCGTGGGAAGAAAGACCGCGAACCTGGTGCTGACAATCGGGTTTGACAAATACGGCATCTGTGTTGACACTCACGTGCACCGCATTACGAACCGCTGGGGTTATGTGAAGACAAAGAACCCTGAAGAAACGGAGTTCGCTCTCAGGGCAAAACTCCCGAGGAAGTACTGGAAGATAATAAACGACCTGCTGGTGACTTACGGGCAGAATTTATGCGCTCCGGTGTCTCCTAAATGCTCGGAGTGTAGAATTAGCGGGTTCTGTAAACGGGTGGGGGTAGGCAAGCACAGGTAAGGCAAGAAGCAAATTCTAAGCACTAAACTCTAAACAAAAGGAAAAGAAGCAAAAGTAAAAGAAGTGCAAGGCGTTGGCTCTTCATCAGTTTGAATTTTGTTGTTTGCTTTTTATTAGCATTTAGTATTTAGTGCTTGTACTTTTGCCAAAAAGATATCTTAGTCCACAAGGAGGCTTTTACCATGAAGAGATTTTCTGCGTTATTGTTGGTGCTGGCGCTTGCGGTGGTTTTTACGGGCTGCGCCAAAAGGCTTTCAAAGGAACAGATGATTGAGAAAGGCAAGTATCTGGTCAGTGCCTGCGGTGTTTTGAAAGAGCACACGCCGCTGCGCGACGGCAAGCCTGAAATGAGCAAATTTATGTCCGGAAGCAATATCGGTTATGCCGGTCCCTGGGGCGTTTATTATCCGAAGAACCTGACCCCGGATTCCGATACAGGCATAGGCCTGCTCACGGATGATGAAATAGTCTCCGAGATCAAAGGCGATACCGGAAATGTCCCCGGATACTTCTCTGACTATTATAAGAATCTTAGCGAGGAAGACCTTCGCTGTGTCATGATGTATCTGAAGTCGCTTGACGCTGTTGTGAATAAAGTTCCTGCCGATCTGAAACCGGGAGAAAAAATTACCGGAGCGGTTATCAATCTCGCGGTTAAGCAGGCAGCGGCCGAAGCGCCGAAGAAAGCAGAGAAGAAAGCGGAGAAGACGGCAAAGAAAACCTCCGCTTCAAAGATCACGGCAACCAAGAAAACCGCAAAAAAGAAGTAAGTCCGAGGGCCCCGGGAGACCGGGGCTCTTTTTTTACGCCAAATTTATATGTTAATAGGACAAGGGAAAATGCGAAACAGCAAACTTAAGAAACTGCGCTCTATCCTCCTGGATTCCGGGCCGGCGCTGGTGGCTTTTTCGGGAGGGGTGGACAGCACCTTTCTTCTGAAAGCCGCGATGGAAGCTCTTGGCCGAGAAAAGGTGCTGGCTGTCATCGCGCGCTCGGAAACTTATCCTGAAAGCGAGGTCAAGTCCGCTGTAAAGCTGGCGCGTAAGCTGAAAGCCAGGCTGAAGGTAATTCATACCTGCGAGATAAATGACGAGCGGTTTCTCAAAAACCCGCTAAAGAGATGTTACTATTGCAAGCACGAATTATTCTCAAAGCTTAAGGCGATCGCCAAGCAGGAAGGGCTTTCGGCCGTATTTGACGGGGCGAATTACGATGACCGCCTGGATTTTAGGCCCGGCAGCATTGCCGGTAAAGAACTCGGCGTCAGGAGCCCGTTGAAAGAAGCGCAAATAACCAAAGCGGAGATACGAGCGTTTTCTAAGGAATGCAAACTTCCCACCTGGAATAAGCCTTCGCTTGCGTGCCTGGCTTCAAGAATACCTTTTGGGACGAGGATTGAGAAAAAGACGCTTAAGCAGGTTGGGACCGCCGAAGATTATATCAAAGGTCTGGGTTTTAAGCAGGTAAGGGTTAGGCATCACGGAAGTATCGCGCGTATCGAGGTTTTCCTGGAAGATGTTGAACGGCTCTTGGGTTTGAAAAATAAAATAACTGAAAAATTGAAAGCATTGGGCTATACTTATGTAACGGTCGATCTGGAAGGTTTTAGGAGCGGCAGCATGAACCCGGTCAAAAAAGGCGCCAAATGAGCAAGCGCAATATTGTTGTGATCGTTTTTGGTCTTGCTGTTGGAGTTTTTGGCGGTATGTTCGGGCTGGGCGGCGGGGTTATAATGATTCCCGTCCTGCTCTATGTCTTCAAAAAGAATATTCACGCGGCGGCTGCCACTTCGCTTGCCGTGATTGGCCCCATGGCTGTATCCGGGACTATAGGTAATATTTTGTCGGGGACTATAGTCTGGCCGGCTTTCTTGTTCCTGTCGGCCGGTTCCATTGCAGGCGCTTATTTTGGAGCGCATATGTCAAAAAAGATTCCGCAGGATCTGTTGAGGAAAATGCTCGGCATTTTCGTCCTGGTGATAGCGCTCTCAATGGTGTTTTTGCCTTCTCGCGCGCAGGCAGTCAGCGGTTTCTCCGGAAGTGTCAGCCTGCTTGCGGGGCTGGTGATGATTTTTTCGGGCCTTGCTGTCGGAGTCTTCTCCGGGCTCTTCGGGCTGGGCGGCGGGGTGATAATGAATCCGCTGATGCTTTTTGGTTTTGGTTTCACCGCGCACCAGACGGTCGCGACTTCGCTGGCGGTAATAGTTCCGACCTCTCTGAGCGGCACTCTTAAGCAATTCAGGCAGGGTCACATTGACCTGCGTCTTGCCGGCTTGCTTTCCGCAGGGGCTTGTGTCGGGGCTTTTGCGGGAGCGAAGCTCAAAGAGCACATAAATAACAATGACCTTAAAGTTCTTCTCGGGCTCGCCGTTGCGCTGGTCGCGCTAACGATACTGTTTAAGAAGAGCAAGCAGGAATAGCGTTTTTCACGGACTAATCATTTAAAGTGTTTTGGAGGCGGTATGCCGGATAAAATCGACAAGCTTGGAAGTCTGCCCGTATCTGCCGAATCGCTTGAACAGCATCCGAATTTTTCAAGATTCTCTCCCGCGGAATTAAAAGCCCTTTCAGGGCATTGCGTCCTGAAAACGCTTTCCGGGGGCAAGGTGCTCTTCACTGAAGGCGAGCAGGGACAGGCAATGTTCATAGTTAGAAAGGGAAGCATCAAAATACTGAAGATGGGTTTTCTCGGAGAGACTGGGATAGGCGAAGTGAATGTAGGCGAATTCTTCGGAGAGATGGCAGTCATAGACGGCAGTCCGAGAATGGCTACTGCGAGGGCTGCGGTTGACACGGAATTGCTGGAACTCTCTGCAGAAGCCTACGCAAAACTTCAGAAAGATAATCCGCAGACGGCCGTCAAGATTATGGACCTGCTCCTGCGTTTATTAACCCAGCGGTTGAGATCCGTAACCGTGAAGATGCTGAAGAAAACTACGAAATAATTTACGGGAGAGCCTATGCATATCAATGACATTTTGAAGGTGATGGTGGAAAGGAATGCTTCGGACCTCCTTTTGAAGCCCGGAGTTCCGCCTACATTCCGCATAGACGGAGTGTATGTTGATCACGACGCGCCGAAACAGACGGCCGCTTCCGTCAGGGAACTAATCGGGCAGATGACGGATGACAAGCAGAAGCAGGCCTTTGATGAGGAGCGTGAGCTTGATTTCGCGTATTCAATAGAGGGCCTTGCCAGGTTTCGCGTAAATGTTTACCTGCAGGCGGGAAATCTTGCCGCGGCGCTTAGGGTAATTCCTCTTCGCGTGATGACGCTTGACGAATTGGGACTTCCCCCTATACTTAAAAGGCTTGCTGAAAAGCCGAGAGGGCTGATACTTCTTACCGGCCCGACAGGTTCCGGAAAATCAACAACCATTGCGGCTATGATAGACCAAATAAATACAACGCGCCGCTGCCATATTATGACCATTGAGGATCCCATAGAATTTCTTCATTCCGATAAAAAGGCTATAGTCGACCAGAGGGAGGTTGGAAGGGATACTCTTTCATTTGCCAGTGCGCTCAAGCGCATCCTCAGGCAGGACCCCAATGTGATAGTCATAGGCGAAATGAGGGATCTTGAAACTATTGCCATAGCGATTACAGCAGCGGAAACGGGTCATCTTGTTTTTGCGACGCTCCATACCGGAAGCGCGGCTCAGACCATTGACCGCATTGTTGATGTTTTCCCCGCTGGTCAGCAGTCGCAAATCAGAAGCCAGCTTTCTCTCGCGCTTGAAGGTATTATCTGTCAGGTGCTGGTTCCGAAGGCGGACGGCAAAGGCAGGGCGGTTGCAATGGAAATTCTCACGGCTACCAATGCGACAAGGAGCCAGATAAGGGCCAATGACCTTGCAATGATTGGCTCAACCATAATGACCAGCAGGCAGGAAGGGATGCAGACGCTGGATAACGCCCTGAAAGAACTCGTGGAAAAAGGCGTTATAACCTTTGAAGCGGCCTGCGCGAAGGCAGCTAATCCGGAACAATTTGCCAAGGCCAATGCGGCGCTCGGGAAGAAGTAATGATCCGCGAGCTTCCGGTAAAAACATCGTCGCGGGAGGAATTTAAAGACATAACCCGCGAAGTGGCAAAAGCAGTTGAAATATCCAACATTAAAGACGGAGTCTGCTACATATATGTGCCGCATACTACCGCGGGCGTGACGGTTAATGAGAACGCGGATCCTTCAGTCACAAAAGACATATTAAGGAAACTAAAAGAGATAGTTCCGCGCGAGGACTCTTACGAACACTCGGAAGGCAATTCGGATTCCCACATCAAGGCTTCTATGATGGGTTTTTGCCAGACGGTGCTCGTTGAAAATGGTAAACTGGTCCTCGGGAACTGGCAGGGGATATATTTCTGCGAGTTTGACGGCCCTAGAGAAAGAAGGGTGATTATCAAAATCAAGTAAGTGTTAGGGTGGGGTGGCAAACGCATATGACATTTCGTCTCGGCGGGCATGAAATCATAAAAGCTGCCATAATTCTATTTGCTTTATCGCTTTGCGCTCTTGCCGGCGCTGAAACGCCGGGAAAAAAGTCTGTTTCCGGCTGGCGTGGGGACGGCACCGGCATATATAAGGATGCGACTCCTCCTCTGGAATGGCAGAAAGGCCCCGGACAGAATAAAAACGTGCTTTGGGTCAGCAGGATACCGGTTACCGGTTTCTCGTCTCCGATTGTTGCAGGCCGGAATATTTATTTTTGCGGCGGCAACTTTGACATTATGTGTTTTGATAAAAAGAACGGGAAGTTGCTCTGGATAAAACAGTTCTCTCCGTATGAGGCTTTTACCGCGGAAGAGAGGGTAAAGTGGGCTTCGGAGCTGAAAAAACTTGACGCCCTTGCCGAATCTCGGGACAGGATATTAAAGGCGCTGCCCGGAGCGCTCTCCGATGAACTGGACAGAAAAACGAAAGAGAAGGATGACCTTGAGAAACAGATGCAGGCCGTTTACAGCGCGATGGATCCGGACAGGTTTCCGGCGTCGCAGGAAGACGGTTTCGCCACGGCAACACCTGTAAGCGACGGAGAGAATGTCTATGTCTGGAACGCGCTTGGCATTACCGCGAGTTTTACTCTCGACGGAAAAATGAATTGGATCAGGAACTCAAGGGTCGGCAAAGCCGGGCAGGAGCACGGTTATCACAGCAGCCCGCTCGTGTCAGGCGGAAAGGTCATTTTGAATATGAAGGATTATTACGCGCTGGATGCGAAGACGGGAGCGCCGGCCTGGACGATGAAGTTTTGGGATTGGGGAACTTTCGCTTCTCCTGTGCCGGTGAAGATCGGCGGCGTTGATTGCTTTATGTCGGGAGACGGCGGGATTGTAAGGTCCTCCGACGGAAAAATTATCTGCCGCGGAACTGTAAGCCACAGCTCTGCTTCACCTGTCTTAGGGAATGGACAGGTTTTTCAGCTCTGGTCTTTGCTGTGGTCCGACGCGAGAAAAGCCATTCACTATTATAAAGCGCCTGCCTCCGCGGATCCCGGATTTTCGCCGCAGATGAAATATGTGGAACTTCCGGTTATTGAGAAGCCTTTTAAGGAGACGAATGACAGGACTTTTCCTTCGCCCGTCTTTTATGACGGGCTGCTCTATTTTGTCACCGCGCTCGGAGAATTCTACTGTTTTGACCCTGCGAAATCTGAGTATGTTTATAAGACCCTGATAGATTCCGAGGATTTTGACAATTCCGGCCCGCGCCCGTATAGCTGCGGCCTCCTGTCCTCGCTCTGCGTTGCCGGCGGGCGCATTTATTTGACCACAAACACGGGGTTGACCCTTGTTATTGAAACAGGCAGAAAGTTTAATATCCTGGCGAAAAACAAAATACTCGCTCTTGTTTCAAGAGGTTACAAGAAGAGCACTCCGGAGGGCTTCATTACCTCACCCTATTTTGACGGAAATCAAATCTATTTCCGCGGGGAAAAGAACTTGTACTGCATAGGCGAGCCCGGTAAAGAGATTAAATAACCCGGAAGCATAAATTGGAGACGGCGTGATAAAAAAAATTGGAGTAATGACTACCGGCGGCGACGCTCCCGGGATGAACGCGGTAATCAGGTCCGTTGTAAGGACCGCCATCTTTAAGCATCTTAGAGTCTGCGGCATTAAAAGAGGCTTCCGCGGCCTGATAGACAACGATATAGAGGAACTTGACCTGCACTCGGTCTCGGGAATAATAAACCGCGGCGGAACTATGCTTAAGACCATAAGATGCCCGGAGTTTAAGGAAAAGAAGAACCAGCGCGAAGCGGTGGAGCACCTCCGTATGCACAGCATTGACGCGCTCGTAATTATCGGCGGCAACGGTTCTCTCGCGGCCGGCGCTTCGCTTTACTATGACTGGGGAATCCCGGTAATAAATATTCCGGCTTCTATTGATAATGACCTCTGCTACACGGATTATACCGTGGGGTTTGACACGGCAGTCAATACGGCGCTTGAAGCTATTGATAAGATACGGGACACCGCCTCTTCGCACGACCGCGTTTTCGTGGTTGAAGTGATGGGCAGGGATTCCGGCTCCATAGCGCTTGAAGTGGGGCTTGCCTCCGGTGCGGAAGCGGTTATACTTCCTGAAATCAAATATGACCCCGAGAAACTCTGCGATTTGCTGCTGCGCGGATATCACCGCGGCAAGAAGAGCAGTATCGTAGTGGTCGCCGAAGGGGCGGCTCAAGGCCATGAAATAGCGGACATTATCTCGGAAAAAACCGAGCTTGAGGTCAGAGTCAGCGTGCTCGGTTACATGCAGAGGGGAGGTGCCCCGACGGCATTCTCCAGGGCGCTTGCCGGCCGCTTCGGAAAAGAGGCCGTGGAAGAGTTGTTGAGGGGAAAGGGCGGCCGGATGGTCGGGATGCTCGGCAATAAAGTGATTTCCACTGATATAAAAAAGGTGTTAAAGGCCAGCAAATCTAAAAAGATAAATATGAATGACTATAAACTTGTCGGAATTCTGTCCATATAGATCCGGTATGATTAAACTCATTGAGCGCTTTGCGGTAATCTGCTAAATTCAAGTATGTCGAACACCAAAATAGTTTTCAATCTGACAGGACTTCATTGCGCTTCCTGCGTTCTTAACGTGGAAAAGCGGCTTAAACGCATGAAAGGAATTTCCTCCGCGAGCGTTAATCTTGCCTTAAACAATGCCGTTGTAGAGTATGATCCCGCCGTTGCCAATTTTGCCAAAATGAAAGGCTCCATTGAGAGTATTGGCTTTGGCGCGACAGTTTCTCCCGACGCTATGGAAAGGATTCAGCGCGCGGAGTATACAAAACTAAAGTCGCGTTTTATTGCCGGCGCGCTGCTTTCCGCGGCCATAATGATTCTTTCCTTTTGGGGACATCTTCAGGCTGTTAATATCGCGATGTTTGTATTGACTCTTCCCGTGATAATTTACAGCGGCTCCGGTTTTTTTAAAGGAGCGGTTTCAGCTTTCAAACCGCCCGCGAATATTGCCGACATGAACACTCTCGTGGCGGTAGGCGCCGGTTCGGCTTTTGTTTACAGCACCCTTGCCGCGTTCTTTCCCGGGTTATTTACGGGCTCCGGAAAAATGGCTATGGCCTATTTTGACACTTCCGCGGTCATAATTACGCTGGTACTTCTGGGGCGCCTCCTTGAAGCCGGTTCAAGAAAGAAAGCGCTTGAGAGCATCCGGGGTCTGGCAAACCTTCAGGCAAAAAAGGCAGTCATCATCAAGAACGGACGGGAACAAAAGATTGATGCCGGGCTGCTTTCAAAGGGAAATATATTGGCGGTGCGCCCGGGCGAGCGTTTTGCCGCTGACGGCATTGTGGTTTCCGGAGAATCCTCCGTTGACGAGTCAATGATTAGCGGGGAAGCTCTGCCTGTTGAAAAAAATCCCGGCGACAAGGTCATCGGCGGGACAGTTAACCTTAACGGCTTTCTGAAAGTTAAAGTTACGAATGCCGGCAGCGGCACAGTGCTCGCCGGCATAATTCGTCTCGTTGAGAACGCCGCTGGTTCAAAAGCGCCGATACAGAACCTTGTTGACCGGATAGCGAATGTTTTTGTTCCGGTTGTCTTCGGGCTAGCTTTGATAACTTTTATAAGCTGGTATTTTACCGCCGGAGCGGGGACGGCTGCGCTCAATTTTATGGCGGTACTCCTGATAGCCTGCCCTTGCGCGCTCGGCCTGGCTACGCCTATCGGAATCATTGTAGGCGTTGGTGCCGCTGCGAAGAAGGGAGTGCTTATAAAGAACGCGGAGAGCCTTGAGAGGTGCAGGAATATTGAAGCGGTTGTTTTCGATAAAACGGCGACGCTGACGGAAGGGAGGCTTAGCGTAACCGGAGTCAACGTCTTCGGTTCCCTTTCGGAAAAGGAACTGATACGCATAGCCGCTTCGCTTGAAAGAAAATCCGAGCATCCCCTCGCGGAAGGAATAACACGCGAAGCAAAAAGGCTTTCAATCAGAACTCTTGAAGTCAAAAACTTCAGGGCTCTTCCCGGATTCGGAATTAAGGGCATTATTGGAAAAGAGGAATATACTGCCGGAAAGTACGAATTTGTAAAGGGCAGGGATAATGCCGCGAAGGCAAAGCGCCTTGCGGAAAAGCATCAGAAGCAGGGGAAACTTGCGGTATTCATTGCTGACAGGCGGAAAGTCCTTGGATTAATAGCTCTTTCTGATACTGTCAAGGCGGATTCAAAACGAGTAATAGAAGAACTGGTGAAGCTTCGGATAAAGCCGGTCCTTTTGACCGGGGATAACAAGTCAACCGCGAAAGCCGTTGCAAAAGAGCTTGGAATCAAGGACTACCGCGCTGAAATACTTCCGGCTGATAAGCTCCTTGCCGTAAAGGCGCTTCAAAGGAAATACAAAGTTGTGGCGATGGTGGGTGACGGGATAAACGACGCCCCCGCGCTGACCAAGGCGGATGTCGGGATCGGGCTGAGTACCGGTACCGGTATCGCCATAGAATCCGCCGATGTAGTGCTGATAAACGGCGACTTAAGCAAGGTTCTTGAATTGATAAAGCTGTCAAAGCGGACGATGAGAATAATAAATCAGAACCTTTTCTGGGCCTTCTTTTACAATGTGATAGGTGTCCCGATAGCCGCGGGCGTGTTGATTCCGCTTTATGGCTTCTCCCTGAATCCGATGCTCGCTTCCGCATTTATGGCTGCCAGTTCGGTGAGCGTTGTTCTAAATTCGTTAAGAATTAGGAAAAACAACTAAATCTGTATCGTTTATAACGTTCTTAACGTTCTTAACGTTTATAACGTAAATATATGACACATTGATTCAGCTGGTTAAAGTTTATAACGTTCGTAACGTTAAGAACGCTAGTAAGCGCCTTTATTTATAAGGCCCTTAATCAAATCAAACGCGTCTTTCCTGGTTGCAACCTTCCCTAAAAGTTGCCCTTCTTTTACCGCCGCGAGAAGTTTCCCTAATTCCGGAGAGGGCTTTAACTTGAATTTCTTCATAACTGCTTCCCCGTTGATTAACTTGGGGAGCGGCTTTTTCGTGCTTAGTCTGTAATGTTCGTTTAAGAGCATTGAGATAACTTTTCTCTGCGCTTCAATGTCTGACTTTTTTATTTTTGGGCCGAGCGCCGAGAGCCTGTCAGCCCACGAAAGCAGGAGCACTTCAACGGTGAATTCTCCGGTCTCCCGCAAGAGCCGGAGTACCGACCTGTTTGAGATATCTTTAAGCCCCGCGAGGTACCCTGTCCGCAGATGGTTTTTTATGACCTTCATTCCGGCTGCCGTTTCAAGGTTGCTTAACCGCAGTCTTTTGGCAATCTCTGAAAATGTCTTTGCTCCGAGCAGTTCATGATTATAGAAATGAGCGCCGCCGTCTTCCCCCGGGGTTTTTGTTTCAGGTTTAGCGATGTCGTGAAAGAGGCAAATGAATTTTAGATGAGTAAGCACCTCAAACTGTCCCCGCCGTTCTCTGAGCCGGTCAAGAGTGAAACCGCGCGCGCTCTTTTCTATTTTGAAATCCGAAAGCAGGGAAATATTCTGCAACTGTTTCACGGCTTCCAGCGTATGCTCAAACACATCAAGATGGTGATAGCCGGGCTGCTCAACGCCTTTTAGCGCGGCAAGTTCCGGAAATAGCCCGCAGAGCACGCCTGCCGAGTCCGCGGCAAGCAGGCTGGGAACAGGGTTTTCGGAGGAGAGGAGCTTGAGGAACTCATCTCTGATACGCTCGCTGGCCGGAGAATGCAGCAGTTCCGCGTTTTCTTTTATTGCGGAGATAGTAGTTCTCTCTATTGAGAATCCCAGCGTGGAGGAGAACCTGAAAGCGCGAAGTAACCTTACAGGGTCATCCGAAAATGCTTCTTTTGAGACCATCCGCACAATTCCTTTGCTCAAATCAGCCCTTCCGCCGGTTGGGTCAATGAATTCCTCCGGGGAAGAGAGAGGGAAGGCAAGGGCGTTTATGGTGAAATCCCTTTTTAAAAGGTCTGTTTCAATGTTCTTACCGCGCAGGCGCGACAGGTCCACAGTTATGCCGCTCTTCAAAGCTATACGGGTTATGCCGAAGGCCTTTGAGAGAGGAACCACGGTTCCTTTAAGGAGGCGCGCAAGCGCTTTGCCGTGCCCTAAAGTGTCGCCCGGAAGGGCGATATCAATATCCTTTGAGAATGCTCTTTTCAAAAGCCTGTCTCTGACATACCCTCCGACTGCCCACGCGTTCACGCGCCGCTGCCGGAAGTAAGTAGAGGTAATCTTTAATATGTCCGCTTCAGTCAGGTTCATTTCTTAAGCCCTTTTACCGCTTCAAGCACGGCAGTTATCAGTTTATCCGGCATGCCTTTCAGAGTTTCCAGGTCGCCGCGCGTCAATTTGCCCAGTTCTTTGAATTTTCTGAGTATTTCTTTCTTCCTCTTATCCCCTATGCCAAAAACTTTGTCAAGCACGGACTCGGTAGTTCTTTTATCCCTCAGCGTCTTGTGATACTTCACGGCAAATCTATGCGCTTCATCTCTCGCGGCCTGAAGCAGGTGAAGGGCCGGAGAGTCCTTCGGAAGTTTTATGCTCTCCGCCGAATCAAGCGTGAAGACCTCTTCTTCCCGCTTTGCCAGTGAGACTATCGGAAGGGAAACGCCGGAGATCTTCATCGCATTTTGCGCCGCGCCCAGCTGCCCTTTGCCGCCGTCTATCACCAGGAGGTGGGGCAGATCACTCTCTTCTTTCTGCCGTTTAAGCCTTCTGGATACCACCTCAAAGATCATCCCCGTGTCGTCCGGACCGGAAAGCGTCCGTATCCTGTACTTGCGGTACTTGTCCTTATCAGGCTGCCCTGAGACAAACCTTACCGCCGAACCTACAGAGTCCTTGCCAGAAATATTTGAGATATCAATGCAGTCTATAACGACGGGCTCTTCCGGAAGTTTCAGCGCGTCTTTCAGCATCCGCAGCGCTTTGGTGGATTCTCTGTCCATATAATCCGTCATGGCCTGCGATTTCATGCCTATGGTTTTATCGTTTTGAAGCAGGATGAGTTCCACCAGGTCTTTCTGATCCCTGTATCTTACCGCCTCTTCAAAGTCCAGTTTTTCAGAGGCCTTCGTCATTTTTCTTTCCAGCTCGGCAATAAGACTCTTCTGCTTTCCCCTGAGGAACTCTTCCACCTCTTTTACCTGTCCGGCGTAGGTTTCCTTCGTGGCTTTTCCTGTGCAGGGCGCGGTGCAAAAGCCCATGCCTTCTTTTATACAGGCCCGTTCAAGCTTTTTCTTCATATCTATCCGGCAGTCCCGGAGTTTGAACTTTTTGTTTATCACTTTTATCAGCGAGTTCACGGACCCGAGCACATACGGCCCGTAATATTTTGAATTATCCTGCGTGATTCTCCGGGTTAGGGAGAGCCGCGGGAAGTCCTCGTTTACGGTAAGTTTGAGATAGGGGTAAGTCTTATCATCCTTGTACATAACATTGTACTTGGGACGGTATTTCTTTATCAGACGGCTCTCAAGTATCAGCGCTTCCATCTCATTGGCTGTTTCAATGGTTTCAAAAGAGGTGATGTTCGGCACCATAGCAGCGACTTTCATTTCATATTTCGCGCTCTCATGAAAGTAGGAGCGCACGCGGTCCTTCAGGCAGGCGGATTTCCCGACATAAATTATCCTGCCCAGGATATCCTTCATCAGGTAGACCCCCGGCTTCTCCGGAAGGTTATTTAGGCTCTCTTCAAGCGTCATAATGGATTATACAGCATTACGAAAAGCCAGTCTACCTTCAGGCAGGGCCTTTGAAAGCGCATTGACTAAGCTATTTTCCTGTGATATATTAGATTTATGAGCTATGAACAATATTTCGGCTTAAAGGAACAGCCCTTTGCCATAACTCCCGACCCCAAATTCTTTTATGAAAGCGACCAGCATATGGGCGCTTTAATAAGAATCCAGCATGCCATTGACACCGCGAAAGGTCTCACGATTGTTATCGGAGATATGGGGCTCGGGAAAACCTTTATAAGCAGGAAACTGCTTGACCAACTGCAGTCTTCAGGCGACAAGTATGAAGCCGCCCTGCTTATTGTCATTCACCACGAAATTACGGCGGCCTGGCTCTTAAAAAAGATTGCCGTTCAGCTCGGTGTTGATATGCCGGCCGAGGATAAATCTTCGCTTATTTCCCAGATCTGCAAGAAACTCATTGAGCTAGACGAAGCAGGCAAGCGCGCCGTTATTCTTATTGATGAAGCCCACATGCTCCAGACGCAGGAGATATATGAAGAACTCCGCGGTTTGCTGAATGTGGAAGGCGCGAGTCACAAACTATTAAATATCGTGTTGTTTGGTCCGCCTGAACTTGAAAGATTTATGCAGCTTGATCCTCCGCTGGTTTCCAGAATAGGCCTGAAGTTTACGATCAGGCCGCTTGACGAGAAATCTACTATCGGCTACATAAGCCATCGGCTTGCGGTCTCCGGCGCTACCCGGGAAATAATCACACAGGAAGCCTCCCGGGCCGTTTTTGAGTACAGCCGCGGCACGCCAAGGCTAATAAACGCGCTTTGCGATAACGCCCTGCTTGAGGCTCTTATCCAGAAAAAAGTGCTTGTTGAACCCGCGATTATTGACCAGGTCGCGTCTGACCTGGGTGTGAAAAAAGGCTGACCCCGAAGTATTCTTTAGGTTGATCTCATCTTATTTACCGGAGGCTGTTGTGATAGAGCGCTATACTCTTCCCGATATGGGCAATGTCTGGACCGAAGAGGCCAAATACTCGAAATGGCTGAAAGTGGAACTCGCGGTCTGCGAAGTCCTCGCCAAAAGAGGCGAGATACCAAAAAAAGCAAATCAAACCATTAAGGCGAAAGCCAAATTCAAGGTTTCCCGGATTAATAAGATAGAAGAAGAAGTAAAACACGATGTTATTGCCTTCCTTACTTCCGTTGCCGAATATGTCGGCAAGGATTCCCGTTTCATTCACCGCGGGCTTACTTCCTCGGATGTGCTTGACACCGGCCTGGCTCTGCAGCTTCGCGACGCCGCGGATATTATTTTGCTCAAGATGGAAAAATCGGTCAAGATACTCAAGGCCCAGGTTAAGAAATATAAGCATGTCCCGACCATCGGCAGGTCTCACGGTATTCACGCCGAGCCCACCACCTTCGGGCTGAAGCTTGCCATCTGGTGGAAAGAGATGGAGCGAAATGTTGAGAGGGTAAAGCGCGCCAGAGAAGTTATAAGTTACGGTAAGATGTCAGGCGCAGTCGGCACGTATTCCAATATAGATCCTGCGGTTGAAGTTGCGGTCTGCAGAAAACTTGGGCTAAAACCCGCGCCTGTTTCCACCCAGATAGTCCAGCGCGACAGGCACGCCGAGTTTCTCTCGGCTCTCGCCATAACCGCCTCTTCGCTTGACAAGTTTGCCACGGAGATACGTCACCTGCAAAGAACCGAGGTGCTTGAAGCAGAGGAGCCTTTTACCAAGGGGCAGAAGGGCTCTTCGGCGATGCCGCACAAGAGAAACCCCATCACCTGCGAGAGAATCTCAGGCTTGGCGAGGATACTTCGGGCGAATGCATTAGTCGGTTATGAAAACATCCCGCTCTGGCACGAAAGGGATATCTCTCATTCTGCCGCCGAGAGGGTGGTCCTGCCGGACAGCACCATAGCGCTTGATTATATGCTTCATAAGTTCAACTGGCTCGTCGAGAACCTGAATGTTTATCCGGAAAATATGTTGGAGAATCTCAACAAAATGAAAGGGCTGGTCTTTTCGCAGAAAGTATTAATAGGTTTAACTAAAAAGGGAATCAGCAGGGAAGAGGGTTACAGGATAGTCCAGGATTCCGCGATGCGGGTCTGGAAGAAAGAAGGGACCATGGCGGAACTCTTAAAGACCGACGAGAGGGTGACAAAGCGCCTGACGGACGCGGAAATAGACGCTTGTTTTGATCTTGGGGCGTATCTGAAAAATGTAGACAAGATATTCAAGCGGCTGGGGGTCTGACAGACTTTGCAATCGGGAACGATTAAGATCTTTCGTGGAATTTTGAATTGTTGTAGAGTTCCTTTGTGGTCTTGTAGAGGAACTTCTGATCATTAACCGGCAGGTGTACCATCAAACTCAAAACTTTTTGCTGATATTCCGAGAGTTTCTTCTCTTTTGAACCGTGAATGTTATCGTTGAAAAGTTGTTCTTCCGCAATCCCCAGGGCGTCTGCTATTCGCTGAATGGTTACAAGGCTTGCTTTCTTTGTCCCGCGTTCTATCTGACCGAGAAAGGAAGGATGAATGCGGGCTTTTTCAGCCAATTCTTCCTGTGTCAGTCCCATACGGTTTCTCTCTTGCCGCGTTCTTCTGCCTATTACCGCATAGACATTCTTCTGCGATTTCATTTTTCTTCCCCTCATTCGCCCTGCCTACTCTATTATAATCCGATTTTTGAGTTGTAATAGCAAGAGACCATAAGTATTGTATTATAAAACCTTATGGAGTATATTCCGCTTGACACCCGCGGATTCCTGTAGTACACTGCCTTTAAGGACTTACTTTAGAGCGGTTTTTGTCTCAATGTAGGGCTCGACTGACGCCATGGGTTTTATATAGTTTGGGGGAAGAAACCAGGGTGTTGGCCGGGCCTTTTCAATTCGTATAAGCTTCTCAAAATCACCCGCTAAATCCTCTTTTTTGCCGCCTCCTGCCTGCAGCCGTTTCCCGGATATTATGATAGGGAAAACAACCGTATTATGTTGTAAAATATCGGAGTACGTTTGAAAAAACTCCCAAGGGGAATACCTGATGCAATACAGGGAATACGGCAGGACCGGAAAGAAAATATCAGTTATCGCTTTCGGCGGGATGCGATTTCAGCCGGACGGCGACAAGTTCGACTTTGATAAATGCGCCGCAGTAGTTCGCAAGGCAAGCGGGCTGGGCGTGAATTATTTTGACACTTCGCCGTATTACTGCGGCAGCCAAAGCGAAGTTATTTTTGGGCAGGCCTTCAAGGATATGCCCAAGCCCTTCTATGTGTCCACGAAAAGTTATGAGTCCGACCCTTTGAAACTCCGCGCCGACCTGGAAACCTCGTTAAAAAGGATGGGCCTGCAAAAAATCAATTTTTACAACATTTGGGGAATAAAAAGCATGGAGGGCTACCGCAATGTAATGAGAAAGGGCGGCCCCTATGAAGAAATCCTTAAGGCAAAGAAAGAAGGTTTGGTGGAGCATGTCGCCTTCTCGACTCACTGCAGCGGCGAGGAAATAGCGCAAATCGCGAAGGACGGCGTTTTTGAGGGCGTTACTCTCGGCTACAACATATTAAACTTTCCTTTCAGGGAAAAAGGCGTAAGGGCCGCCCACGCCGCCGGAATGGGAGTGATGATAATGAATCCTTTGAGCGGCGGGATCCTGCCGAAAAAAGCCGAGCTCTTTGACTATATCAGAAATCCCGATGATAAGACCGTCACGGAAGCCGCCCTCCGTTTCCTCCTGGCCCACAAAGAAATAACAGGGGCTCTATGCGGAATGGGCAGTGTTGAAGAGGTGGTTGAAAATGTTAAGGCCGGCGATATAGTAAAGGATTTTCCCGAAAGCAAGAGGGACGAGATAAAGGCCAGGCTCAGCCTTGATATGGACAAGCTCTGCACCGGCTGCCAGTACTGCGACGGCTGCCCTGCTGGAATAGAAGTCGCAAGGAATATGCTCGCCTATAATTATACGATACTTGAGCGCAGGGAAAGATATTTTGATGTTATGCGTATGCACTGGGGCCTTCCCGCGGACCAGGCGGATAAATGCACAGAGTGCGGGCAATGCGAGAAAAAATGCACCCAGCAGCTTGACATCATAAACCGGCTAAAGAACATTTCAAAGTGGGGAAAAGAGCGTAAATAGTTTTGGAAAGTTACGCGCTCCTGATATGGCTGTTTGCGGGAAGAGAGGCAGGTAATACAGGAGCCGGCGAAGGAACTTGACAGGGCCGGATATTAGAGTAAGAAAACTGTGAGGCAAGCGTGAGAAAGCAAATAAGCGCAATAGCAATGTTTTTACTCTTCTTTTCGTTACCTTTCGCGATTAATTCGGCGGAACTTCCCGCGGAGTCAAAAACCACAACCGCCGAGAAAACGCTTATCCCGCCGGCGCCCGAGGTAACCGGAACTACTGAGGATACTTCGGATTCGGATACTTCCGCGACAGCAAGCACAATCCCACCCATCCCCTTGCTTGAAGAGTGGGAGAACAATATGAAGACCTACGGAGCAAGATTATTGTCGCAGGCCCAGTATATGGACGAAACTCTGGTCTGGTATTACGACGGCACCAAGGTTTTCTACCAGATAGCGGAATACACCAAGAACAAAACCTGGCTGGCAGGCGCGAAGAATGTCTTGAATTGGTATCGTGATCATTATGTCATAAAAAATAATGGTATGCTCCCCGGCTGGAGGCTTTTTCCACACGGGTTATTAATGGATTTCAGGGCCACCGGCGAGATTAAGTCAAAAGATGCGGTTGTAATGCTGGCAAAGAACGGCGCTTATGCCGGTTCCAGGGGGAACGCGCCAAGACTAAATGATGTGGGGCTTAGCAGGGAGGTCGCCTACAATATTAACTGCTACGAGGTTGCAAGGGAGCTCGGTGAGCCCGGTTTCTCGGGACGGGATCCTTTCATAGATGTCGCGCTCTACCATCTGCAGCAATGGACCGGCTGGCTCAAGAACAATCCTGACGGAAAGAATTATCCCTGGCCGGACAAAACCGAGGGAGATTGCTTCAAGCCTTTTATGGCGGGGCTTACCTGCGAAGCGCTTATCCGTGTGTTCGAGAATAACGGGGTTGATTCCAGCAAGAAGCAGCAGATATTCACGACAATAAAGGAGTTTGCTCCCCTGATGTTCAAGGCCGCGTGGATTAAAGGAAGGAGAACCTTCTGGTATGAGAGTTCCAAGAGAGTCCCTGCCGCCGATTTAAGCCTGCTGGTCTGCCCGCTTTACGGCTGGCTCTGGCATTATACCGGGGATAAGTCTTTTCTTGAGATGGGAGACCAATTGTTTGAAAACGGAGTACAGGGGGCATATCTTGACGGCGGCAAGCAGTTCAGCCAGAACTACCGCTGGAGTTTTGACTATGTGAAATGGAGAAAGGAACCCCCGGTGTCCGGCGGCGCGGTTTCAAGTTCCAATACCGAAACCATAACCACGCTTGTTTCCCTGATAGGGAGAAGGCCCGGAATGACTCCGAAGCTCGTCCGCTCTATGGCGGCCAAAGGGCTAAGGCCAAACGACATTATTCTCTTTTATTGCGCTTCAAGATACAGCAAACTGAAAATGCCGGAACTGATTGCGGCAAGGCTTGGAGTTACCACCAATTATGAATTCTTAAACAGCGTCCTGAAACTTGACCGCGAGACCGTTAAAGCGGTAAATGAAGAGGAAGCGTTGATAAGAAAAGAACTAGAAAAAAAGAAGAAGAAGTAAAACGCTGCTTCTTAATCGCTTTGTTTGCAGGGCTTTTTCTTTTATGTTCTCCGGCTTAGAACCCGTCATGTCAACCAACCATACTTCCCCTGTTGACATTCAGCTCATTAGTGTTGACAGACGAGTCGGAAAGAATGATAATATTTCTCAGATATTCCTGCGCCGTGCCCGGAGTTCGTTCCTCGGGCTGACGGCCGGATTGCTTCTAGAGTTGTTTAGGGGTGAATCTTGCTTGCCGGACAAAAAACAGAAGAACCCGAAAGCCTTGACTTGACTGCGATAGCGTTCCTGGTGCTGCAGGACCTGGCTTTTGAATATGGTTTGCGGCTTGAAGATGTTATCAAAAAAATAACGGCGTAAGAGTGCTTATACCAGGTTTCCCGGGCTCTTCCCAAAAAAGCGGGGCCCGGGAATCTTTTTGAAAAGGAGGAGTATGTCTTCAGATTCTCTGCTGCTGCTCGCCGGAACTGCCGGCGTCGTGGGGCTCGTTCACACCCTGGTTGGCCCGGACCACTACCTGCCTTTTATCGTCCTTTCAAAGGCGCGGAAATGGAACACGCTAAAGACAGCCGTCATAACCATATTATGCGGGCTGGGCCATGTTATGAGTTCCGTGGTACTCGGGCTCGCGGGCATCGCTTTGGGAGCGGCCGTTTTCAAACTGGAAAAGATAGAGTCGCTGAGGGGAGACATAGCCGGCTGGCTCTTCCTTGTCTTCGGATTTACCTATTTTATCTGGGGCCTGCACAGGGCCTACAAATTGAAAGTTCATGAGCACGAGCACAAGCACGAAGACGGAAGCCTGCACTTGCACGCGCACAGCCATGCCGGAGGCCACGCTCACGCCGGAGGTTCCGATTTAAAGAAGATGACTCCCTGGGTCCTGTTTATTGTATTCGTTTTTGGCCCGTGCGAGCCGCTTATCCCGCTCGTTATGTATCCGGCCGCTACGAAGCAGGGATTCTTTTCGGTCTTTGTGGTCGCGGGAGTTTTCGGGCTTGCCACCATCGGAACGATGCTCGCTATAGTCCTTATGGCCGTTGCCGGCCTTTCAAAACTGCCGCTGGACAAACTTGAAAGGTATTCCCACGCTCTGGCCGGCCTGGCAATTCTTCTTTGCGGCATAGCCATTAAGGCCTTCGGGTTGTAGGCAAGGACTCACAGGAACGGGAGGAACAATGAAAAGCTGCCTGCTGTCGTTTTGCGCCGTTCTTCTGATTTCCGGGCTTGTTTCGGCCGACGGTGTTGTCTCAATATCCGGCAAGGTCAAGAAAGGCGCTGATTTTCTGGAAAATGTTACCGTGGCCGCGGTCAATTCAAAACACGAAAAAGTCGCGGAAGCCGTTACCGATAAGGACGGAAAGTATGAATTAAAGGATTTAAACCCCGGGCTCTACACGCTCAGGGCGATGGCCCCAAAAGAGAAGAAACTGGCTTTCCAGGAATCCGAATACATAAATCTCATGGCCGGAAAACCGGTTGAAAATGATTTCAAGCTGAGGGATATGAGGGAGGAGACAATAGTCCTCCCCAAGGGATTCAACGAGAAGAACACCGCGCAGAGCCTGGCAGGGATCAGGATGGTCCAGCTAAGCGTCGGGAACAATACAACCGCGAACCTGGTTACAAAGGGTTTAAACCTCCACTATCCGGCCAACGCGTCTTCCGCGGAGGCGTCTGAAGGCCTCATCTGGTTTGACCTTTCTTCCATTCCCTCCAACGCGCAGATAGTATCGGCGAAACTCTCTCTTTACTGCTCGGGGCACCTTGCCGGCAGCAATAAGATAAGCATGCACAGGGTCCTGGTTCCGTGGACGGAGAAAGCGAACTGGTTCACCTATGACGGCGTCAACGAATGGAAGAAAGAGGGCGGCACCGACAGAAGGGATATTGACAGAACCATAGAGGGCACAACCGAGGTTCCGCAGACAGGCGATAAAGCCCCGCAATGGTTTGATTTTGAAGTGACAAATATGGTCCAGAAGTGGGTCAGCAAGGAAGTTCCCAATTACGGAATGAAATCCAAGACTACCGGCACGG
>Ga0209083_1001076_pt1 | contig 33710 bp, 47 predicted proteins | sample AM7aDNAmetaG_FD_184132 | JGI IMG/M metagenome (GOLD analysis project Ga0209083, IMG submission 184132) | Freshwater microbial communities from Finland to study Microbial Dark Matter (Phase II) - AM7a DNA metaG (SPAdes) (version 3) | ecosystem: Environmental > Aquatic > Freshwater > Lake ... | reverse complement strand
GAGCACAACACAACAAGAAAAGCCATATAGGCTGATTCCGTACTTTGATGTAACTTGCCAGTGCGGAGCAAGGATTACAAGCAACAAACAAATTAATGAATGTTCTCACTGCAAAAGTGAGATTGAGACGGTTGAATCCGATAAAATGGAGGAAGAAAAATGAACGAAGGATTACTGGGACTGAACGATATCGAATGGAATGATCTTATCGAAACTCACAACGCCGACATAGCCGAAAAGGACAATCGCATAGCTCAACTAAAATTGATGCTCCATGCCGCAGACGAAGCAAATGAATGCTTAAGGCACGACATTCTTGTTCGTGACGCTCTGATCGCAAGATTTCGAGCTCAACTCGCACAGCGCAGCGGATTAGTGCATGCTGATAAGGTAGTGAGATAGTGCAGGACGCACAGGAAGGTGGATAGGCTTTAAAAACAGGCATGTAGGCGTACAAATAGACGTTTTAAGAAAAGTGTAGCTTAAAACGCGCTTAAGGCGCATAAACCGCATAAACCGCATAAACCGCGCATAAACAAGATCATAATGGCAAAAGGCGTTAATAAAGTAATTCTTCTCGGCAGACTCGGTGGGGATCCCGAAAGCCGTCAGGCGGGTTCGACAACTGTCGCAAACTTCACCATCGCAACAAGCGAGAAGTTCAAAAACCAGCAAGGAGAGTGGCAGGAGAGAACGGAATGGCATAGAGTTGTTGCCTGGGGACGGTTAGCAGAAATATGCAAAGAGTATCTGCACAAAGGATCGCAGGTATACATAGAGGGAAGACTGCAGACTCGGAGCTGGGAAAAAGAGGGGGTGAAGCAGTACACCACTGAGATTGTGATTAGTGAGATGCAGATGCTCGAACGAAAGCCAGCAGGACAGGATGAGCGACCGTATTCGCCTCCCGTTCCTGAAGAGGTTACAGGTGCGGCTGATGATCTTCCGTTTTAGTCAAGGATGATAAAGTGGGCGGTCTGACAGCAAAAAAAGCCGCAAACGGATACTTTAATCATTTGATATAAAAAACTCTTTAGATGCCACCTACGAAGCGAAGCCAGAAAGCTGTAAAAGGCCGGAAAAAGCAGATGAGGGATTGTGAATACGAGAGCGTGAGCAAGAATACCGCAGAATTGATAAAGATTGATGGCGAGGATGTTTTTATCGACAACAGAAGCGATATCATCTCTCGGATAAACGGCCATAGAGGATTTGATGAGGTTGGTGACTGGGTGGCTGATTGGGCCGGATGCGATGGGATCAAAGGATTTGGAGTTCACGGGCAGACAAAAGGCGACGTGATAGAGAAAATGAAAGCATTGATAAGCAGAAAGAAAGAGTTTAAGGCTCTCTGCGATGATATCTGGAAAAAAAGGTACGGAAATTAACGCCCTCCTTTTATTGGCGGACAGTTTCGTAAGGTGATAGAAGCAATCCACAAAAACGGTCATAAAGCAAGCATGGATACAGATTTTGATTTTGATGGAGATTTATCGCTTGACAACGGAATGTTTGATGATGGCGAGTGGTAGCGGAAGTAAAGGCGGAGGCGGAAAAGGTCCCGCTGGAAAAGGGAAACCATCTAAAGCCAAAGGTAGGCGCGGGGGGAAATCTTATGAACAGGCAATGCGTGCGGCAAATATCTCCGGAGATCATCCGTTCTAAATGAGCAAGCCAGCAACAAATAACAACGCATCAAAAAAGGCGCTTCTACAAGCACTTGAAAAAAATCTTGGCATAGTGACGACGGCATGTAAATCTGTCGGTTTAAACAGGGCGTCATTTTATCGTTGGTATGATTTGGATAAAAATTTCAAAGCCAATGTTGATGAACTTTCTAATGTTGCGCTTGATTTCGTCGAGTCGCAGCTCTTTTTAAACATCAAAGACAGAGACACAGCAAGCATTATTTTTTACTTAAAAACAAAAGGGAAGCAGCGGGGGTATGTCGAAAGGCAAGAAATCACCGGTGGCGATGGTAAAGACCTGTACGCAGGAGTTATTATCCTCCCCGAGAAAGACCCAAAGCCATGACCGAATTTAAACCGCAAGCAGGTCCGCAGACGCAGTTCGTAAAGTGCAGCGCAGATATCGTTTTTTATGGCGGTGCGGCTGGCGGCGGGAAATCTTATGCTCTCTTGTTGGACGCATGCAGAGACGTAAGTAATAAGGATTATGGCGCTGTTATTTTCCGGCGCACAACAAAGCAGGTTACCAGTGAGGGCGGTTTATGGGATACAGCAAGCACGGTATATTCTCTTGTCGGCGCAAAGTCAAACCAATCAGCACTTACATTCACATTTCCCTCCGGTGGCCGTGTTGGATTTGCTCACATGGAGTACGAAAAAAACCGGTTTGACTGGCAGGGCTCACAGATCGTATACCTCGCATTCGATGAGCTTACTCATTTTACGTGGGCGCAGTTCAGCTATATGCTGTCACGTAACCGGTCAACGTCCGGGGTAGATACAAAAATCCGCGCAACACTTAACCCTGATCCTGACCATTTCGCGCGCGAGTGGGTTGACTGGTATCTGGACAGTGCGGGGTATGCGATTCCTGAACGCTCTGGCGTTATCAGGTGGCTTATTGTGGTTGATGATGCGGCAGTCTTTGCGGGCACAAAACAAGAGCTGCTTGATGAGTACCCGAACAGCTTGCCGTTAAGTTTTACGTTTATTGCGTCATCGATTGAAGATAATCCGATACTGCTTAAGCTCGATCCAAAATATTTATCAAACCTTGATGCTCTTACAAGAGTTGAGCGGGAAAGGCTGAAGAAGGGGAATTGGAATATTAGGCCATCAGCAGGGAGCTACTTCAAGCGATCAGAGTTTGAGATCGTTGATGTGCTTCCTGTTGGCCAGATAACGAAAACCGTCAGGGCGTGGGATCTGGCGGGAACTGAAAAGAAAAAAGAAGCTGATGATCCAGATTGGACGGCTGGCGTGAGAATGTCTGTCATTGACAAAATCTACTACGTTGAGCACGTCGAGAGGTTCAGGGTTGACGCATCAAAGGTCATGGGCAGCATCAAAAACGTTGCTTCATCAGATGGGTTTGGCGTTCCGGTTCTTATCCCACAAGACCCCGGACAAGCAGGAAAAACACAGGTGAGATCATACATTCAAGAATTAGCCGGATATACGATCAAAACCAATCCTGTATCTGGCAGCAAGACCGTAAGAGCTACGCCGTTTTCCTCACAAGTCCAAGGCGGAAATGTGAAGCTTTTAAGAGGCAAGTGGAATGATGCTTATCTGTCAGAGCTTGAGAGTTTTGACGGTTCAGGTTCGGGACATGATGACCAGATTGACGCTTCATCGGATGCATTTAACGAGCTGGCATTAGGGATAAAATCCACAGGCATGCTGGAGTATTACCAGCAAGAGGCGGAAAGACTGAGGGAAGAGCGCAAAGCTGGATAGACAATGAGATTTGACACACTTAAACTTTAAACCATGCCAGAAGGAATAAAGACGCCAATCAGTGACGCGATGCTTCAGACCGTCATTAGGGGCGGTCAGTTCGTCAGTACGGAAAGCAATGTCGTCGAGCCAGCCCCTCAAGCAGTTCCGGTAGAGCAGGGAAGCGGATGGATGGCGCCAATGCAACCCTTACAAGTCTCGACACCCGCAGACGTTAGAGGACGGGCGTTTGACTATCCCGTTGGCTATAATGTCAACATCAGGCCTCGCGCGTATGAGCCAGTGACTTTTGATCAGCTCCGCGCTCTCGCTGACAATCTCGATATCCTCAGGCTTGTGATCGAGACAAGAAAAGACCTGGTATGCTCTCTTGAGATCGAGATAGTGCAGAAAGAAGACGGCATTGAGCCCGACGCAAGATGCAGGGAGATTCAGGAGTTTCTTTCACTGCCTGACAAAGAGAATACCTGGTTTGAGTGGTTGAGAATGCTGCTTGAAGATTTGCTTGTCATTGATGCCCCTGCTATATACCCGCGCCTCACGAAAGGCGGGCGGTTGTATGCTCTTGATCCGATAGATGGAGCTACGATATCCCGTAAGATCGATTTATCAGGACGAACACCGATTCCCCCACAGCCAGCATACCAGCAGATACTTAAAGGCATCCCTGCGGGAGATTTTACGCGAGACGAACTGATCTACAAACCACGGAATAAGCGCACCAACAAGCTGTATGGGTTCTCTCCGGTTGAACAGATCATGATGACGGTAAACATCGCATTGCGCCGCCAGCTCTCACAGTTGCAGTTTTATACCGAGGGAAGCGTCCCTGATATGATGCTTGCCTGCCCTACAGACTGGACGCCTGACCAAGTACGGATGATGCAGGGTTATTGGGATGAGGTCATGAGCGGCAACACTGGAGAGCGCAGGAAAGCAAAGTTTGTGCCTGGGGGGATGTCACCGATCAACACGAAGGAAGGCCTGCTTAAAGATGAGTTTGATGAGTGGATTGCTCGTATCGTCTGTTATGCTTTCTCCGTGCCGAATATGGCTTTTATCAAGCAGATGAACAGGGCAACTGCAGGGACTGCCGTTGATCAGGCGGTGTCAGAGGGATTATTGCCAGTTTTGCAGTGGGTCAAATCCCTTGTCGATTACATCATCATCAAGTATTTCGGCTATACTGATTTGATGATGAAATTCAAGGACAGCAAAGACCCGGATCTTGCTCAGGAGGCCGCTATCAACCTGCAAAACTCTCAAGCAGATCAGATTGATATCAACACGGGCGTGCTGGACGTCAACGAGGTCAGGATTAAAAGAGGTCTTGACCCACTGACGCCGCAAGAGATTGACGAGCGCAAGCCAGCGCCGCCGCCACAGCTCGAAGGGCAAATAGATAACGGAGCGAAGCCAGTGCCAGAAGAGCCAGCATCACAAGATGCGACGATTAAGGAGCCGGCGCAAAAGTTAGGCGATTCTACCGGAAACTTTACTACAGATGCTTGCCAAGACAAAGAAGAGCCGGTAACCTTACCTAAAAACGACGACCTTCAAAAAAAAAAGCCCGCACCGTTTATGAAGCGCTTGACCGCGAAAGGCCCGCGATACTGAAGCACGAAGCAAAGCTGAAGAAGTTTGTTGCCGGGTACCTGAAGACGAAAGGAAAGGATGTAGCTGCGCAAGTGGTTAAGCTGTATGAAGCAATAAGCAAGGCTGAAGAAGATAACACCGTGCAGGAGCTTCTTGATCAACTTGATCTTGATTGGTCTAATATCGTGCCGGACATTGAAGAGCTTCTTTCAGCCACAGCCGCGCAGGGCGTGAAAGACGCGATGAAGCAGATTGCATTTACAGAAAAAGAAGCGACAAAGCTCGCTAACTCCCGAGCTGAGGAATGGGCCGCAGACCGAGCCGCCGAACTGGTTGGTATGAAGTGGATTGATGGGGAGCTGGTAACAAATCCAAACGCAGAGTGGAGCATCGCCGAATCCACCCGAGACATGATCTATAAGGATGTTGACAGCGCAATTTCAGAAGGATGGAGTAATCAAAGACTGAGAGATGCGATTGTCGAAAACACAGGATTTTCCGACAGCCGCGCAATGATGATAGCTCGAACAGAAACCGCGTTTGCGGATACACAAGGCAATAAAGCCGCTTATCTTGAGGCAAAAGATGCAGGTCTTGATGTTAAGTGGCAGTGGATGACCGCAGGTGATGATCTGGTTTCTGAAGAGTGTGAGATGAACGATGGAGAAGTAAGGGAGATAGGCGAAGAGTTTCCAAGTGGCGCGATTGAGTGCCCGCAACATCCAAATTGCCGTTGTGTTTTAGCTCCGGCAGTGGAGGATGATCCGCAAGAAAGGCAGGATACTTTAAGTGCTGACGACAAACAAGAAGAGAGTGTTTCGTCGCAAGACAACTTAGATGCAGACAGTGGAGATGACACTGGTCAAGATTCAGAAAAAGCGGGAACAGAAGAAATTATTCTTGCGTTAGAAGCTGATATAGCGGGGAACGATTTTGAAACAGCTATATTTGTAGATAACGATGGGGCTGAAGTATTCAGGAAAAGAGGTGAAGGGAAATTAGTTTCATTCACGCGAGAAGAATGTGAGATGGCGACAGGTAATATTTTGACCCACAACCATCCATCAGGAACGGCTTTTTCTGAAGCAGATATATATTTCCTTAGATCATGGGAACCGTCATCATTAAGAGCAACCAGTACGGAATTTTTGTATGAAATGTCATTAACCGAGCAAGGGTTAAGCACCTCAAAAGCAGATTTCGAAAGTGCCTTGACGCGTTCGCAAAAGAAGATAAAGAAAGAATTAACAGCTAAATGTAATTCAGGAGAGATAACTTACAAGGAAGCCGATGCTATACACGCACATCTCAGAGCAACACATTTCGCGGATATGGGCTATATAAACTATAACAGAATAGAGCTATGATAACCATTGACAAAGAGTTTGAAATCCCTCAATACAGCAAGATATGCACCTTTTGCAAGCATAACGACGTAGGAGAAGATCACAAATGCGAAGCATTCCCAAAGGGCATACCAATGGAAATATGGATGGGGAAAAACGATCACAAAGAACCGTACAAAGGCGATCATGGCATCCAGTTCGAAAAACTAAATGACAAGAAGTAATGGTCGCAATTTAGGGAATGGCCTTTTTAATATCAATCAAGGAGCTGATAATGTTTTTCGCGATCATGTGTATTCTGATCTACATGCTTCCCGCGATAATTGCAGGGGCAAGAAGCCATAGGAGTTACGGCAGTGTTGCCGTTGTGAATATTTTCCTTGGATGGACGTTTATAGGCTGGATTGTGGCTTTGTCGATGGCGTTTTCAGGAAATACAGCAAAGGATGGAGAGTGATGGAAAGAAAGTGTGATAATTGCGAGTGGTTTTATCCGGAGGAAAATTTTTTTGATGGAGCGACTCAAGGCTTATGCAGGAGAAACCCACCATTGCCTTTTGTCGAAACAATGCCGACATACGCCGATGATGGCGAAGATTTAGCTGCTGGAGTAGCTCCTGATTGGTATCGTCCGGCTTTGGGGTATTTCCCTTGTGTTGTTGAAGATTGGTGGTGCGGAGAATTCAAATCAAAGGATGGTTCATTTTGAAGATGACGGATCAGTAGGCGAAGTGTGGTTCGTCATTAAAGGAGTTTTATGTGGGATTATCCCATCCGGATTTATTGAAGAAGAAGAAACTTACTGAAGAGATATGTCCAAAATCCATGTTAATAGCGAAAAAGAGATAAGAGCGGTGATAAAATATCTTGAGGATTTAGTATCCGGTCTTCAGGACGGGACGATTGTTCCTTTAGACGTTGATCTCAAAACTGAGGTAGGAGCGATAACATCTACCAATCCGGAATTATACGGATTAAAAACTTCAGGAATAAAAACCGTAGTGGTAAGATACAAGTCGATTTGAAGGATGTCTTGGCGTCTGTTACGGCGACCGCAAGTATATATCTTCAGCCCTTCAGCAATGAGGGGCTTTTTTTATGCCCAAAATTATTCCCCTTAAAAATCGCCCTCCTTTATTTGTCGTGAATTTCTATAGCCTACCAATTAACAGAGGCAGAGGCTACTAAAATTCAAGAAGCACTTATGAAACTCTACGGAGAAATTAGCAAAACGGAAGCACAGGATGACGGCACCATCAAAGTATGGGGAATCGCATCCTCAGAAGCTGTTGATTCAGACGGTGAGGTCGTGACAGCGGAAGCCATGAAAGCCGCCATTCCTGATTACATGAAATTCGGAGCTGTCCGAGAAATGCACCAGGCAAAAGCAGCAGGCACCGCTATTGAAGCAGAAGTCCAGGAAGATGGCCGTACTTATTTCGGGGCGCACATTGTCGATTCCGAAGCAGTGAAGAAAGTCAACGCAGGCGTGTACAAAGGCTTCAGCATTGGCGGGAAAGTCACCGGTAGAGATGAGCTGAATAAATCCACTGTCACCGGCTTAAAACTGATTGAAATCTCACTGGTTGACAGACCAGCCAATCAAGAGGCAATATTCACTTTGGTGAAGTTTGAGGACATCGACAAACTCGAAAAGGTAGACCTCAAGAAATATTTAGGCGAGAGTATCATGGATGCACGACAAGCGCTAAACTCCTTAGGCGATATCCTGTGGCTTTTCAGTGATGAAGTGGGTGAGGCAGAGAAGAACCCTGACCAGATTGCCGACCTTAAAGCTGTTATAGATAGACTTAAATCATTCATCATCTCAGAGCTCAAAGAGCCTGATCCAGATATAGATGCAGCTGCAGTTACAGCCGCCAACGCAATGGCCACACCCATAACGCTTGCCGCAACTACTGACGACATCCACAAAGCAGGTGCCGAGATCAGCGCAAAAAACAAAGAGAAAGCTCAGGCGATCCATGACCACGCGGTCTCTCTTGGCGCACAGTGTACTCCAGACACCGGAAAGTTTGATGGCAACGGTAATGACCTCAACAGACTCATGCCTCTTACCGAATACCTCGAATTACAAAAGGTGCAGAGCGAACATGCCACAATTCAGAAAGACTATGCGCACAAAACGGAGGCCCTGGATAAAATCAACAAGGCCTGTGGCGAAGCAGGATGCCCAGAAGGCGAATTAATCGTCGATTTCATCAAGAGCATGAAGGCGGAACTCGAAAAGATCAAATCCGAACCTGTCGCTCCGAAAGTATCCCTGAACGACAAGGGCGTGACGATTACCAAGGAGCAGGACGGCAGAACAGAGAGCAGCCTCGATGACGAAATATTTGTCAAGGATGCACATGGAAACATCAACGAAGCAGCCACCCTGATAAAACTCAGCCATATGAAGGGCGGAATCCGGCACTAATAACTATTTGACCTTAACCCAAACCACAACAACCCATGAGCGAAACAAAAGAAACACTCGAACTCCTGAAAATCGCGCAAGCAGCCGGAGATCAGGAATTAACCAAGTATTTCACACAGACAGCAACGGCAACGCAGGGGCTCCAGGCCTACAACCTCGAAGCTCCATCAAAAAAGCTGTATCCAAAACTTACACCGCTCCGCAATTCGATCCCCCGCATCAACGGCGGATTTACTGTGCAGGCGAACTGGAAAGCGATTACCAATATCAATGCAGGTAACGTCAGGGGTGGCGTAGCTGAAGGAAAAAGAGGCGGAGCGATCAACCACACGGTAAACGATTACTATGCGTCGTTTAAATCGATGGGCCTGGAAAACTATACCACTTTTGAGGCAGAGAACGCTGCTAAATCCTTTGAGGACATCAAGGCTCTGGCAGTGCAGTCAACCATGACAGGGTTAATGATCCAGGAAGAACGCGTTCTCCTTGGCGGCAACAACTCGATAGGGCTCGGCACGACAGGAACACCGTCACTCGCAGCGGTCACCGGCGGCGCTTTGACCGATGCGTCTACCTACCGAGTGATCTGCGTAGCCCTTGGAGTACAGGCTTATCTGGATGCGGTCGGCGTCAACAACGGATCTGTCGGTCAGGTTTTCAACGCAGCAACGGCTGTTGTTCCTGGACAGATTACCAGAACAAACATCGACGGCACGACGGACACCTTCGGCGGCGGATCCGCTCAGCAGTCTGCCGCAGCGACACAGGCGACCTCCAGCCCGAACCTTTCCATTACAGCGACCGTGACACCAGTCTCCGGCGCCGTAGGATATGCATGGTTCATCGGCATTGGTGCAGGCAACGAAAGACTCAATCAGATCACCACGATTAACTCTGCGAAGTTTATCGCCAACTCAAACGGATCAGCACAGCTTGCCTCCACACTGGCAGTGTCCGACAACTCGACCTCATCGCTCGATTATGACGGATTGCTCTACCAGGCAGTGAAATCCGGATCAGGCGCTTACATCACAGCACTGGCCACAGGTACAGCAGGAACGGGAACCACGCTAACCTCCAACGGATCAGGCGGAATCGCCGAGCTTGACGCTGCATTCCAGTATTTCTATGACGTATACCGTCTAAGCCCAACAGTGATCTATGTATCGAGCCAGGAAAGCAGGAATATCAGCAAGAAGATCGTCGCGAATGCGGGCGCTCCTTTACTTCGTCAGCTTGAGAAAGGAGGCAATGCAGATCTCGTCGCAGGCTGGAGAGTTTCTGCAGTGCTCAACACTACAACGGGTGATGAAGTGCCGATCAGAGTACACCCGAACCTGCCAGCAGGGACGATCTTGTTCTTTACGGACACCTTACCATACCCATTGAGCAATGTAAGCAACACCTGCCAGGTATTGCTGCGAGCCGATTACTACCAGATTGATTGGCCGCTGATCACCAGGAAACACCAGTACGGCGTCTATTGCGACGGAGTGCTTCAGCATTACGCACCGTTCTCGATGGGCGTCATTAGCAACATAGCAAACGGTTAATCTTTCAGAAACGTGCCCTGTCGAGAGGCAGGGCAAACCTTTTTAAAGTTATGGCAAGCACCCTGAAAATGAAAAGCCTGGAGGGAACCACAAGCGTCTCCCTTGGCGGGCAGAATTACGAAGCCAACAAACGCGGAGTAATCGAGATCCCCGCAGAATATGAGGACACCATGTTTTCACTTGGATTCGTGACTATCGGCAAAAACGTTCCGCCGGAACCAGACGAGCCAGCCACACCGGTACCGGCAGCAGAACCAGTGCAAGAGATTGTGCCGGCATCTGCTCCGGATCCGGAAGCGGCTACGATTGAAGGCATCCCAGCAACCGAACCAGAGACCAAATAACAATGGCAGCTCTTGCATCTGTAGACGACGTCAAAGCCTACCTGGGCAACCAGGCAAACACCGCTGACGATATGCTTTTTCAGTCATTGATCGATGGCGAGAGCGTCTTCATTCTTTCCTGGCTAAGCCGGAAGTTTGATACCGACACGTATACCGACCTTTTCGGAGGCAACGGAGGCCAAGAGCACCTGTTCAAAAACTATCCAGTGAAGGCGATAACCAGCGTTAACGTCGACGGAGCATCAATACCGCAGGCAGCGACAATCCAGGATCGGGGATACATGATTTTTGATGACCGGCTCCTGCTTTTCGGTTATCAGTTTGGGTGGGGAAAGCGGAACTGCCAAGTCGTTTATTCCGCAGGGCAGACCGTCCCCGATGATGTGAAGCAGGCATGCATCGAGCTGGTAGTGCATCGGTACCGAAGCAGAGACCGCATAGGACTGTCGAGCAAGAGCATCGCAGGAGAGACAACATCCTTCATAACAAAAGACATGCCAGATCATGTAAAAACCCTGCTCCAGCGACACAGGAGGCTATTCCCAGGATGATCACCGCTAAAATCACGAAAGGTGCCGGCCTCGGGAAACAGTTCAAGGATTCAATCCCGAACATCCAGAGCGGAGTGCAGAAGGAGATCATGCGCCTGGCGCTCAAGATGACAACGCTCGTCATGACAAAGCTCAGTGGCGATGTACTGAAAGTAAGGACTGGCCGTTTAAGGCGGTCGATCCACCCTGAGTGGGATTTTGAGCCAGGAGTATACCGAGCCACCGTCGGCACCAATGTCGAGTACGCAGGGATCCATGAGTACGGCGGGATAATCCACGCGAAGGAGCGAATCCAGAAGATGTACTTCAAAGCCAAAGACGGGATAGTTAGCCGCCAGTTTGTCAAGAAATCGAAAAGCAACTTTATGCAGGAAGCGCAAAGGAAAGCCCACGACATCCACATGCCGGAACGTAGCTATTTGAGGTCGTCATTACGAGAAATGAACACGGAGATTGTGACCGGACTGCAGGCGGCCCTTGTGAAAGAAATTAAAGAGATCCTGAAGTGAACAGGGAAACCATATACTCGGCATTGTTCCAGAGGCTACAGACAGCAAGTGATTTTGTCACCTGCAGCCGGAACCTGAAACATTACTCGGACGTCTCTCCCTCAGAGCAGCCGGCGATTTTCGTCGCACAAGGCAGCCAGCACGCCGAACACATAAAAGGGTTCCCGACAAAATACACACTCCAGGCAAAAGCATGGATTTACACCAATGATCCTGATCCGTCAAAGCCACCGGCATACGCGATAAACAACATCCTTGATCAGGTCGATGAAGTGATGAAGCCGGACGCCCCCCAGGACAAACAGACGCTCAGCGGCCTGGTAGAAGATTGCTGGATAGACGGAGAAATAGTCACGGACGAAGGAACGCTCGGAGATCAATCCGTAGCGATTTTCACGATTAAGATTTTAACAACAACGTAACCAAGGATAAACTATGGCTAACATTTTTGCAGCAGGCAGGTTGTGGGGAATCCCTACGGTCGACTACCAGGGCAACGCAATCACCGTACCGACACCGGTACAATTCGGCACCCTGCAGGACATCTCGCTCGATTTGGGATTTGATATCAAGAAACTCTACGGAACAAAGCAGTTCCCTGACGATATCGCCCGAGGCAAAGGCTCCATCACCGGCAAGGCATCAACCGGCAAGGTCAATGGTGCCCTGGTCAATTCGCTCTTTTTTGGGCAGACATTGACCGCCGGCATAACCTCCGATTTCACCGATCTGACCGGAACGGCAGTACCAACAACACCATTCCAGATCACGCCAGTGCCGCCAAGCTCTGGTACCTGGGCAACTGATCTCGGTGTTTCAGGATCAACGGGAGTGCCGCTTACCCGCGTAGCCTCCGCCCCAACAACCGGACAGTACAGCGTAGCCGCCGGCGTTTACACTTTCGCAGCAGCAGACGTCGGGCTCGTTATGTATATCAACTACAGCTACACGGCAACCAATACCACAGCCAGCAAAGGCACGATGGTGAACCCGTTCATGGGATCGACGCCAGCGTTCCAGGCTGAAATTCTGCTCCCAGGCAGCACCGCCGGCGTTTACACGTCTTTCACCTTCCTGAAGTGCGTCAGCAATAAACTGACCATCTCAACCAAACTCGACGATTACGCGATCCCCGCCCTGTCTTGGGAGTGCAGCGCCGATGCTTTCGGGAACTTCCTTAAATGGTCAACCAGCAACTAATAATGTACAAAGGCATTAAACACACGTTCGACAACGGGGAGGAATACATTATCCCTCCCGTTTCCATTGGCTCCCTTGATATCCTGGAAGAAGAGTACGGCAAGATGACGACCTGGGGAGTGACCACCGACAGGAAGCTCATGACGGACACGATCTACGCCGCCATGAAGCGCAATTATCCTGACTTGACCGAGGCGAAGTTCAAAAATGAGCTGGTTGATTTCGGCAACATGATCGAGCTCATGAACTACGCTATGGATTCAGGCAGCGCTATCCGGAAAGCGAGAGAGGCGGGGGAATCGAAGCCGGTGAAGAAATAGAGGACTGGAACGAAGTGTTCATTCACCTCCAGAGATCGACAGGCATGTCACTCGAAGAGGTGCGTGAGCAATTTGATCTTCCCCGGCTTTACGCTTTCACAAAGAGCAGCAAGCAGTACCCACCGCAGTACGTCCTTATTGCCAGCTATTTCGGATTTGGAGAACCTACAAAAAGACCAACAGAAGATGACACAGCCGACTTTATCCAACAGCTTATGCAAGCATTTCCACCGCCGCAATAATGACCAATAACGACTCGAACACGGTCGTCAGCTTTAGCGCCGATACGGCAAATCTGGAAGCGGGTGTCAACAAAGCCGGCAATACGCTGTCAGGGTTTACCAACGGCACAGGATCCATCTTTGAGAAGCTGAAGTCCATGGTAACCGGACACGTTGACGGCATCAATGAAAGCATTGCAGGAATAACGAATGGCCCTGCTGCAGGACTCGGGAGTCTTATCGAAGGGATAACCTCTAAACTTGCTGGGATAGGTGTTCTTCTGGCGGGAGGCGCATTATTCGCCGAAGGAATCAAGGCATTCTCTGACGAGACAGCGGAAACAAAGAAGTTGATGAACGGCCTCGGGATGACAGCAGAGGCAGCCTCGAAATTCAACACCGAGCTGAAGATCGTCGGTATGTCTTCAGAGCAGTACGTCGGCATTGCTATGAAATTCGACCGACAGCTCAAGACCAATGAGGACGGACTGAAAGCGCTCGGAGTTACCACCCGCGATGGGAACGGAAAGCTGCTGGATCAACAGACTCTGCTCCAGAACGCAGCCAACACCATGATGACCTACAAAGCAGGTGTCGACCGCAACGAGGTAGCCATGACTATGTTTGGAAGGTCGGCGGATTCAGCGTATGCATTGCTGAAGCTCAACGAAAAGACCAGCGAGCGAGCGGCAGAGTTGACGAAAGCCTACGGCCTCGAATTGGATGAAGTCTCTCTCCGCAAAGCCAAAGATTACAAGATCGCGATAGGAGAGGCCAAGCTCGCCGGCGAATCTTTTACAGCCCACCTCGGCGAAGCAGTGATGCCGATGCTCACCTCAATGGCTAAAGGATTTACCGATGTAGCCATCGTTACCATGCCTTACGTCAACAGCGCTCTCAGCTATTCCGGTCTTTTCCTTGAGGCATTCGGCAGAGTAGCCAAGAAGGTCGTTGATTCCTCTATTGATCTATTTTCATCGTTAGGGAAAAAAGTACAAGAGGTTTTTGTAACTGATGCGCCGAAAGCCACCGAAGGCTGGGCAACGACATACCAGATGACCGCCGGAAATATTGAGAGGTGGACAAACGGAATGGTTACGGCAATGGACTGGCTCGTTATGAAAATCAAGGAGGTCGGCAACGATTTCTCCGCGATTTTTTCAGGAGCGCTCACCGGCACAGACGAAGGCGAAGCGAAGCTGAAGCGATACATGGCAGCCGACGAGAAAATCAGAGCGGAAGGTAATGCAGCGATTCTAAAGGATGAAAAGGACTTCCAGGCAGCCATCAAAAAGTTACGCGAAGGTGATGCTCCCAACCCTCCAAAAAAAGAAAAGAAAAACGCACCAACGGCACCAGGGAAAGGCGGGAAAGGAGGGAAAGGAGGTGCAGAGCAAAGCTACGTCCCGCATTGGGATGCCCAGCTTGCTGACGCCAAAGTATACTACGCAGCCACCCACAACCTCCGTGAATATAGCAAGCAAGACGAGATCGACTTCTGGCAGTCAGCCCTTGATCAAACCAACCTCACCGAGCAGGAACGCCTGGAGATAAACCGTAAAGTTTCCAGACTCAGGCTCGAAATCCAGAAAGAAGAGCGGAAAGAAGCGATCGGCCTGGCTACCGAAAGCATCAAAGCCGAACAAGCTGCAGCGATTGCCGGACTCGCACAAGAAGAGGAAATGGCCAAGACCAGGCACGACTTAGACCAGACGACATTTGATGAGTACCAGGCACAGCTTATCAGCTTTGAAAACCGCCGATATGAGATCGAGAAAGCGGCAATGGACAAGATGATCGAGCTGGACAAGCAAAGCCCGAACAATGCCGTAAAGGTCAAGCAAGAGCAGGACAAGCAACTCGCGCAGGCTTCAGCGCATGGATTAGCAATTCAGAAGATAGAGGACACGACCACGAAAGAGGCAGCAAAGAAGTGGCAGGAATTGTTCAAATTTATCAGCGACGGATTCGGTAATGCAATCGCCGGATTTATTGTCGGCACGAAGAGCTTGTCACAGGCAATGACAGGGATCTACTCAACGATTCAGAGCGCTTTTGAATCGATGATCGGCAAGATGATCGCAGGGTATCTCCTCGAACAAGCAGCGGGCTTAATAGGACTCGCTGCAAAGAAAAAAGAAATACCAGCAACAGCAGTGTCAGCAGGTGCAAAGTCAGCCGACGCTGTAGCTGATATCCCGTTTGCCGGCCCAGCATTGGCTATCGCAGCGTATGCAGCGACCTATGGAACCATCATGGACGGTATGGCTTCAGCCGCCGGAGGTTACGATATCCCCGCCGGTGTAAATCCGATAACCCAGCTTCATCAAAACGAGATGGTTCTGCCAGCGCACCTCGCAGACACGGTAAGAAATATGGCAGGTGGCAATGGCGCAGGATCCAGAAACGGAGATGTGCACCTGCACGTTTCCTCCGTAGATGCCCATTCAGTCAGGCGCCTGTTCCAGGATAACGGAGCGGCACTGGCGGACAGCCTTAAACACCAAATGAGGAACCTCAAACGATGAGCAGCGCCATATTCCCGACACTGACTGGAATGACCTACGACACGATCAAGACGCCGATATTCAATACCGTGACCAAGAAAGCCGTTTCAGGCAGGGAAACCAGGGTGGCATACATGGCGTCACCGATGTACAACTGGCAACTCAACTTTGAGTATTTGCGTGACCAGTTGGGCGTCCAGGTGCCAGTGTCACCGTACAACGACCTGAAGGCTTTGATGGCTTTTTTCATTGCCAGGCAGGGCTCATTTGATTCGTTTCTCTTTAACGACGTCACCGACAACCAGGCTACCGCTCAGCAATTCGGCACCGGCACCGGCAGCCTTGCCACCTTCCAGCTTTCACGGACAATGGGTGGCGGTTTTGGATTCCCCGAGCCGGTTATGAACCTCAACGGAACGCCATCGATCTACGTCAACGGATCCCTGACCACACCAGGCAGTATCAGCAGCTCGGGATTGGTGACCTTTTCCTCAGCTCCAGCCGCCGCCGCCGTGTTGACCTGGACGGGCAACTTTTATCACAGGTGCCGATTTGATGCAGATACCGTAGACTTTACGCAGATGCTCCAGAACTTCTGGACACTTGGAAGCGGGAAGATGACTTTGTACGGCTCACTCAGCAACAAGCTGTAATCCATGAAAATACCTACAGGAAGCCTCACCAGCGCTTATTTGCTCAGCAATAGCCAGTTTATTGTCGTCGATCTTTATACCCTCTCAGTGATCAATACGGCATGGGGAAGCGGCCTGTCCGTGACATACACCAATTACTATTATTCAGGCTCAGATTACGACGTCGTGAATGGCGGGCACACCTTCACAGGCTCTGATGCGATATTTGCACGCGACGGATTGAAGCAGACGATCGGCCTCGAAGTAGGCACCATGAACATCACGATCAACGCAACGCCATCGATGCTGGTACTCGGGATCCCGTTCATGCATGCGATTACCCAGGGAGTGCTCGACGGAGCGATGATCAAGGTGGACAGGGCGTTTCTCAACGCTGACCATTCCGTTATCGGAACCGTAAACTGGTTCACAGGGCACGTCGCCAAGGCTTCACCAAGCCGGAACGGAGCATCGATAACGATCAATTCACTCACCGACCTCCTCAACGTCCAGGTACCAAGGAACGTCTACCAGGCAGCCTGCCAGAATTCGCTTTATGATGGCGCCTGCTCATTATCGCAGGCTTCATTTTCGGCAGCCGGTACCGTGTCCACAATCACCGGAACGACGCTGACGATTACCGGAGCAGCAGCAGGACAGGCAGCAGGATACTGGAACCAGGGCGGTATCGTCTTCACCTCTGGTGTGGCAAACGGAGAAGCCAGGACGGTCAAGGCATGGACAGGCGGAGTTCTTACGCTCCTCAGCCCATTTTCAGTTTCACCTGCAGCAGGCGACACATTTATGATTTATGCTGGATGCGACAAGCAACTGGCGACCTGCCAGGCGAAATTCAGCAATGGCGCAAACTTCAAGGGCCAGCCCTTTATCCCTGTACCGGAAACCGCCGTATGAGAGACAAAGTAATCCAGGAAGCCAGAACATGGCTCGGCACGCCATATCATCACCACGCAGCAGTGAAGGGCAGCGGTGTGGACTGTGCTCAGATCCTTATCGAAGTTTACGCAGCCGCCGGAGTTATCGAAAAGATCGATGTTGGAGAATATCCTCACGACTGGCACCTCCACCAATCTGCAGAGCTATACCTCGGCTGGATTCAAAAATATTGCACCAAGACAGAGACACCGAAAGCCGCCGATATCGCCTTGTTTTGTTTCGGACGCTGTGTTTCACACGCAGCGATTATCGTCAACTGGCCAGGGGAGGTTATTCATTCGTACCTACGCCAGGGAGTTGTCCTGGCATCGGCTGAGGGAGCGGAACTCAGGGGACGGCTTCATTCATTCTGGTCACCATTTAAAGGGGAATAATGGGCGGGTTATTTGTACACAGCGCTGCAAACAATGCATCACAGCAAGCCGCAGCGCTCGGCTTATCTGTGTCCACCTCAGTATACGGGCTGACGCTTCCCATCATCTACGGAGCCACAAGAGTGCCAGGGAACATGATCTGGTACGGAGCGTTCACAGCGACACCACAATACACTCAAACAAGCTCAGGCAAGGGCGGAGGCGGGAACCAGGCGACACAGACCGGATACGGTTACACGGCCTCGTTCATGCTTGGGATTTGCGAAGGGCCAATAGGCAGCATCCATGCGGTCTGGAACAACGGCGTCCTGGACACAACGGACACCTTCTCGACGTTCACGGGAGGCGCAGCACAGGCAGCATGGGGATATTTAACGACACTGGATCCGATAAAGGCACTGACGTACAGAAACCTGGCATACATCGCAGCAGCGAATTACAACCTCGGCAGCTCCCCATCGTTACCACAACTGACCTTTGAGGTGTACGGGCAAGGATACGGAACCAGCGTCACAGGGATCCCCGACGTCGATCCGGTTTTTATCATCACCGATATCCTCACCAACGCCAGATATGGCGCCGGATTCCCAGCCGCGAACCTGGGAACATGGACAAGTTACAAGGCATACTGCATAGCCAACGGTCTGCTTTTCTCGCCGGCATACGATACCACGCAAAGCGCAGCCAAAGCCATAACGGATTTATTGGCATTGACGAATGCAGAGGCATACTTCAGCGAGGGATTGCTGAAGATCACGCCGTATGGCGACACAGCCATCACCGCAAACAGCTACACCTACACGCCAAACATCACGCCGATATACGAACTTGGAGATGATGCGTTCCTTGTTTCAGGTACTTCGGATCCGGTTTTAATCGAGAGAGGATCGCAGGCTGACGCTTATAACCAGATAGACGTCGAGTGCCTGGATCGCTCCAACAGCTACAACAAAACAAGCATCCGAGCCAGTGACCAGGTGAACGTCGACGTTTATGGACTCCGAGCAATGAGTAACGTGACTGCGCACCAGATATGCAACACCAGCATCGCGCAATCTGCAGCGCAGCTCATCCTGCAGCGAAACCTGTACATCCGGAACAAGTACACCTTCACGCTGCCAATTCAGTACATCCTGCTTGAGCCAACTGATTACGTCACCCTGGATGATCCTGCCCTCGGTCTGGTAGCCACGCCGGTCAGGATCCTGACGATAGATGAAAGCGGAGATGAATTGCTGATCACCGCTGAAGATGCACCGGCAGGGATAAGTTCACATGCCGTTTATGGCACACAAACCGGAGGCGGAGGCGGAGTCAACAACCTGGTGCTTCCAGGGAGCACCGCCGCACCTAACATTTTTGTGCCGCCAAGCGTACTGACGGCAACCGGCCTTGAAATATGGGTGGGAGCTTATGGCGCAGTACCAGCGACCTGGGGAGGGTGCGAGGTATGGGTGAGTTACGATAACGTGAGCTATGCATACGTCGGGGCTATTGATTCACCGGCACGCTTGGGGAAACTTACAGCGACGCTGGCGTCAGGTTCAGATCCCGATACGACAAACACGCTTGCCGTCAATGTTCTGAGCGGTCAATCATTGGGAAGCGCAACAGTCGCAGAATGGAACAACTATGCCTCACTAACCCTCGTTGATAGCGAATATGTTGCATACCAGACAGCAACGCTAACAGCAAGTTATAACTATCTGACAGGCGGGACGGCAATCGACAGCAGCACCAGTTCGGGCTGGGTAAAAGGAACAAATACGACAAGAATAGGTAATACGACAGATCATACCGGAGGTGGGAACGCTACGGTATATTCTTCCACCATACCGAATAACAGTTATGTCGCAGTGTTGAACGGCGTAAGTTTTATATCAAATACACATTATACGATAACGGTATGGGCGAAGATCATCTCAGGCACATGCCCTATAGGAGGGGATCTGATCATAGCAGAAGATGATACCGATGGTGCCGCAGGGACATTGGAAAGGAAAACATTACCATTTTCGACTTCAGGTTTAACTTCGTCTTGGCAACAATTCTCGCTGTCGTTTAACAGCGTGGCGAGCGTCACCGGCAACATCTACTTCTTGGCCGATTTCAGCAATGGTGCACAAATCGCAATCGGTGATGCTTGGCTCACGACTGATAGCGGATACAGCTATAACCTGACAACCCTACACAGAGGGCTTTATGGATCCGCAATCGCAAGCCACGCTGCAGGCGCAAACTTCGTCCGTGTTGACCAGGCCATGTTCAAAATGCCGTTCACACCCGACAAGATCGGCCAGACGATATACGTCAAACTGCCGGCTTATAACCAATTTGGATCGCAATTGCAGCAGCTTTCGGCCTGCACTGCTAATACTTACACCATCGCCATAAGCCAGGTGCCGACGTTGACGGGTATCGTCCTAACAGCGGTTTATGGCGGGTTCACGATCAAGTACGCTGTTCCAACGCAATCGGACTTTGGTGGTGTCAACGTCTACATGAGCGCAACAAGCGGATTCACGCCAGGGAGCGGAAATCTGGTCTATTCTGGCCCAGACAGCCTGATCACGATAACCACCGACGCAGCAGGTGCGGCCCTTGTTGGAGGGACAACCTATTATGTCCGAATAGCTGGATACACAAAGACCAGCAAAGCGAACATGAGCTACAGCTCGGAATATAGCATCGTACCGATCACCGCGTCCAAGAGCGCCACAGCCTCACTTTACCAATGGTACGCAGGAACGCCAGGGAACCCTTCCGGTACCTCCGTTTTCACCTGGTCAACTTATGCCAGTTCATCTTATACTGGAGGAAATGGGTGGCAGGTTTCAGCGCCAGCGAATCCGGGGACGCCAGGCCTGCAGCTATGGATAGCGAGTAAAGCGGTCAGCGACAACGCGACAGCGGCAACAACAACCGTAAGCTGGGCGTCAGGATTCACAATGCTTGTCGCCGGTGCAAACGGCACTGCAGGCGCACAGACAGCGACACCAACCGTGTATCAGTGGGCGGCAACAATCCCATCCGGCCCGTCGGGAGCGGCAACCTATACTTGGTCAACTGGTGGCTTTGGATCCGCTCCTTCAGGGTGGGCTTTAACTCCAGGCACAAGCCCAAGCTCTGGATACACGCTGTGGGCTGCGAAATTAACCCTGATCGATGCAACGGCAGCTACGACAACGGCATTCAACTGGACATCGTCGACAATATCCGCGATCGGCTATGCGGGGGGGACTGGAGCCTCATCAAGGATAATGTACGCTCGCATCACAGGGAACCCGACGCCAACGACAGGGACGGTCACGACGTCAGGCAACTCCTCATTCCCGACAGGGACGAACTGGGGATTAACCACCACATGGTACGCAACAGATCCAAACCCGTCGAGTACAGATTCGCTTTATCAATCGGACGGCATTTATAGCCCATCGACAGGAAACACGGTCTGGTCAACACCATATATCTCGGCCCTTAAGGTTGGCAGCCTTTCAGCGATTACGACAAACACCGGATCGCTGACCATATCCGGAACATTGACCAGCAACACGGCAGCGATAAGCGGGACGACCATGACCGGCGCAGGCGGCGTGTTGTATTCGAGCGGTCAGTTTGCGTTTGGGAATGCGTCAACGAACATGACATTCGACGGCTCTACAGGAAGACTGAATGGCACGTGGATCAACACAGCGAATATTTTCAATAACGCAGTGTCGAACATGGTCGGCATCTATACAGTAGGATCAGTAACCGGGTCAACAAATGTACAGTCATTAGCAATAACTACATCGGGAGCTGCTGTTTTATTTACAGCATGCATGCAATTAAACGGAGACGCAGATTACGGTAGCTACGTCACGGTTTATAGGAACGGTACCGCAAAATATGATTGTTCTTTTTCAGGTGGGTACAGGGGTATTGTTTCAATATCATTCGTAGATACCGACGTGACAGATTATCCAGCAACATATACATATACTATCGGCTTACTTCCAAACTCTTCGTACTGCGACCACCGAACCATTTCATTAATCGAGTTAAAAAAGTGACTTATGAATTTCATCGTTTACAATACAGACACTGGAGATATTCTGCGGACAGGAACATGTCCTCCTGAAATGGCTGCTATACAAGCGTCCGACGGAGAGACTGTCATCGAAGGTACAGCTAATGATATAACTCAATATATAGTTGATGGAGTAGTTACAGACTACACCGAAGAGCAATTATTGGCAAAATCCAGTACTCCTTACGGCTATGTCTGGGATAACCTGACAATGACCGCTGTTAAGCATCTTGATGATGCAGATATCTCTACAGTATTAGCTGCACGAGCAAGAGCAAAAAGAAACAAAATGCTCACCGCCAGCGACTGGACACAGACAGATGACCAAACGCCGGCGACAAAGGGGAAATTCCGAGCATTCCGGCAGGAGTTACGAGACGTGACGAAACAGGCAGGATTCCCGAACGCCATCAACTGGCCAATTCCGCCCACATAGCAGAGACGAAAAATCGCCCTCCTTTATTTGTCGTGTTATCCTTTATCGTGCAAGAAAATGGAAATCACGACAGACATTTCTCCTCAACCATAACAAAAAGAGAACATGACACAAGGCGATCTAACACAAGAAAAAGAATCTGTCTCTAACAATTTTATAGGCATAGGCGGAATAACCGAGGAACAGCATGCCAACACAGGTTTTGTAAAGGTGACAGGAAAATGTGAAGTTATCCTGACAGACGCAGACGGTAAAGTTGTGCATGAAGAAACTTACAACAACATCATTACAAGTGCAGGGAAAGCCGCTATCGCAGGCCTTGTCGGGAACACAGGGGGCTTAACCGCGTTTTCCTACCTCGCAGTTGGCACAAGCGCCACGACTCCCGTGGTTGGCGATACAGCGTTAGGTGGAGAGATCTCTACAAATGGCCTTGGAAGAGCATCCGGCACCGTTACAAGACAGACAACAACCTACACAAACGATACGCTTAAGATCGCTTACACATGGACAGCGTCAGGGGCAAGCACGGTCCAGGAAGCCGGAATCCTGAATGCTGCAAGTGCGGGCACGCTGCTTAGCCATTTACTTATCGGCCCAGTAACGACAAGCAATGGATTCCAGTTGACCTTGAACTACACGGTTCAGTTCTCGTAAGGAGGTAAAGAGTGTCCATCTCCTATATAGCGGGTTCGAGCGGATCAACAAATGTAGGCACGATTATCATGTCGTACCCTGCTGGGGCTTCATCAGGGCATCTGGCGATTATGGTTGTCTCCAACAACTCGATAACGACACCATCGGGATGGACACTCCTCGCAACAGGGACTAATGGGGCTGTTTTTTACCAAACAGTATCCTCTACGTCAAACTTCAACATTACGATCAGTTCTGCCGCAACGGCATCAATGTCCGCTTTCAGCGGTGCGGCAATGGGCACGTATGCAACGGGGACACAAACAGGACCGATATTAACGGGATTAAGCTCAACGGATGTTTGTATTGCCGCGATAGGGAATAACACGGTAACATCCCCATCAACACCGGCAGGATATACTTCATCAAATACCCGTAGTAATGCTTCAGGCCGATCTTCTGGCGTTTTTTACAAAACATCTCCGTCATCATCAGAGACACCCGGTAGCTTTGGTAGCATGTCAGCTACTGCATCGACCTTTACAATACAGATAACGTCGACAGGGTCCGGAACTGATACAGAGAACCCGGCAGATACATCATCTTCTTCGGATGCATCTGGCGTTATAGCCGAAATAAGCCCTTTAGAGTTTACAAGCGGAGCGGACGTTTCTGGTATTATCGCAGTTCCTGTAACGTCTGATTCATCAAGCTCTTTTGATACTGCAGGCCTGCAAGCAGCAATACCGAGAATAGAGTCTTCAATTGCTGCTGATAATTCAAATGTTATCGTATCACTGAATGCTGCGGATTCTTCCACAGCTTCAGATATCGCATCATACCCCATTTTCCCGTCTGATTCTTCTTCAGTCGCTGATCTTGCTATTGTTTTTTCTGCAAGTACGCCATCGGATACGTCTTCTGCCGTTGATTCTATTGGGGTCATCATTTCAACAGTAGTAATAGACGCTGGATCTGTTTCAGATGCAGCGTCTCAAGTGGCGGTCATAATACCAAAACAAGATACTGCCTCCGGAACAGAATCTGCAGGGTTGGCAGTTTCAGCAATATCCGCTGAATCATCATTAACGGCAGATGCAACGAATATTGCAATATCTGTTAAAGCGACTGATTCTGAATCTGCGCTTGATGCAGTATCAACATCTAATTCATCAACAATATCCCCATCAGACTCTTCTTCAGAGTTTGATGTTGTCGGCACAATTGTATCGGCTTCCGCTTTAGACACATCAACCTCTTCCGATTCTGCCGGAGTTTTCGTTACAGCAGGACTTGCAGAATCGATTTCGGCAAGTGAGTTGGCGCAGGTATATGCTATAATTTTAAAGCAAGAAAGTATTACTACTGGCGATGCTTCTGGATTGCAAGCGGCAATATCTCCAATAGATATATCCTCATCTTATGATTTCGCGTCATCATCGAATCAATCGATACTGTCCACATCGGATGCGTCGTCGTCAACAGACAATTCGTTTATATCGACGACGGTTTCTATATCGGAAAATGCGGCATCTTCTGAAAATATAACAACGGCAATAGCGATATCAGCTTATGATTCTGTAACAGCCGTCAACTCCGTATTATCTACAAGCGCGTTATCTGCCTCCGATATATCCACAAGTATAGATAAGGCATCAGGGACATTTCCTGCACTTGGAGTTGATGTCATTATATCGGTATTCCCAACAATAGAGTTTATCAGATATGGCGACATCGTGACTGAGCTTTTAGACATTGCATGCTACAAAAAAGACTATGTGTCAATTATAAACGATACACCACAGGATCACATAGACTTTGGTTTAACTGCTATAAAAGAGTTTATCAATCAAAGCGTTACAGCGCTATAATAGGCAATATATGTATTTAGGCACGGCTGTATTACTTAGCTCAGTTGTTACTATCACGGGAGGATATTCTCCGTCATCAGTACTGGTATCTATATTGGCGCCAGACGGCACAAAACCAATCTCGAACATGCCGGCAACTTTTAACTCCACAACAAACCGCTGGCAATATATTTATCAAAGCGGAGCAAATGGCTCTGGTGAATACCGCGTGCAATGGAAAGCTGTATATGGGGCAAATACTGGGTTAATAGAGTCTGGTTTTGTTTTGATGGATACAAGCATATAAACAATAGAAAAAAATGACACATAAAACACTTGCAGGATATTCTGATATAGAACCGATTTTCCCGGAGTTCGCATGGCCAGAGGGAGTATAATGGACAAATTCAACATCTACGGATTGCTTCTGAGCGGATTGGCGGGAACGATAACAAGCATTCTGCACGCAATCAAGCGAGGAGTAAAGCATTCGTGGCGTAAAATTCTACTGCAGTTTTTGGTAGGAGCCTGTGCGGTTTATCCTGCATACCTCGTCGGCAACATTTTCCATCTCGACAAGGATATGCTGCTGGTGATCGGCTACCTGGCAGGATTACTCGGCGATCGGGTTATTCAGGAGATCTACCGGAGAGAGCAGGATATCTACACCTTTTTTGTAGGGGACAGGATTAAACGAGAATTAAAGGATAATGATTAACAGCAGGAAGATCGAGGATCTCCATCCTCACGTCCAAGCGCTCTGCGAGAAGTTTATCGCTGAATGCAAGAAATCGCACGTCGATATCCTTATAACCAGCACCTACCGAGACATTAAAGCGCAGAACGCACTCTACGCTCAAGGCAGAACTATCCCTGGCAATATTGTAACTGATGCTCGTGGCGGACAAAGCTATCATCAATATCATGTTGCGTTTGATACTGTACCAGTCAGAAACGGCAAGCCTCAGTGGGATGATGAGCAACTGTGGTTAAGCATTGGGCATATAGGAAAATCCTGTGGTCTTGAGTGGGCTGGAGACTGGATTCATTTTAAAGAAAAACCTCACTTCCAATTCACAGCAGGGCTGAAGCTTTCTGACTTCCAAAAAGGGAAAACACTCCCCAATTAACCAGGGTAAAAACAAGCCATGATCACTACACCATTTCAACCATTAGGCAATACCGTAGCAATCGCTGCGGGCACGACCGCAGGCCTCGGTTTGCAGGTCAACAACTCAGCAGCGGCAAGACTTTCACAGCAGCACAGGATCTATAACGCCAACACCGTCGTGTCTTTTGTTGGCATCGGACTCACTCCAGCATTAGCCCAGGCCGCGGCAGTGATCCCGACAACAGGCGCTCCAGCCGGCACAGGAGCAATCCCGATCGGGCCAGGTGCTGAGCGTGTTATCAGCTTCCCAGCAGGATCCTGTTTTTCAGCGATCGCCACCGTAGCCGGAACCATTTATGTAACACCATGCGAGGGCATATAATCGACAAATAAACCTATAACAAAAAGGAGAACAACACTATGGACGTATCATCAATCATCGGCATCTTGGGCGGTCTTGCAACCGCAGCAGCGTCAACATTCGGCGTTCTGAAATGGATCGGAGGATATCGATCAAAACTCGTAATAGCGCAGAACATCGCTGCCGCAGCCAAAGCCGGAGCTGAAGGTGCGCTATCACTATTAACTGAAGTCATCGCAGCGTCAGACAAGAACAGCCTGACCACAGCAGACGTGAATCAGATCGTCGCTACGGCCTCGGATATCCCAGGAGCTATCAAGACAGCGCTCAAAATTAGCACCGTAACGAAGGCGAACCCAGCTGCAATTATAGCAGGAACTGGTGCTGTGAACTTCACAGAAGCAGGAACACTCACCGCTGCAGTATGAGCGAATGGGTAGCGAAAATAACCGAGGCAGCGATCCTCGGTCTTTGTAAAGCACTGGCCAAGCCTGGCGTATTGCTGAGCCTAGTCAACGCCTGGCGCCAGGCAAATGAGCCTGTCCAAGTAACCGCAAGTAAACCAAACAGCGATGATGATAATTTCCTTAGATCAGCGCAAGCTGATGGCTGGGCTGGCACTAATCCTAAGCCTTAGCGCATGCAGCAGCTCAAGTAGAGTGATGTACCTCGGGAGCGGGACGACAAAGACGATCCGGCTCAGAGAGACGTTGAAGGGCGTAAAGGCATGGGCCAAGGATTCAACAGGGGTATCAATTCCTGTAACCGCAGATCTTCAGGAGGGAGGGTACTACAGGGACGACTTGTTGAAATAAAACAAGGGAATAGACAGCCCTTGGCTTCTTTTTTAATATCGCCATTATGCATATGTTGAACCGTGCAATGCACAGGGGATTGCGCTCTGCAAGGAGTCCGAAAAGCCACTAATTTAAGAGAGCATTTTTTATTATTGACGCTTTTATGGGTACATATTTTTTTCAATCTTGCTTGCGAGCTTTGTAGAATGGGCATTCTCGACTCCCGCCATCTCCACTAAGTACCTATCCAACGAAATCCAACGAAGTCTAAAAGCCCCTTATTTTACAGGGGCTTTTGCTTTTTTATGGTCTAATAAAGCACAACAAAGTATAGCGGGTTCCACCTATTTTAGGTACCTTTAATGGGAGCCATTGACTGCATACCGCTTTCTGATTTTAAAAAGGTACCCAAAACCTCCAAGAAGTGTACTCATGCCTAAGAAGATCGTCCCTTTAACCGACGCAAAAATAAAGGCTTTTAAGGCTGGAGATAAGGCCGGAACTTTGTTTGATGGCGGAGGCCTTTTCTTGTATATCCCTCCAAGAATATTTACCGATGAAGGCTTGCCGCTTCCGGAGTCAAAGCTATGGAGACTCAAGTATACCTTTAACGGAAAATCAAAAAAGATTTCTTTTGGTGCTTATCCGATAGTGAGCCTTGCGAGAGCAAGAGAAAAGAGAGACGCTGCAAGAGGATTGCTTGCCGACGGGGTGGACCCGCAAGAAGATAAAAAGAGAATCGCGTCCACTGAAAGGATCGAGCAAGAGATCACTGAAAATACGCTTGAAAAGATCGCTATGCAGTGGTACAGGGTTGCGTCGACGGAATGGACAGAAGGGCATGCAAGGACGGTATTATCGCGACTGAAGAGGGATATCCTGCCGACACTTGGAAGTAAGCTCATATCCGCCATAACAACACGGGACGTGCTCGACGCTTTGCGCATTGTCGAGTCGCGCCAGGCATTTGAAACAGCGCACCGGATAAAAACAATCATCGGTCAGATTTACGCTTTCGCGCTGATAAGTGACACCTCCGGTGTGACGAATAACCCCGCCGCCGGCCTCGGGAAGGCGCTTAAAATGCCAATCAAGAGGAATATGCCGGCGATTCTGGATCCGAAAGAGTTTGGGCGCCTGCTTGCCGATATCGACACCTATGCCGGTTCTTTCGTGGTCAAGTGCGCCCTACGGCTCGCCCCGGTGCTTTTTGTACGCCCAGGGGAGCTGAGAAACGCGAAGTGGGCCGACGTGGATCTCGGCGCGGGGATCTGGAATCTTCCAGCAGAGGATACAAAGCTCACTGTGAAAGAGAAGGCGAAAAGAAAAGGGCAAGTGCATGCTGTGCCGCTCTCAAAGCAAGCCGTTGCTATACTCAAAGAGCTCCATCCGTTTACCGGTCGCAGTCAATATGTTTTCCCTGGACGCGCTGCATCGCGTGTTATGTCCGGTAATACGGTCAACCAGGCATTGCGTACAATGGGATGGGACGGAGAAACCGTTTGTGGCCATGGATTTCGCGCCACTGCTCGTACGATGCTTCACGAAACGCTCAACTTCTCGCCTGACGCGATTGAGGCGCAATTAGGGCACCGCGTGCCTGATCGGCTCGGATCTGCTTACAACAGATCAAAGCACTTGACAGAGAGGGTAAAAATAATGCAGGTTTGGGCGGATTATCTTGATGAGATCAAGGGGAAATAATACGCTACTTTTATCAGGTTATTTTTCATTTTCTGATATTATTTTGCATTATTTTAATTTACATGTTGCAAATTAAAATAATATTGTGCATATTTAATCAGTGGGTAATTGAGACAAACAACAAAACGGAGATCGAAAATGACACAGGATTACGCAGCGATCGCAAAGATGACAAAAGAAGAATACTTAATGCTTAGCCAAAGCGAAAAATATGCTGTTGATACTACGTTGGTTGAGCTTGTTGAGTCAGAGGGATTTTATGAGGGGAAAACTTTTATGGGTGTAGAATTAGTCTATGAATGCTCATGGAAAGCGATATCAGACAGTCTACATAACTAACCAACCAAAAGCGGGGGAAACCCCGCAAACTTAAACGGAGACGGAGATGAAAAGGTATAAAGTTGGGGATAAGATAAAGATTGGGCACTGGACTTATCTTGTGATTGACGTGAAGGAAAAAGGTTATGACATGAACAACCTGTCAACAGGGGGTGCTGAATTTATGAGTATCGAAAACGCGCACCGGTCATATTAAATCTGAAATCACAAAATAGGGGGAAACCCCGCATAACTTAACAAGGAGAATATCATGAAAAGCAACAAATTGATCGTAGCACAAGGAATCATGGATCCTGCGGCGGCAGAGTACAGAGCTGCAAATCTTGCAAGCGTAGAGACTGTTATGGATTACGCTATCGGCATCAGCATTGATATAACGTACGCTGAAGCCAAAGATATCTTGTCAGTCTGCAAGGCGATGCAGGCGAGATTAGACGCCGGAGAAATCCCGACGACAGACGACTGGTATCATGACTTTGAGGTTCCGCTCTCACTTACGCGTGGTGAAAAGATAGCTGAAGCGATACGCGGGAAGGCTCTGGAAGGCGCAGAGTACGTGACTTATGGAGATGGGGATCTAGGTGTACCGGTGCCCATTTTTGATGCACAAGCGGACTTTGAGCAGATGGATGATGACCAAATCGGCGAAGGGACTTGGTATGTGTGCGACAAAAACGGGAGGGTATCATGAGCGTACAAGACTTAATATCCAGCCAAAAGCGGAGAGATGGACAGATAGCGGAAGGCGTATATATCGCAATGGAGTATAGGGAGAGAGATAACAAGCTTATACGCATCTACATCGGGACAAAAGACTCCGGGCCAATGCTACAATATGATACTGATGGTAGATGCAGATATACCGGAGAGGAATTGACTGAAGAAGAAGAGGATGAGCAACGTGAGCGTTTTTCCGGAGGCTGCTGGACTCCAATCTACAGCCGTGGAGATTACAAACGTAATTATTCTCACGGAGGGCACTGGAGCGGACACACAAAAAACCTGCACCCCTCCATCGCTACTACTTGGAGCGGGAAACAAGAGCATAGAGGGGATATCGCTACTGATTTGATTGTGTTACCTGATGGCGGTGGGTTGGTTGAGCTGCCGTATGGCGTCAGAGGTGGAGATATTAAAAAAACTGATATTGATTGCTCACCCGGCTGGGTGATTTGGTATGAGAGCGCGGAAAAGGCTATGGGAGCGAGGTTGACAGAGGAAGAGATGGTGGAGGCTCGGTTGCCAATACAAAGCAAAAATCACTTAGTTCCGAACGAAAAAGAATCGGCAGGAAAATTAAGGGAAGTAATAAACGCTTTTGAATTATGAAATTCACAGTCACGGAAAAAGAGCTTTGCGAAGCGACAGGCTACACCCGCCAAAACCTGCGCTTCCTGCGGCGAGGGCAGACGCAAAGGCAAGGCGGAAAAGAGTATGTGAGTGAACCGGTGCTGGTTGAGGGTGAAGACTGGGCCCTCTTTTACGGTCGTGTGTTGTATGCGCCTGGGACTGTGGGTAAGCTCAAATTGAGGCGCGAAAAAGCGGTCTTGTAGTAAAAACCTGCAGATAGGCGTATAATGCTGTGGATTATCAACTTAAAAAGGGGGAGGTATGAGGTTCAAATTTCTTTGTTTTTTTATACAATTTGCATAAATTACCACTGTAACAAGAAACGAATATGAAAAATATAAGCCAGAAACATGCCAGAAGTAAAAATGAAATATTCCCGCAAATGGCAAAAGGGTTTAATAAAAGAAGTTGGGCGGCTGAGACGTGAGATTTACGGCGAAAAAGTCACTGATAACGCCATATCTAAACGGCTTAGGGAGGAGTCACATGTTGATACGTTTCGTCTTGCCATTGAGATAAATGAAAGGCTTTTGCGGGAAAAACAGGAAAAAAAGGAAGAGTTCCGAAAACTTAAAGCAAGCATCAACTAAAAGGAGGTAAAAGAAATGAACACTGGCGATGAGAAGAAAAAGAAAATGATAACGCTGCACTCAAGGCATCAGCCGATGGTGTCAATTGAGGCAAGGTTACAGTCTGATAGGAAAGCGATTCTTGAGGACTTGAGAGCTGGGAAGTTTACTGTTTTGCAAACAGGGGCGAATGATTATTTGGTGCTTGGCGGAAAAGACAAAACCCGACGCGGGAACGCCGGGCAAGTCATGAGTAGGTAACAAAACGGAGATCAGTAACAATCAAATCAAAGGTACAAAAAAATGGAACAAACACAAATTGATGGTCTGGTAATAATGAGACCTGATGGAATACCGGTCACGGATTCATTACGGATTGCTGGACTATTTAAAAAAGGGCATAAAGTTGTACTGCAGTCAATAGAATCAGGGCATTATGCAGAAGAATTCAACCGGCACGAAATAAAGACGGTTGAATACCGCGATGCTAAGGGTGAGATGAGGAAGATGTACGAACTCACTGAAAGCGCAGCAATGTTGGTGACGCTATCATTCACAGGGAAAGAAGCGATGTCATTCAAGCGGGAGTTGGTTTGGGCTTTTCACGAAATGCGAAAAACAATAAGCCATATCACTCCACCAACTAAAGTCCTATCACGCCAAGAGCAAATCATGCAGGCGATGTGCTTCTTGCAGGAAGATGTGAAGGCGCTGCAACAACAAAACGAAATCCAGCAAGAAAGAATCCTTCTCCAAGCGCACGAAGCCGCCATAGCAGCCCCGAAGGTTGACTATTACGATGAGGTTCTGCGGTCTGACAAAGCCATTACAGCAACAGTGATAGCCAAAGAGCTTGGAATGTCAGCCGTCACTCTCAACCAGACTCGGAGTGATTCACAAGGTCGACAATGTATGGGTTCCGTACTCAAAGTATCAAGACAAGGGGCTCACCATCTATAAAACCAGCACCTACGTAAAGGACGGAGAAATCTGCACAGCACAACTGCTTTGCTGGAATGAGCAAGGGAGACAGTTCATTCACAAGCTGATCGGCGAGTACCGTAAGAGCAACGACATCCAAGCGAAGAAAAACTGACCAACCATGAGTGAAATAAGACTTATGCGCCTGCAAGAAGTGCTGCGGATTATACCGGTAAGCAAGGCGAGCTGGTACAACGGAATGCGGGACGGAAAGTATCCGAAGCCGGTGAAATTATCGGTTAGGAGTGTCGCTTGGAAGTCTGCAGACATTGAAGACCTGATAAGCCGGCTATCAAATGGAGGGTGGGAAAGCGAATCAACAATTAAAAAGGAGGTGATATGAAGATTTTGTCGGAAATCGGTGGGGTAATTCGGTACGCGTTGACCCGCGAGACGAAGGTTTTTGAGATCGTGAGGTTTATGAATGATAAGATTTTGCTTGCAGAGAACAGCTATCGCGTGCAGGAGGATGGAGAATGAGGACTATTGCATGGGTTTTGCTTGGACTCTTAGCTGTAGCTGGAGATCCAGCAAGCGCAAAAGCAGAAAGTTCATACCGCCAGTTTTCGGACTGGAGTAACAGAAATCCTGCGTGGGTGCCGGTGTCTTCTCATATAGCCCTTGGGGCTGGAGCTGCTTACGCTTTACGCACACAAGGAGCGAGCCCGATCGTGAGCTGGGTGATACCAGCGATGATAGGCGTTGGAAAAGAAGAGCTTTTGGACAAGAACGCCAGCTTTTCCGATATGCTGGAGTGGAGCGCGGGGGCGGCTCTTGGGACTTGGCTTGGAGGCGTTCACCTCTCAAGGGATGGTGGGAAGTTTACAGTAGGGATATCAAAAACATTTTAAAGGAGAATAATTGTGAAAACTATCGAAGTGGTAAAAACGGGGATGGTGCTAATGATTGTTGGTCTCTTTGCTGTTCCCGCGATCGATGGGGAGCAAATGAATTTCTGTGCGATGGTTGGCTTATGGATTGCCCTAATCCTTGTCATCCTGAAGATTAGCTATTTGATCTATGACTTCAGGGAGCAGGAAAGGCTGAGCGAATTGGAGGGGGATAATGTCAACCAGTACTGGTATTAATCAACAAGCGAAATCCCAACTTTGCGAGAGTCGGGATTTCAGAGCAACATCTAAACAATCAAATCTAAAGTAAAAATGGAACAAACGCAAAAAACAACACTCAATGAAATCGTGAATCGGTTTCACAAGGCGGAAGAGCTGATGTTTGCAACCGGCGGAGAGCTTACGCCTGAGATCATGGAACTGCTGGCTGATAACACAGAAACGCTCAATGAAAAGCTGGATAATTACGCGGAATGGATTGGTTACTGCAAGGGTCAGCAAGAGTATGCGAAAGGGCAGGCTGATGAATGGATGAAACGAGCGAAAACTCTATCTAACGCAGTAGAAACGGCCAGAGAGCGCATGACATTTGCGATGGTAGATATTGATGAAACGAGTATAAAAACAACGAGGCACACGTATAGTGTGCGGAAAACAGAGAGCTGGAAGGTGAAGGATG
>Ga0209083_1001075_pt1 | contig 33742 bp, 44 predicted proteins | sample AM7aDNAmetaG_FD_184132 | JGI IMG/M metagenome (GOLD analysis project Ga0209083, IMG submission 184132) | Freshwater microbial communities from Finland to study Microbial Dark Matter (Phase II) - AM7a DNA metaG (SPAdes) (version 3) | ecosystem: Environmental > Aquatic > Freshwater > Lake ... | reverse complement strand
AATGATCTTGAATGGCTTGACGAATTGTTATTAAAAGAAATGGAAGTTAATCTGTTAAAAGGCGATGAAGCCCCACAACTATTAACTCCTGAAGCTCATATTGATTTAAGCCATGAGCTACAAAAACTTCAAGTTAAAGATATTGGGGATAAACTTCGCCAAATTGCCCAGCACATTAACGGCATAAAATCTGACGAAATGATTGTAAAGCTTGGGAACGAGGAAGATAAAGTTCCTGAAAATGATTGTAAAGAAGATTCCGTAGAAACTGTACCTGAAGAACCTCCAGTAGTAATGCCTGTTGCAAACGACGCGGGCGCGGCTGGACGTTGCGCGGGGATTATGTTTGTTACGGGTGAAGAAGAGATTTTATTGATTCGCCGAGGCGATGGTGGTGACTATCCCGGCACTTGGGCTGTACCCGGCGGGCATCAAAATTCAGAAGATAAAGATTTAGAGGATGCGGTTCGCCGTGAGTGCTTTGAAGAAACAGGTTTAAAGTACGAAGGTAAGTTAGAAGTATTGTTTGATGATGGGCAATTTTGTACTTATATCGCTCGAAATGTAGAAAAAGGCGATGTTAAACTTAATTATGAATCAACAGGCTACGATTGGTGTCGTATGGATTGCCCTCCACTGCCGCTTCATCCGGGCATGGATATTGCTTTCAAAGTTGCTAAAGCCAAAACTGAAACTGATATTGCGGAACTAATCAGTCAAGGTATTTTGGCTAGTCCCCAAATGTACGCCAATATTGCTTTACTGGCAATTCGCATTACAGGCACTGGACTCGCGTTCCGGTCTAGCATTGGCGAACACGTTTGGCGCGATCCGTCACTTTATTTAAACGATGAGTTTCTAAAGCGCTGTAATGGCTTGATGGTGGTTATGGATCACCCCGAAACTCAAGTATTAACCCCAGAAGAATTTAAAAAACGTGCTGTAGGTAGCGTTTTAATGCCTTACATTAAAGGCGATGAAGTTTGGGGTATTGCGAAGATTTACGATCAAGACGCAATTAACGAAATCTTGGAAGGCGAAGTATCGACTTCCCCAGCAGTTGTTTTTGACGAAACTGCTGGTAACATTACATTGACTACTGAGAATGGCGAGCCACTCTTGATAGAAGGTGTGCCGTTCCTGCTGGATCACATAGCAATCGTTACGAAAGCTAGGGGTTCAAAAGGAGTATGGGACAAAGGTGGCGATGCTGCTGGCGTTTTATTAACTAACAATGAGGTGTCTGAAAATGACTGAAAATAAGATTGAGCCAAAGGCAGATGCCCAAGGCGATAAATTAGATGCCATTATGTCTTTATTGGGTAAAACAATGACCCGTTTAGATGAAATGGAAAAAAACTTACCTGCTCCACCCCTAGTCACTGCGGCTGATAAAAAAGCCAAAAAAGACGAAGATGATCGCATGGATGACGATGAAGAAGAAGAAGCTAAAAAAGATGATGATTCTGAAGCCAAAGCTAAAAAATTCATGATGCGTAAAGCTAAAAAAGATGATGAATCTGAAAAAGCTGCTCCTATGGAAAAATCTGATTCTGAAGGCAAGGTAGAAATGCCAGCCGGAGAGATGAAATTTGACGATGACGAAGAAGCTAAAATGGATGACGAAGAAGAAGCCAAGAAATGCGACGAAGATGAAGCTGCTTACGCTGATTGCCAAGCTAAAGCTGACTCTGTGTATTCCGCTTTTGGTAAATCTGCATCACGTCCGTTGCAAGGCGAGAGCTTAACTGCTTATCGCAAACGTATGCTTCGTGGTTTGCAAGCTCATAGCGATGAAATGAAAAACGTAAACATTAATTCAATCAAAGACGATGCTATGCTCGCCGTTGTTGAAAAACGTGTATACGCTGACGCTTTAGCTGCTTCCCGTGGCACAAATGCAATTGCAAAAGGTCAATTGATCGAATTGCACAAAAAAGACCGCGCTGGTCGTACCATCACAGAATTCCGTGGCGATATGGAAGCATGGTTAGGTGATTTCAAACTCCCAGCTCATCGGGTAATGAAGTTTAATACTGAAAATACAAAGCGATAAGGAATAAGCCATGACCGCACAAATTTCTCTAAACCCTATGGTAACAACCAACGCTGCTGGCTTATTTAATGTCAACTCCGCTGGTTTTACTCAAGGCGATGCACAAGATGATCCAGCAATTAAGTTTCAATTGGTTGGCGGTGTTCTTTCAACAGCGGCAACAATTCCTCTCTGGGGCGGCGTTCCAATTGCTGAAACAATCCCGACAGCACAGCAAGGTTTTTACGCTGGTGATATTCAACCGGGTACAGATACTCTCGGTAGCACTTTGATTCAAGCTACTGCTTCTATTGCACCTACTGGTATCTCTGTATTTAACCAAGCATTCCAAGGTATTACTACTCCATCAAGCACTGCACCTTTGTATTCTCCGGGCATGAGCGCAAACTTCTATCGTTTTGGTAGCGGTGCGCGTATTCCATTGCCTTGCGATGCTTCCGTAGTTGCTTTGGCAGGTTCTTCTATTGTTGAAACTGTTTACTGGGACGTAGTTAACTACCGTTTAACAACAACCGCAACAAGCAACTTTGCTGTTCCTTGCAAAATCTTGCGTATCAGCACGTCTGGTAACAAGATCGTAAGTTATAGCTCTGGTACTGGTAACGCTAACTGGTCTAATACCATCGTTGGTGGTTCTTCTGCTGCTCCTGTAGCAGTGGTTCAAATCTAAAAAAGGAACTATATCATGTCAGGTTTTGCACCTTCGTATGTAACAGTAAATCCGCACTTTATGATGCCCGAATTGATTATGCAGTACAGTTTGGCTTCAGGTGCGTTTAGCACTCTGGCAACAGAGAATCCAATGCCACGCCTAGGCGAGGCTGACCTTTATGTTTACGCTAAAAAGGTTCAGTTGACTACACAAGTAGCAGCAAATCAATCAACGGCTAATCAGTTGCCTTCAGCTTCTGTTATCCCTTCAATGATTAGCACAGCTACTTATCGTCTGCAAACCCGCGCTCAGTATGACAACTTCGACGAAGCTGCTACTGGTGCTTGGGGCTATGCACTCCCAGAAGCACTCCGTTTAGCTGCCCGTCAAGGTATTGCTCAACAGTTGCGTAACGCTCTTCTCTACGGCTATAACCCAGCCAACGGCGAAGGCTTGCTCAATACTGCTGGCGCAACGCGTATTAACTTAGGCGCTGATAGCAACGGTAACACTGGCTATAGCACTTGGGATTCAGGTCAACTTGCTCAATTCTTGCTCAATGCAATAGGTAACTTAAAAACTACTACATTGCAAATTGGTCAACCATTGCGCTTGGTATTCCTTGCTCCACAACGCTTCATTCAACAAATCTCTTACGGTGGTATCGTGTCCTTGACACAATTCCAACGTATTGGCGCTGGTGTAGAAACTGCCGCTGGTTTGGTTGAAACTGTTGCGTCTTGGGCAGGTGGTGACGATGTTTCATTCGCTGCTGATGACACGCTCATCGGTCAAGGTTACGGCGGTACTGACGCAATCATTTTGATTGCTCCAGAACTGAAGATCCCTAAAGCTAATGCTCGCATCAACACCAACGTATTTGCTGAATTAACACCAAATACAACTGCAACATCTTTGATGCTCTGCGACGTAGCTGCTCCTACAGAGATTCCTACTCCATTGCCAGACGGTGGTATTACTACCCTCTACACAATGCGTAGCACCTCTGGTTGGGGTATCCGTCCAGAAGGTATGACGATTATTTCGGCTGCCTATTAATAAAATCTCGCGAGGATTTTAACCACCCTTCGGGGTGGTTTTTTGTTAATATGTTAAGACTCTAGTGATGCAGAGATTATCTTTATGGGGAGGCCGGGGGTTCAAAAGACCCCGCATCATCGGTTTCCCCACCCTTTCGGGAGAAGTAAATGGAGCTATTTATCGCAAATTGCTCAAAGCAAGATTTTTTATTTACCTATATGTTGCCTGAAAATTTCAGACCATTTAGCCATAAAATTCGCGCTGGGCATCAAATTAAGTTAAACCAAACGCAAATTGAAGTAGACACCATCATTAAACAACACGAATTGTACGGAATGATGGAAGCCACTAAAGTTAAAAAAGGCTTTGGTGGGCTTTGTTATCGCATTAATAAACCAATTAGCGTGGAAGCTATTGAATCAGGAATTAGTCAATCTGACCAAGAAAACATCGACAGAGCACAAGAAGCTCGTAGTATTACTGCTGCAGCGCAAGATCAGATCATTTCTATGAAAGCTCAAGAAATGGGTATTAAGCAAAAAGGCGGTATTGAATTTGAAGTTACGGAAGATAAGAAAAACGCTGCCGATCAAAGTGAAAAATTTGACCAAAAAATTGAAGTTATTCACGAAGGTGAAGCTCCAAAAGGACGCGGCAGACCAAGAAATAAATAGAAAAGACCCCCTTCGGGGGGTTTTTGCTTTAGAATATAGATAATATTTCTAGGATGGTTTTATGGCTAGTCCGATTGCAAGCACCCCCACGTTAGACGGATTTATCGCATGGGCGCAAGCCGTGATGGGAATACCTACAACGGCTATGTCCCCAACAGATCCCGGCTGGAATTATGCTTTTAGCATAGCTAAAGACATTGTGCCTACCGATTTTGCATATCAAGTACCCGATATTTACACTTTAACGGTATATAACTGGGCTGGAAGTCAATTATTGCAATTCCAGCAAGATATTCGCGGGCAAACCTATTTTGCCACTTTACGCGCTCAATTTGGAATTAATAACTTTGTAGCGGGCGTAATTAACGCCGCTGGCGATGTAAGTACCCATGAAGCCCTTTCTATTGGACACGGATTGCGTGACCTTAGTTTGCTTGATTTACAGCGTATTAAAGACCCATACGGGCGCGTAGCCCTGTCTTATATGCAACAACTTGGAACACTCTGGGGATTGAGCTAATGAAGCTCCATTTGGGCGTTATAGACGTTCTTGAGCCTTATGATGACAAGACTACGGGAACAGTCGGAGAAGAACTAGAAAGACGTTACGGCCTTTTTTCTATGTTTTATAACACTTATCGAAAAGATATTGCCGATTTAGTTTCTCAAGATGCCGCTATTGGTATTGAAAAACTACTAAAAGGCGAATCCGTCACTGTAGCCAATACTTTTGCAGTCAGTGGAGAAGAAATTACTGACAAAATGCACAAATTTATTACTTCACAAGAAGTAGAACGCGTAGCCGCAGGATATGGCGAACAAGGCATTCCAACACAAGCTGCGTTAGATGGAACAAGTTATCGTTTTGAAAAAGGCGTAACCGCAAAAAGGTATGTAAAAGGTAAGCGCGGCAAAGGCAAACAAGTCACAAAACGTGCTGCACGTCCGTCTTTTATCTATTCAGGCGTATTTGAGGCATCGTTAAAAGGGTGGATTGAATAATGGCATCAGCAATCGAAGCCGCAACCGCAAAACCGCAACTTGGAGCTGGATTAGCCCAAGGCGTTGAAACCTTATCAGGTAACGAACAAGTAACCTTTACTTTATATGTAAAACTGGTTTTGCCTTTAGATAAGTATGTTTTTTGGGTAAATGCTAGTCTTTTGACTGATTCTGCAATTTATAACGCATCGCAATATAACAAATTATTACCTGATAATTTGCCTGTAGTTATTCCAAAAAAGCAAATAACTGTTACTGGATCTTTCCATTACAACACAAATGTTCAAATGCTGGAAGATAGGCAACCGTCTTTTAACAACATTATTTTTACAGCTATTTCACCAGTTACGGATTTTAATGAAATAAATCCTCAATTTATGTATGTGGCTGAATATCAAGGTTTAAAGTTTGCCTTTAATAGTAGGGATAATTACTATAAACAGGCTGATTTGTATCATTATCGTGGAAGCTCACTGTATTCCATCATGGATACTCAAGTTATTGATACCATGACAGACTTTGATTCTCAAAGCGTAATTGTGTCCAATAGCCTTCCAATTTGGCTTACTTTAAACGATTTTTTTCCTATGTATCCATCTTATTTGGTGGATCAAAATAAAGCACCTCCGTATGCGGCTGTGGACATTATTCCTAGCGAAACTATTGCTTTGGGTCAATTTCCAATTATTAACAATGTTATTCCAACATCTGGAAACCCTACGCAATCAACGTATAACCAATTAACTTCAGATACCGTAAAAATAACCATGTACGGCATCCGTAACAATGAAGTATTAAATTTTGCAGAATATGTCTACCAATACAGTATGAATACTGATAATATTGGTCTAATGAATATGCCTATAATTCAGGATGAGAAAACCACTCAATCTGAACTTGGCATTATTGCAATGAAGAAAACGATAACTTTTAAAGTCAGTTATTACCAGAATACGGTTAATAATGTTGCGTTAAAATATATCCAATCTGCGTTTTGTAGTCTTACCCCCCACAATCTTTAGTGTAAATAGGAGTTAAAGATGGCAATCACATCAAACCCAACCATTCAAAATGGCGCATTGTTAACAGCGCAAGGTCAAAAAACTTTTTTCAATATTACTGCAACAACAGTGGTTAAGACAACTGCTGGTCGTATTGCTAAAGTTAGCGTTTTAGTAGCTGGATCTGGAGCAGGATCTATCTATGATGCGGCTTCTACTGGCGCTGCTGGTGCAGCAAATGAAGTTGCAGTTATCCCTGCAACTGCTGGTGTACTTAATATTGATTTCCCTGTTTCCAATGGAATTGTTGTTTCACCCGGAACTGGTCAAACTTTAGCAATCTGCTACATCTAATTAGGGGGCAACTATGCCAAATATTGTCAATGTATCGGTTTCCCAACAGGTAGCCAGTGCGCCCTCCACTCTGCAAAGAACTGGCGCATTAGTATCCCAAGGAGGAACAACTTTAGCGGCGGGTTCACCTCAACTGTTAACTCAAATCAGCGATTTAACCGCTATTCTTAGTGGCTCAGTTACTATTTCTTCTATTGTATGGTCAACAGGTATTGTCACTGTTGTAACCTCTGGCGCTCATGGATTGCCAACAGGTGATGTGACATTGGGTATTATTTCTGGTGTTTTAGTTGGTGGTTCTACTGCAAACGGTTATAACGGTACTTTTAGCGTAACTGCTACAAATACAACCACTTTGACTTATGCAGTAGCAAGCAATCCGGGTTCACCAACATTAAATGCAAGCAGCAAATTTACCAACGAAAGTGTGCAAGATTTGCTCGCTATGGCAACAACTTACTTTGCTCAAGGCACTGGAGTTGGAGTTTATGTTCTTGAATTAGGCTCTGGCACAGCAGCTCAAGGTATTACTGCTTTAGAAGCTTACATCGAAAATCCAACTATTCGATTCTATTCTTATCTGTTAAGCACAGAAATGTCAGAAGATTCGACATTCCCTGCGTTTGCAAATAACTATACTTCGACTACTGCTCAGACTTATTTCTATGTAACTTTGGAAAGTGTTTCTTCTAGCTCTTACAGCGCATTTGAAGGTATTAAATCTATTTTTGCAACATTGCAAGCTCCTACAGCTCCAGTAACAGAATGGTCTGCTGCGGCAATTTTCGCTGAAACTTTGGCTTATAACCCAAGTGCAAGTGATTTGGCTTCCCCTTTAGAGTACAGTTTTGTCTACGCCGTAACTCCATACAGCACACTTACTAACACTCAACAAACTACTTTGTTGGCTGCTGGTGTTAACTGGATTGGTACAGGCGCACAAGGTCAGATTAGTAATACTCTGGTTGAAGGCGGTACTTTTATGGATATTAATCCATTTAATTACTGGTATTGCGTAGATTGGCTTGCAATTAATGTTCAAATTGCTCTTGCAGCAGCGATCATTAACGGTAGCAACAATCCTACAAACCCACTGTACTATAACCAAGCTGGTATTAATGGTTTGCAAAAAGTAGCACAAGCAACAGTAAACAATGGTATTTCGTTTGGACTGATTCTTTCTCCTGCAACTGTTGATGCTGTTTCCTTTGTAAACTACACTAAAGCACACCCCGGTGATTATGCTGCAGGTATTTACAACGGTTTGAGCTGCACATTTGTACCATTGCGTGGATTCTCATCCATTACCATCTACTTAACAGCCAGCAACATTCCAGCGTAAGGAGAATAAATAATGGCAAATCCACAAGTCGTACAAGGCACACTGAATAGATTACTAGCCAATGTAGTCTATGCAGACTTTCCACAACTCAATGTAACCGCACCATACCTTGCTAAAGAAGCTATTAGCCTTGGCTTTGATGGTGACACTTCCCAATTAATTGGTACGCTCACAGGCGCTGTAACAAGCCCAGAGCCGTACATTTATGGAACTGCCACTATTCATTTGCTAAGAACTCAGGCTCTTGGTAACGCTTATAAAACACAAATTGAAACCAATACTACTTTGGGTTCAGTAACAGTTATTCCTGATTCAACAGCTTTATCGTCATTTCAGTTAAATAATTGTGTTTTAATGAGTATCCAAGAGGTAGCTTTTGATGGTACACAAGCTGGTTTAGTTGTTCGCTTGCGTGGTGTATATTCTGTCAACTCAGCACTATTTTCAGCAGCTTAATGTAAAAGGAAAAAAATGAAAATAGATCGTAATCTGAATTTAGTGATGCAAGTTCAGACCGCCAATAATGGCTTAGTGTATATCCACTCCGCATCAATTGGCAGGTCTGTTTTTGAACAGTTTTACTTAGAATTAGGCAAAGTATTTAGTCAATGTTTTGACAATGTTAATCAGGCGCATTTAGCTTTATCTGCACCCCAGTTAGCCTACCCTGCTTTGAAGTCAATAGCGCAGAAGGCTGGCAACTGGGACGGCGCAGGCGGAGTTAAGTTTGGCTTGGTGAACGAAATAGTACGATTAACCAATGTATTGGTAGCAACAGAAAATGGCTGGGAAACTTTGCCTTTTGACGTAGCAGTAAAGCGTGAAATTTTGGATGAAGATGAGGAAGCGGAAACGCTTAGTTCTTTAGTTTTTTTTACAGCGATCTCCAAGGTCGCACCCAAGGATCTGAAAAATTCTTTCTTGGAGATGGCAGGGTCACTAAGGAATTGGGAACTTATATCCTCGGATGTTACGGAATATCTTGCTGGTTTACCGACATTGACCAAAAAAGGCAATACTGGAAAGAAAGCGAAGGAATCATTGCTTATATCTTAGATTTTTTAAGCAATGAAGGATTTAAAGATTTTATAGAAGAAAATGGCGGTAAATGGGTAGATGCACAAGAATACCGTGACCGTCATTTAATTAAAGCTATTAACAATAGGTCGTTTTTTTAACTGAGAAAAAATTATGGCAACAAAATCGGTTATAGAAATTGAACTTATTGATGAGCAATTTAAAGCTTTTTCTGCCCAGCTAAAGGCAATGCAAGCCATTGTTGCGGGTATGCCAGATCAATGGCGAAATATTGCTAAAGAAGTACAAAATGAACAAAAAGCAGAATCTAAAGCGGCTAATGAAGCTGAAAAAGCTCGCAAAAAAAGACTTCAAGAAGAAAAAGACTTTAATAAGATCATAGAAGATCGTAAGAAGGCTTTTATGGATGCTGCCTATTTTACAGGCAATATCGCTAAAAACCTTGCTTCTGGAGCATTATCAATTGCCAAATGGACAGCTTTTGCCGCTATTGGCGGCGGTTTTGGTTTAGGTGGTCTTGCTGCATCAGCTAGTGATTATAGAAAAAGATCACAGGGACTAGGGACTACTACTGCTGGATTAAGGGCTGCTGAAACCAATCTTGGTCAATATGTTGATGTAAATTCAGTATTAGGAAACATCACCAATCTTCAGCATGATATTACTCAGCAGTATAAGTTAACCCGATTAGGTGGTGGAAAAGGTGATTCGGCAGCACAGTTACAAACTGTAATGACTAAAGCCATTCAAGATTTTAAAGCACATGGTCAAGATTTAAACTATGCAAGAGCTGTAGGATTAACCGATATATTTTCACCAGAAGATTTAATTAGACTTGCTAAATTAAGCGCAGAAGAACTTGCGGATACTTTTAAAAAAATGTCACAAGACCTTAAAAGGTTTGAAATTGATGACAGCGTAAGTCGTAAATGGCAAGAATTTTGGCAACAGCTTGGAAGGGCTGGACAAGATATACAGGTTATATTAATTGATAAGCTACAAAGTTTAGTAAAACCTTTAACAGAATTATCTCAAACCATTATTAATCTTATTTCAGATTTTTTAAATACACATGATGTTGCAAAATTGATTGAAGGTTTTGGTGAAAAAATAAAAACTTTTGTAAATTATTTAGATAGCGATGATTTTAAAACAAGCGTTACAGAATTTTTTGAAGCATTAAAAGCAATAGGTAAAGCAACTATTAATGCAGCTAAGTTTTTGGGCTTAATTGATAAGCCTAAAGAAGAAAAAGCAACAATACCGCAACGGATCACAATGCAACTCGCACTTGCAGTTTCAAAACACGTTTCTGATCTTAATGTTTTAGGCGGTAATATTCGTAAATATATTAACGAACCCGTTTCTTCTTGGTGGAAAGGGGTTATGGATAGACCTTTTATTCGAGATGGAAGAACAATATCTGAAAGAAACAATAATCCGGGTAATTTAAAATTTATTGGTCAAGCTGGTGCAACATTAGGCGAAAATGGTTTTGCCAAATTTAATACTGTTCAAGATGGTTTTAAAGCATTGCAAAATCAATTACAGCTTTATGGAAGTGGTCAATCCAAAGCTGCTGGATATAAAAAATTAGATACCATTGAAGGAATAATGAAAATTTATGCTCCTTCTAATGAAAATGATACAGAAGCATATATTAAAAATTTAGAAAAACTTACTGGACATTCAAGAAAAGAATCTTTAGATTTTTCAGATACACAAACAGTATCTGCAATGATGGCTGGCATTTCAAAAGTTGAAACAGGCAAAAATTTATACAACCCAACACAAGTACAACTTTTGATTACTAATACTACTGATACTAATGTGGCAGTTAAAGGGTTAACAAATAAATAATGTCTAATACATCTATAGGGCAATCAGCCTTTCAAATAGCGTATGAATATTCTCCCATTTTATTAACTGATGGAATATTAGGCGCAGCTATACCTGTACCAATCACAGTGATTACTGAAGCATTAGATGTACCGGGAATTTACAACAAAGAAATTTTTGCCCATTTTAAGCCCTTACCGGGTAGCACTTTAGCCGATTGGCAAATAGCTGAATATCCTTTTGCCAATATGACTGTGGCTGCTAATGCAGTAGTTCAAAACCCATTAAAAATTAGTATGCTAATGGTTTGCCCAGCTCAGACTGATGGCGGCTATATTTTGAAACAAGCACAATTAACGCTATTACAAACTGTTATTCAAAATCATATTCAAGCTGCGGGGACTTTTACGGTTATTACACCAGCGTATACCTACACTAATTGTTTGCTTACTTCTTTAAGGGATGTAACTAACCCTAGCGACAAACAAGTTCAATTTATGTATCAATGGGATTTTGTGCAGCCTTTAATTACTTCTTCTGGCGCAGCTTCAGTTTTAGGCAATTTAATGCAAAAAGTAACTAATGGAGTGCCAGTAACATTGGCTTATTCAGCATGACAACTTTTACTACTTTTGTTACATCATCCGTTGCTCCGTTTCAATTTAACCCTACATTAGACGGCACAACATATATTGCTACTTGTACTTGGAATGTATATGGTGAAAGATATTATATTAATATCTATACTCAAACTCGTACATTGGTAATGAGTAGACCTATTATTGGATCTCCAAATAATTCTAATATTAATCTTTTATTTGGGTATTTTAAAAATTCCACTTTAGTTTATAGAACTAGTAGTAATCAATTTGAAGTAACTCCGTAATGCGTTATTACAAAATTATTATTACTCCCCCAGCAAATGCAACACCGGGTGTAAGTTTTACTCCAGTTACCTATACTAGCGTAGGTGCGTTAGGAGATAATTATTCTGCGTTACAAGTTGATTTAGATATTTATCAAGCTGCTTCCCATACTCCAGCACCTTTGGGTTCTATTACCCTTTATGGCGTATCTTTTGATAGCATTGACCAAAGCATCTATTTGCCCGGTGCGTTAATACAAGTATTTGTGGGAATGACAGCGGGGCTTCCTTTTGCTAATCCAGATCAAATTGGATTAATAGTGCAAGGTACAATATTACAAGCTTTTGGCAATTTTCAAGGGAACAATGTTTCTTTAAGTTTAATCATTACTGGCGGTGCAGTTGATCCAACCGAAAGCATTAATTTGCCTTTAATTTGGAGAAAAGGCGATACTTTGACTAAAGCAGTAACCGAAGCATTGCAAACGGGATATATTGGATCTAAAGTAACAGGCAGTTTTAGCCAAGATTTAGTAGCCGTACAAGACGAAACTGCAATTTATACTAATTTAAAAACATTAGCTGTTTGGGTAAATTCAGCCAGTAAAGCAATAAATTCTTCAGCAAAATATTCTGGAGCTTCTATTGTTAATACTTCTTCAGGATTCCACTTATATGATAGCTTGTCCCCTCAAGTGGATAATACGCTTATAAACTATGTTGATTTAATTGGTAGCATAACTTGGTTAAATGTGGCTACAATTTCTGCAAAAGTGGTTATGAGGGCTGATTTAGAAGTAGGAAAATATGTTAGCTTCCCTCCTTTAGCACCCGTAGTAAATACAGCTATTTTTAATCAATATCGTAATAAATTGGCTTTTTATGGTGTTTTTCTTATTACAAGACTAAGACATCAAGGAAGCAGCCGTCAAGCCAATGCAGATAGTTGGGTAACAATAATTGAAGCTACTGTTGTTGATGATCCTCAATATATGACTTTGGAACAGTAATGGCAAATTTGTCCCAAAAAATTCCTTTAGCAGTTTCATTAGCCAACTTTACAGAACAGTCTGTACAAGAAGGATTATCTGGTCTTGGGCAAGTTTACCCATGTACTGTTAAATCTGTTGGGATAGATGGCGCTGGAAATACCGTAGTTACCGTTAACTTTGAGATAAACCCTGTTTCTTCTACTGGCACAAAGATCACTTTGCCTGAAGTAACTATGCCAATAGCCGAAAGCAAATATGTACGATTGCCTGTACAAGTTAAGGATCAGGGAATCGCTGTTGCCGCTAGTGTGCGAATCGGCGGCATAACAGGTTTAGGCACTGGTTTAGCCCCTTTAGCCCCTGCTAGTAATCTTGGTGCATTAGTATTTTTGCCAGTTAGCAATACTGCTTGGACTACTTTAGACCCTAATGCAGTGGTTATTAGCGCATCTAATGGCGCAATTATTCGTACTGACGATGGCAAAGCTATAGTAACTATTTCTGATAATCAGATCGAATTACAATATGGAAGTACCACTTTAATAGCAAATAATAGCGGTGTTACCATTACAGGAAATTTAGTTGTTCATGGCTCAATCACTGGTGATAACGGCTTTAACATTAGTGGCGGAACTGGCGGAACTGTGAATGTAACTGGTAATATGAACATTACAGGTAACACCAACCAAACAGGAACTATTGCATCTACTGGCGATATAACTGCTGGAAGCGTAACAATGGAAACACATACACATCGAGTTGTGGGTGTACAAGGTGGCACAAGTACTATTACTACAACAGTTGGAGCAGGATAATGCGAACTTACGGAATAGACACCAAATCAGGGCAATGGACTTTATTGACTACAACTCCCTTTGTTGGGGCGGCAAATCCATTAACTAATGAAATTAATAGCACTTTTGGGATAACATCTAAAAATACAACCACTTTATATAACGCTCTTACTAGCTTTACTAGTGGCGCATCGACTGTAAATAATAATGATCTTTTGCAAAACGATGTCATTACAGACTTAAACGGTAATGTTATATATAGTATTTGGCAAGATTTAACCCAAGGGTTTACCCTAGCATCAAATCCTTTACCAACTAATGCGGCTAAACAAAACGGCGGTTTTAACTCATTTTTAGCAAATTATGGTTTTATTAAGGGTGAAGAAATCATTGTTGATGCAGGGTATATTTGGTTGGCTACTTTGGCTCAAACTTTACGGTTAAATACCAATGAAAGCCCATTTTATGCCAACTATGGAATTGCAGCAGAACAAGCAGTGCAAACTCAAATTGCGCCTACCATTGATATTACAAAAACACAGCAACAGTTTGCACCGTATTTCCAAAGTTTAACTATCTTTAAGCAACCAAATACGGCTAATCCAACGTACAATATTACAGCCGTGTTTTTAAATGGCACAACTATTCAAACAGTTATAGCAACTTAGGATAAATAATGGCAACAATTACTTCCGCAGGGGCAGTACCGTCTAGCCCACAATCTTTATTAAATGCTGAGATTGCGGCTGCGACTGCACTTTCTCCCGGTTTAACAGCCAATTTGCCCGGTTCTTTAATTGAAGATATGGCTTCAACCGCTGCTGGTGCGTTGGTTATACAAGATCAAGCCTTTGTAGATTTAGTAAATTCAGTTAGCCCTTATACTGCTAATGCTCCAATTTTGTATGAATTAGGCGCTGTTTATGGGGTTCAGCAAGGTGTAGGTTCTAATACTTCTGTTTATGTAACTTTTACAGGAACACCGGGTTTTGTGATTCCTGTTGGTTTTGTTGTGTCTGATGGCTCATATCAATATACCGTTCAAGATGGTGGAATTATTGCTTCTAGTGGTCAATCAGCGGCTTTATATTGCCTAGCAACTGTTAGTGGTTCTTGGGCTGTTCCTATTGGCACAGTAACTGTTATTATTACTTCTGTTCCTTCTGGGGTAACTTTAACTTGTACTAATGCTAGTACCGGTATTCCGGGGGCTTCTGCTCAAACTTTACAAGATTATCAATCTCAAGTTATTCAAGCTGGTAAAGCAACGGCACAAGGTATGCCTTCTTTTTTAAGAACTCAGTTACAAAATGTTTCTGGTGTTCAAGCAAGATTAATTTCTATTGCTCAATCAGGTTCAAATTGGCAAATTATTGTGGGTGGCGGAGATCCTTACCAAGTGGCAAATGCCATTTTTACAGGACTTTTTGATGTTGGTAATTTAGTTGGATCTATTTTTACTGTATCAAGCATTAGTGCCGCTACAAATGCGGTAATTGTTACCCCATATAACCCACAATATACTGTTGGTCAGACCATTACTGTTGTTGGAGCAACTCCTACAGCCTATAACACTACTTATGTTATCACTGGTTTAAGTTATGCTTACTCTGGTACAGGTGTAACAACTACCATTACAACCAGTACAAATAGCTCTGCTTTTGGTGCATTTACAGCTACTTCTGCTTATTTAACTCCAAATACCAGAAATCCAAGCCCAGCAATTAGTATTTATGATTACCCAAATACTTACACCATTCCTTTTGTTATTCCACCACAACAAACTGTTACGGTAGCTCTAACTTGGAATACTATTTCAACCAGCTTTGTTTCTCCTACTTCTGTGGCTGCGGCTGGAATTCCTGCAATTGTAAATTACATTAATAGCATTGCTGTTGGTCAACCAATTAATGTGTATGAATTACAAGCTGTTTTTCAATTGGCTGTAGTAGATTTAATACCTACTCAACTGTTGTCAAAAATCAGTTTTGCTATTGAAATTAATGGTATTTCTGTTTCACCGTCTGCTGGTACAGGATTGATTTATGGTGACTCAGAATCTTTCTTTGAAACTTCTAGTGCGTATGTAACTGTAATTCAAGGTTAATTATGGTAGAAACTATATTACCTTCCTACTTATATCAGCAATACAATAATGATCCTGATTTGGTGGCATTTTTTGATGCTTACAATACTATTTCTCAAGGTTATTTAGATAATATAAATAGCCTTGATTTGCCAATTTACACTAAGCAAACTAATAGATTATTAGATTTAGTTGGAAACGGCATTTACGGCATACCTAGACCATATATCCCTTTTGGAACTTCTACTCTTGCTGGCGGGGTATATAACTCCCTTGCTTTTGTTGGTACTCAAGCCTATGGTTCTTACGATACTATTCCTTACGATCAAGGAATTTTGTCTATTCAAGGTGTTCCAATTACTTCCTTGACATGGGCTAGTACGGCTGGCGGTACGGTAACAGGTACAACTACCGCTACCCCTATTGGAGTTACTGTTGGATCAACTTATCTTGCTACTATTACAGGTGTAGTTCCTGCTGGATACAACGGAACTTTTCAGTTAACTCAAACTGGAACAACTACATTTACTTACGCTTTACCAGTTAATCCGGGAACTGCAACTACCCTAGGACAAGTGGGTTCTACAGTTTCTTTGGCTAATGATGACATTTATCAAAGAACCATGACATGGAACTTATATAAGGGCGATGGAACTCAATTTAATACTAGATGGCTTAAAAATAGAGTTTATCGGTTTTTAACTCAAGCTAATGGAATTCCAGCGCCTATTCCTTTTCCTAGTACAGCAGCTCAAGCAGTAGGGATTACTTTTGGTTCTAATAGTGCAGTAACTATAACTATAGGATCAGGGATCAATACTTATGCTTCAATTTTAAGCGCCTTGATTAATAATGGCACTTTACAGCTACCGTTTCAGTATACATTTAGCGTGTCCTACTGATACAATTATGAATAATTATAGGGGTTAACACTATGGCTACTTTATTGTTTGCTAACAATATACAGACGACTTTAGCGACAAGCATTACATCATCTCAGACCTCTGTAACTTTAACTTCTACAGCAGGGCTTCCTAGCCCATCCGCAGGTCAATACTTTGTAATGACTTTTACAAGCGGAAATACTAATGAGATTGTTTGGGTAATTAATGTTACTGGAAGCACCATTACTTGTATTCGTGCCAAAGAAGGCACAAATGGTTCTTCTTTTGCTTCTGGATCTTATGCTAGTTGTTTCCCAACGGCAGGAACACAGCAAGATTTTGTTCAAATAGATCAACTTCAAAATGGCGCATATACTTTTACCAATGGCGCTGGAACAGCCAATGCTCTAACAGCCACTATTGCATCTAATTTAACTGCTACATCATTACCAAATGGGTTTCAATTTATTTTAAATGCTGCAAATGCTAATACTGGCGCAGCTACTTTAAATTTAACTTTAAACCCGACTTTACCGGGAAGCGGAGCTACTACTAGTACAGGCGCATTGCCAATCTATAGAAACGGCACTATTGCGTTAACTGGCGGTGAAATTACAGGTGCAAATTATCTTTGTTTGATGACTTATAACGCTAACTATAATGGCGGCGCTGGTGCTTTTGTACTGGAAAACCCTTATGACCCAATAACAGGTGTGGTTGGTATTACTCAAGTTCAAGATGAGTATTTTACCTATAACACTTCTGGCGGTAGTTCTGATGCAATAACTTTAACTGTCCCTGCTGGTTTAACTAGCTTGGTAGATGGCGCTATAGTCACTTTTAGAAATACTACTTCAGCAAACACTACTACAACACCTACCTTAAATGTTACCTATGGCTCTACAGTCACAGGTGCAACAGTTATTAAAAAGTATGCCAATGCTCCATTATCGGCTGGCGATACAGGCGGGGTAGGATATGTTTGTCAATTAGTCTATTCTAGCTCTGCTTCTACTTGGATGTTATTAAATCCAGCCCCCGGCGTTGCTGGAGGTGTAACTTCCATAACTGGAGGTGCAGGTATCAATGTTTCTAGCCCTTCTGGAGCAGTAACAGTAACTAATAGTGGTGTTACTACAGTTAATGGTTCTACTGGCACAGTAGCAGTTACTCCAGCAAGTATTAGTGCTTTATCTTTAGTAACTCCTACAGATCAATATGTTGCAAGTCATGTATCTTTTGCCCAAAATATTTACCCTGCTGCAGTTATTATTGGTGGTAATAAAGTTGATTATCCGGGGGTTCAAGTTTACAGTAGTGGAGTTGGTGGTGGATTTGTAGGCGTATTAACGCCAACTTCAGTTGAACTTGCTAATGTTGATGGTAGTACAGCAATTGAAACTAATAATGGTTCAAATTTATACGCTAAAGTTGCAGGTCAAATTTGTTGGACTGCAGACTCTCTTGGTAATCTTACTATTGTTAACAATTTAACTGCTTCTGGTAACCTATATGTTACTTATGGTACAGGATACAAACCGGGTGGAGGTTCTTGGTCTGTACCAATTTCTGATAAAAGACTTAAAGAAAATATTACCGCTTTAACAGGGTCTTTAGATTTTATTAATAAATTAAATCCAGTTACTTTTGATTTAAAAATACCAACCGAAAATGAACCTACAGTTGGATTTATTGCTCAAGAAATTCAAAAAGTATTACCCTTATGTGTTACTTCAAGAGAACCAACTAAAGAAGAAGCACAATATGTTTCAGATAAAGTTTTAACTTATGGTTTTCATGGAGATATGACAGCATATCTTGTTGGAGCAATCAAAGAATTAAATCAAAAAGTTTCATCGTTGGAAAATATTACTAACACTCAAGCTGCGTATATCGCTGCGTTACAAGCAAAGGTCTAATATGACATACAACTATGGCAGCCCCATCACAGGCACACTAACTGGTACAACTGCAACAGTAGGTATTCCTAATTTAGTTTACCCAGCAACTTTAGTATTAAATTCTGCTGCTAGTGGTCGCACCATTCAATTTTCTTTAGATAATGGCGTAAGTTTTCTTGCTGCTGTTACCCCTACAGGAACAGCAACAGGTCAAATTTATTATGTGTTGAATTTCCCAGTTACTACTGTAAAATTCACTGGAGCAGCAGCCGACACATACAGTATTCTTTAATAGTGCTTAGATAGGACTTGCTATGACCTTTTTGCTATTTGCCAATCAAGCGCAAACAAATTTAGCTTTACCTGTAGCGCCAACTGATACAACCATTACGGTTGCTAGTGGTACGGGTCAATACTTTCCACAGCCTACTACTGGAGAAGCTTTTAAGCTTACTTTAATTAATGCTACTAATAATTTAATTACAGAAATCTGTAATGTTATTAGCGTTACTGGAGATGTATTTACTGTTCAAAGAGCGCAAGAAGGTACTATTGCTTTAGATTGGCAAATTGGTGACTTTGCAGCCAATTTATTAACTGCTGGCACATTACAAGCTTTTAATCAAAACTACACTGTTAGCGGATTTTCTGGCTATAGTGGTTTTTCTGGATACAGCGGTCAAGTAGGTATTTCAGGGTTTAGCGGATATTCAGGTCTTAATGGAACTAGCGGATTTTCTGGTCAAAGTGGTTCATCAGGTTATAGCGGTCTATCAGGATTTAGCGGTATTTCTGGTCAAAATGGTCAATCAGGCATTTCAGGTTATTCAGGATTTAGCGGTTACTCAGGTCGATTAGGCAATTCTGGTTACTCTGGTTTTTCTGGTATTTCTGGAGCTGTCGGCATTTCCGGCTTTAGTGGTTTTTCAGGAATTAATGGTACATCAGGCTATAGTGGAATATCCGGCTATAGCGGTATAAACGGTCAATCAGGTTTTAGCGGCTATTCTGGTCAATCAGGTTTTAGTGGTACAAATGGTACTAACGGAGCATCAGGCTTTTCTGGATATTCTGGCTCTGGTATCTCAGGATTTAGTGGCTATTCAGGTATATCTGGATTTAGTGGATATTCAGGAATAAGTGGATTTTCTGGCGAGTCAGGATTTTCGGGCTATTCAGGATTTTCTGGCGAATCAGGATTTTCGGGTTTTAGCGGAATTGATGGTTTATCTGGCTACAGCGGAGATTCAGGATTTTCTGGCTACAGCGGAGATTCAGGATTTTCTGGTGTTTCAGGTTTTAGCGGCTACTCAGGTATAAGCGGTTTTTCTGGGTATTCAGGAATTTCTGGTTTTAGTGGCGATTCTGGTATTTCAGGTTTTAGTGGAACTTCTGGATTTTCAGGCTATTCAGGTTTAGGATTTGCGCCATTAGAAGTAGATGGAGCAACTTGGGCAACCGATGGAACATTAATTGGAACAAATGTTAATTTTTACACCCCAAACCCAAATGCTTTTTCAATTGGAAATTTTGTTAATTTAGTAGATTTAACTACTGATTCTACTTTTTACTATGTTGGTCAAATAACAAATATTTTATTTGCTGCCGGCGGTGGCTGGGCAATTTACGTTGATATTTTAGGTGATGGTGGTACACCTTTTGATAATCCATCTTCTTCTTGGAAAACAGAATTAAGTGGATCAACTGGAAACAGTGGTTTTTCTGGTATCAGCGGTTATTCAGGCATTTCAGGATTTAGCGGAATTTCCGGTTATTCGGGAACAAGTGGTTTTTCGGGCTATTCGGGAACAAGTGGTTTTTCTGGTGATTCTGGAATAAGTGGATATTCGGGTATTGATGGTCAGTCAGGTTTTTCTGGCTATAGCGGACAAAATGGATTATCAGGAACTTCTGGTTTTTCTGGTATTTCCGGTTTTAGCGGAGATAACGGTATCAGCGGTTTCTCTGGAATTAGCGGATATAGTGGCATCTCTGGATTCAGTGGGGCTTCTGGTTTTAGCGGTTTCTCTGGTATTGATGGGGCTTCTGGTTTTAGCGGTATTAATGGTACTTCTGGTTTTTCTGGATACTCAGGCGCACAAGGCGCATCTATTAATATCAAAGGCTCTGTACCAACTTCAGCCGATCTTCCACCAACAGGCAACCTTCCTAACGATGCTTACATTACTACAGATACTGGCGATCTTTGGATTTGGAACGGCACTGCATGGTTTGATGCTGGCACTATTGTAGGCGCTTCAGGTCAGTCTGGTTTTTCAGGTTACAGTGGTTTTAGCGGAATTGGTACATCGGGTTACTCTGGTATTTCCGGGTTCAGTGGAACTTCAGGATATAGCGGTTACAGCGGCATTTCTGGTTTTAGCGGATATAGCGGAATTTCTGGCTACAGCGGTATTGGCACTTCAGGATTTTCAGGTACAAGCGGGTATTCTGGGCAAAATGGCTTATCTGGTTTTTCTGGATACAGTGGAATAGGCACATCTGGCTATTCAGGAACAAGCGGTTACAGCGGATTTAGCGGCGAGTCTGGATATTCTGGTATTGACGGCGCAGAAGGAACATCTGGATTTTCAGGATACTCAGGAATTTCTGGCTACAGCGGATTTTCTGGATACAGCGGTCAAGTAGGTATTTCAGGGTTTAGCGGATATTCAGGTTCTGGAATCAGTGGGTACTCTGGTGACTCAGGTATAAGCGGATTCTCTGGCGATTCTGGTATTAGCGGTTTTTCTGGTGATTCAGGCATCTCTGGCTTTAGCGGAATTTCAGGGTTTAGCGGCTCTGGTATTTCTGGGTATAGTGGATATTCAGGATATAGCGGTATTAGCGGATTCTCAGGTTATAGCGGATCTGGAATCTCAGGTTTTTCTGGATATTCTGGATTTGGTATTTCAGGATACTCAGGTTATTCAGGATCTGGTATATCTGGATTTTCTGGCGCATCTGGGTTTAGTGGAATTTCAGGTTATTCTGGTATAAATGGCACAAACGGAATTAGCGGTTTTTCAGGCTATTCTGGAATTAGTGGTTATAGCGGCATTTCTGGATATAGTGGATCAGGAATTTCAGGCTATAGTGGCTATTCTGGCATTTCTGGCTACAGCGGTACTTCTGGTTATAGCGGCACTTCTGGATACAGCGGCAGCGGCATTTCTGGTTTTTCTGGTTACAGCGGTTCTGGTGTATCTGGCTATTCAGGTTTTTCTGGGTATTCAGGCGCACAAGTATCAGGTTATTCAGGATTCTCTGGTATTTCAGGTTACTCAGGCGTTGCCACTTCTGGCTATAGCGGTTTTAGCGGTCAAGGCGGCTATAGTGGTTTCTCTGGCTATAGCGGATCAGGTATTAGTGGATATTCTGGTTCAGGTATTTCTGGATTCTCTGGTTATAGCGGCATCTCTGGCTATAGCGGATATTCTGGTTTGTCTATTACAACTAGCACAAATAATACTTGGACAGGAACTCAAACTTTTAATGGAACTTCTAGCACTTTAGCCGAAGTATTATTAAATGCCGCAGAAACAACCACAATAAGCGCAACAGCTGCAACAGGAACGATTGCTTACTACCCATCTACTCAGTCTGTTCTTTATTACACAACTAGCGCTTCTGCTAACTGGACTGTCAATTTGACATTCTCTAGCGGAACAACAATGAACACAGCATTATCTACAGGTCAGTCATTAACTGTAGCTTTTTTAGTAACACAAGGCGCTACTGCTTATTACAACTCTGCGGTTCAAGTAGATGGCGCAACATCAGGAGTAACAACCAAGTGGCAAGGTGGCGCACCTACGGCTGGTAATGCAAGCGGTATTGATGTTTATACCTATACTGTTATTAAAACGGCTTCTGCCACATTTACTGTATTAGCTTCTCAAACTCAGTTTAAATAATATGCCAACAATCATTACTAGAGGTTCTGTTTCAGCTAGAGCTTATGGCTTTGGTAGCACAAGTAAATTAGCAACTTATGATATAGGTTACTTTATTTCAGGCACTTATACATGGGTAGCTCCTACAGGGGTTACTAAAGTATCAGCTATAGTTGTTTCTGGCGGTGGTAATGGCGGTCAAGGTTTATGTTCTATTTGCGCTTCTGGCGGGGGTGGTGGCGGTGGAGCTTTAGCTTACAAAAACAATATTACCGTAACCCCCGGTAATTCTTATACGGTAGTAGTCGGCGCTGCTGGCGGTAGTAGTTATTTTGTAAGCACAAGCGTTCTTAACGCTACTGGCGGCGGTGCTGGCAGTTTTACTGCGGCGGGAGCTGGGGGAACTGTCACTGCCGGAACTGGTGGAGCTGGTGGAGCTGGTGGAGTTCATTATGCGGGTGGCGGCGGCGGCGGCGGTGGAGCTGGTGGGTACGCTGGAGCTGGCGGTGCTGGTTCAAACTATAGCCTTTGTGCGGCTACCGCCGGTTCTGGCGGCGGTGGTGGTGGCGGTGTATCAGCCGCTAATTGTGGTGCTTCAGGCGGCGGCGGGGTTTCTGTATTTGGTCAAGGTTCAAACGGAACAAAAGGAATTAAATGTACTTATGCAAGTTCCAAAGGCGGCGGGGGAAGCTCTGGTTCTTCTGGATTTAGTGTAGGCGGTTATCCTACAGGAGCTAAAGGAGGCGCTTTTGGAGGTGGTGGTGGTGGTGGTTCATCTAGTGGGTGCGGCACTGGCGGTGTCGGTGGCGGTGGAGCAGTCCGTATTATTTCCCCCGGCTGTGTTCGTCAATTTCCTTCTACTAGCGTAGCTTTTCCGTCAACAGGTGGATCATCTTCTTATACAACCGCAGGGACTTACAGTTGGGTTGCGCCCGCTGGAATAAATTTTGTTTCTGTAGTTGCTGTTGGGGGCGGTGGAGCTGGCGGGTCTAGTTATTCATGCGGCGGGTGTAGAACTGGCGGTCAAGGTGGAGCTGGCGGTGGGATTGGGTATAAAAATAGAATTTCTGTTACCACCGGTAATTCTTATACAGTAGTAGTTGGCGCTGGCGGAGCTACTAATGGAGCTTCTGGCGGTTGCAGTTATTTTTGTTCTACTGCGGTTGTAAAAGGTGGTGGCGGTGGCGGTGGAGCATCAAGCGGTGGTAATAGTGTTGCAGGGACTTATACTGGCGATGGGGGTGGTAATGGCGGTGTTAGTTCCGGAGGGGGTGTAGTTTCTTACGGTGGGGGCGGTGCTGGCGGATATAATGGAAATGGTGGTAACGGCGGAGATGCAGGAAGCGGGGCTTCTGTTTTTTGTTCAGGAGCTGGCGCTGGAGGAGCAGGAACTCCAATAAGAACTAATGGAGTATGGCCGGGTGGAGGAGGCGGAGTTGGGCTATTAGGATTTGGGGCTACAGGCACAAATGTTCCATACCCAAACTATTATGCTGGCGGTGGTGGTGGTTCTTGTGGGGCAGCGGGAGCAACTGGCAGCTGTACTGTTAGAGGTACTGGCGGAGCTTACGGTGGTGGTGGCGGAGCGTCTAAATTATGTGGCGGATTATCTGGTGTAGGTGGAGTTGGAGCAGTCCGTATCATTTATCCCGGATGTTTAAGGTCATTCCCATCAATTAATACAGCAACACCTTAAAATTAATTTAGAGAAACAAAATGAACTTATATATTCAAATTGAAAACGGAAATCCAATTAATCATCCAGCTTTAATGGATAATTTAATGGCAGCTTTTGGCGCTGTACCTTCAAGTTGGCAACCTTTTATCCGGGTTCAACAACCTACTTTATCTGTATATCAAGTATTAGTTAGCGAAGAACCAACTTATGAGTTCAATGAAGCTACTGGCTATTGGATGGATACTTGGGCTGTTCGAGATATGACTGACGAAGAAAAAGCCGCCAAACAACAAGCAGCTAAAGACTTGTGGGCGCAAAGACCAAACCTTGCTAATTTCAGTGCATGGGCTTTTGATGAAACTACTTGTTCATACCAACCGCCTATCCCATACCCAGCTGACGGTAAAGCATATCGTTGGGATGGCACAACAAATTCATGGATAGAATTCACCCCACCAACTCAAGTAGGGTAATATAGACTTCCAATCCAATTTAAGGAATTATCGTGAGTGATTCCCCAACCCAAGAACAGCTACAGGCTTTTTATTATTTTCCTGCGGCTGTTTATGTTATAGAAAAACCAGAGTTCTTAGCTGATGCTAAAGCGGCTTGTAAAAAAGCAGTAGCCAAGCAAAAGAAAGACCGCAAGTTAGATGAAATCTATCCTGTCTATATGACAGAAAACTTGTTTGACTATCCCGGCATGGATAAGCTATCCGAATACATTGGTCAAACTGCTTGGAATATCCTGAAAGAACAAGGGTATGCAATGGACATCTATAACACTATATTTACTGAATTTTGGTGTCAAGAACATCACAAACATTCTTCTATGGAGCAACATATTCATGGTTTTGGTTCACAAATAGTAGGGTTTTATTTTGTAGATGTCCCTGAGAATTGCTCAAAAGCCATATTTTATGACCCCAGAGCTGGTAAAGTGCAAATTAACTTACCTGAGTCTGATATGACTGAAGCTACTGCTGCAAGCAATATGATTAACTTTGAGCCTAAAGAAGGTTTGTTAATGTTTACTAACGCTTGGTTAGCCCATTCGTTTACTAAACACGCTTCTGATAGCCCTATTCGTTTTATTCATTTTAATTTAACTGTTCAACAAGCAATGCCAATTCCTGAAGCAAAAGCTGAGATTGTATGAACAAATATAGAATTAGATTTAATAAAACAAGAGGATTGCCCAATCGTGGTTCAAAAGACCATGTTTGGCGTGTATTTGAAGGTGATAAAGAATATCTTTTTAAAAACTTTAAGATAAATGTTAGTTCTTATAGCGAAAAAGAAGAAAATAGTGAAGATTGGAATGTAGCTTGTTATGGCGTAATGACTATAGATAAAGATACATCAACAGCAATTATTAATGAGGCTTAATTTATGATATACGCAGAAATCAATGGTACAACCCTAATTCTTTATCCTTATGGATTTGCTCAATTACAAGCGCAAAATCCATATACTAATTATGGCTCTAATCAAGATGTGGCTTATTGGTATCCAATGACAGATACAGCCATTACTACAGGGAATACTTTAGCTTCTGTAATTGATGCAACGCAACCTACTTATGACCCTGCAACCCAAATTTGCACTCAAAATGACAATCCTACATTAATTGATGGTGTTTGGACATTGGGTTGGACTATTACTGAAATGACCCCAGAACAACAAGCTGCTTATATTGCTAATTTACAAGCTCAAACTTCAGCTACAGCACAACAACTTTTATCTGCTACAGATTGGACAGCTATTGCTTCTGTTGCAGACCCAGCAGTATCAAATCCTTATTTAACTAATCAAGCTGAGTTCTTATCTTATCGTAGTGCCGTAAGAGCTATTGGTGTAAACCCACCTACAACGGCACCAGTATTTCCTACAGCGCCTACGGAGCAATGGAGTAGTTAGTGTAATATATACCCATGAAATATAGCATCGTAATACCGACCTATAACAACTGCGAAAAATACCTTAAACCCTGTATAGATTCCATTGTTAAATATACTGAAATGACCGACATAGAGTTGGTCATTTCTGCTAATGGCTGTACTGATAATACTGCTCAATATTTGCAATATCTTTACACTGCCATTCCCAATTTGTTGGTGACTTGGAATGAAAAGCCGTTGGGGTTTGCAGCAGCTACCAATGAAGGCATCAAACTAGCTTCTAGTGACAAGATTGTTTTGCTAAATAATGACACGATCTTGCTAAATCAGCCTAAAAACCAATGGTTAGAACTGTTAGATCAAGGCGATGTAAGCTATGTATTAGGGCAAAATTCCCCCATTACTCAAAGACGGTTTGGCATTTTCTTTTGCGCTATGATTCAAAAGAAAGTGTTTGACATTATTGGACTGCTAAATGAAGAATATGGAACTGGTGGCTGTGAGGACATTGAGTTTTGCTATCTAGCTGAAAAAGCAGGGTTTACCCTAGCTGAATGTTCAAACAATGGCACTTACCCCATTTACCATAAAGCTGAAGGCACAATGCACGACCCAGCATTGGTACAGGGATGGAAAGCCAAGTTTCACGCTAACGAACTAAAACTAGCCAAAAAATACAATACCGAATACTATAAGTTTTTGTTGTCCAATAACTTTGAAAGAGCTGTCTTTCTCAAAGGCGATCCAGTGTTTCCAAGAGAAACGCAAAGATATGAATGGGCAAAGAAACAGCTTTTAAATGGTTCAATTTTTGAAATAGGATGCACAACAGGTTATGGAACTCAATTTTTCCCTTCAGATGTTAGTTACATTGGGCTTGACTATGACCCTATTATTGTTGATGTGGCGAAGGATCAGCACTGGGGAAGTAATCGGGTTTTTGTTAGTGCTGATATTAATCAGTATGCTTTAGAGTTTTACGATAACATTGTTGCTTTTGAAGTTATTGAACATTTAGATAACGGCTTAGAAATTGTAGAAAAGCTTAAAGCTCACTGCAAACAGCTATTAATCACTGTTCCTTGGAATGAGCCTAAAGGTTTTTGGGGAGAACATCATAAGCTGCATGGCTTAAATGAAAGCCATTTCCCCGGCTTTGAATTTGAGTATATTAACCATGCTGGCGATATTTCAAGCCTTCCTCAAGCCATAGATAATGTCAATATATCCAATTTAATGATATGCAAATACTCTGCTCCGTAGCCACTAGAGGGCGATATACAACAACTTTGCCATTAGTTCTTTCGGCAATCATTAATCAGACCAGACTTCCAGATAAGCTGGTCATTTTTGATGATAATGATGAACCTCAAGATATGAGGGAAAACCCTATGTATCGGCATTTGTTTGCCATGATGGACATCAAAGGTCTTAAATGGGAATGGCTATTTGCCGAGAAAAAAGGTCAACACCATATCCATCAAAAAGCCAATGAAATGGGATACGAATGGGTATGGCGGTGTGATGACGATGCTGTACCTGAACCCAATGTTTTAGAACAGCTTTGTAGCTACATTGATACTACAGTTGGGGCAATTGGTGGATCTATCTTTACCCCACCTTATATTCCCGATACTTCTATATCAACAGGTGATATAGATAAAATTGATCTTGAACCTAATATCCAATGGGGTAACATAAATGTTACTAAAGAAGTAGATCACTTGCATTGCTCTTTTCTATATAGGGCGGGCGTACACGACTACAACTTAGGACTTTCTAGGGTTTGTCATAGGGAAGAAACGCTGTTTACTTGGGGCTTACGGCAAAAGGGCTATAAGATATTGGCTGTTCCCAATGCAGTAACATGGCACTTTAAAAACCCCGAAGGCGGAATTCGTAGTGAAACTAAGCAGGAGATGTTTGCCCATGATGAACAAATTTTTAGAAACTTTCTTCAATATCGTGATAAAACCATTGTGGTACTTAATAGCGGGCTTGGCGATCACATTGTATTTAGTCGCATATTGCCTTCAATCCGCAGCCCTATTGTATTTACTTGTTACCCAGAAATTGTTCCCGGTAAATCAATAGCAGAAGCGCAGAATTTATTTGGTGATTTAGACCAATGGAACATCTATAAAAAGATGGCGCAGTGGAAGTGGAAAGATAGCTTAGAAAATGCCTATAGAAAACTGTATTTATGATTATTATTCAGCCCTTTGCCAAGCCTTTAATTAAAGGCGGTCTTAATCCTAAATCACCAGATATTGCCTATTGGAAAGAGCTAATAGCCCTAATTGATGAACCTATCATCCAAATCGGGGTAGAAGGTGAAGAACAGCTTGTACCTGACTTTAGGAAGAATCTTCCAATGTCTGAGTTGCGAAAACTGTTAGCTCAATGCCGTACTTGGATAGGTATAGATAGTTTCTTTCAGCACCTAGCTTGGGATGAAGGCAAACCGGGCATAGTTCTTTGGTCAGTCAGTGACCCACTTATATTTGGACACCCTGAAAACATTAATTTATTGAAAAGCCGTGATTATCTAGCGGCAAATCAATTTCTTTGGTGGGACTTTACACCTCATAATCCAGATGCTTTTGTAAAACCTGAAAAAGTGATAAAATTCTTATAATTTTTAGCGTTTTATCGGGGTAATACATGGATTGGCAATCATTTGTAAATTTGGGATTAGCCGCTTTTATTGCTTCTATTGGTTGGTTTGCTCGTCAAATATGGGATGCAACACAAAAACTTAAAGAAGATGTAGCTAGTTTAGAGCTAAATGTAGCAGAGCATTATGTAAAAAAAGCGGACATTAATACAAGATTCGATAAGCTAGAAGTTATTTTAGATAAGATTTTTGACAAACTTGACCAAAAGGCAGATAAATAATGTTAAAGAAAATTGCTGCATTGCTCACAAGAAAACCTTTCCCTGTTCCTAGAGAAGAAGTTATGGAAATTGTTTCTTTAAGCGAATCGCTAAAAAAGCCTACTCTTAAAAAAGCCACTACCCGTAAGCCAATAGCCAAAAAGGTTGTTGCCAAAAAAGCTACTAAAGTAGCAAAAAAGGCTACAGTTAAAAAGAAGTAATGTGGGATAAACTTAAATGTGCCTATAAATCAAAAACCGTTTGGTTTGCGATAATTATTGGTACGCTTTCAGTTTTACAAGGATTTGTTTTTTATCTTCCTATAGATCCTAGATGGCAAGCCCTGATTGGGGTAATAGTAGCCATTATCTGTATTTTGTTACGCTTTGTAACTAATAAACCCCTTAATGATATCTAAACAACGCACTGCGGCTGCATCTTTAATAGCAAGCGCATCTGTTCTTGTAGGAATTGCTGTACATGAAGGCTATAGCAATACATCATATAAAGATACTGCTGGCGTAGAAACAATTGGGTTTGGTCAAGCTGATGGAACTAAAGCAAACGAAACTACAAATCCTGTAAGGGCGCTTCAGGTATTAGAAAATAGTGTAAACATTCATGCCAAAGGTATGGCGGATTGTATTCATGTGCCTATCTCTCAAGGAGAATATGATGCTTATTTGGATTTTACCTATAATGTTGGGGTGTCTGCTTTCTGTCATTCAACCCTTAATAAAAAGCTCAATTCAAGCGATTATGCAGGGGCTTGCAAAGAGTTATTAAAGTGGAATCAAGCTGGGGGCAAAGTGTTGCCGGGGCTTGTTAAACGCAGACAAGAGGAATACGCACAATGTTCGGGTTAACTTTAAGCGGTTATATTATGATTGCTTTAGCAGCTTTAGCTTTGTTTGGTGTTGGCTATGGAAAATATGAGCATAATGCTCTTGTAACATACAAAGCAGAAGTAGCAACTATTGCAGATAAACAAATTGCAGAAAATAAAGCAAAAATTAAAGAGCAAGAACTAATTAATAAAGGGGTTATTAATGAATACCAAACTAAGTTGTCTGCTCTCAAGTCTTATTATAACGGGCTGCGCCAGCCCGGTAGCGGTTCAATGCCCAGCCTTTCCAACCCCGCCAGCGGAGTTAATGAAAGCGCCACCGACCAGTTACTTGCTTGCGCCGCTACAACGCAACAATTAGTCAGTTTACAAGACTGGATTAAGCAACAAGCAGGAATGTAAATGAGCGATCTATTCGATGATGCAAGCGATTTAGAAGCCTTGCATCGGGATTTAGCAATTAAAGCAGTACGGGCGCAACAGCCGTTAAAGTTCTCAGGGCACTGTCTTTACTGTAATAAAACCATTGCACAAGGCAGATTCTGTTCCGCAGAATGCCGTGAAGATTACGAGATGGAACAAAAATTTAAAAAATTAACAGGTAATCGCTAGTAAGTCATTGATTTAACATACGATTCGGTTAATATCCGATTACAACAATTAGAAGGGTACTTATGGCACTGAAACTTGTATGCACAGATCAAGAATTTATAGCCCTTTGAGCTAAACTAGGCTCTCCTGTCTTAATGGCGGAAAAATTGGGTGTTGCTTCTTCTAGTGTCGTGAGAAGGCGAAGCAGTATTGAAACCCGGCTTGGCATTAAATTGGCCACCCATAATTCCCAACGCGATCAAATTAGGCGTATATCAATCCTGTAACTATTATTAACCATGCACTCATATATTGGCCAATAAGCGATGCAATCTTGCATTGAACCAACGTCTAACAGCATAGCTACGAATTACTGAGATGACAGTGTATAGCAGACCCATATAGAAGTTATCTAACAGACTAATGTAAACGCCAAATAGCGGGAATATCAACAAATTGGCGATGTAATTAATGGTAAACCCTATCAGTACATTCACCCATGCTTCAATAAACGAACCTAGTCTAGTTTGGCTCATGGCATGAATTCTGATGGCGGGCGATCATCGCCGTCTTTATATGTCTTAGAGAACAGCGTTAGCATCCGTAGGTTGCACATAGCATGAGCAAGGTGGGGTAGCCCCGACTCCTCATCGTTCTCCTCACCAGCTTGCCATTTAGACAGGTGGCGCAAGGCGCAAGCTAAGGGTACAGACCAATCCATTCCTTTAACCCAGTTCCATGCAGCATACTTCTGATTGCCATACATCCAGACCTTAGCTTCATCTTCAAGCGTACAAAGAGGAATAAGGCTTAGGTCAGGCTTACCTGCGTTATAACGAGCGCCTGAACCTTTTTCAGTGCTATTCACATCACCAATGTTCAAAATGTTTTTCCTCCCCATACTTGTTGTTCTAACATTTTTTATTCTCCACTTGTTGAATGCGTTTTCCAATTAGTTTGTTGTTTTGAACACAAAAATAGGCTCAAACCTGTGAACTTTTGCAAAATTTATTGAGGAAAGCTTCATTTTTAGGGTGTCTACAAGGGTAAAGCCCTCATCCTGAGCAATTGCCACCGTATCAGCTTCAAGGGTTTTATGGCTGGCTACATTGGCTACATTGAGGATCAGGTATCCATCAGCCTTCAATACGCTCTTGCAGTTCTGGATGGTCTTCCTAAGAAAATGATGATTCCAGCTTGCAACACTGGGATAAGCAATACAACTTTGCTCCATATCGTGACTATAAGCCTCGGTATCGAAGTATGGTGGTGATGTAAAGCATAGATCTACGGGCTCAGGAGGCGTGTATACCTCGCTTCCCTGCTTGGCTAGGTGAATGTTCATCCTGCCTGCAAAATCTTCTTGTATCTGCTCTAAACCAGCATAGGTGGGTGTAGATGGATCACAGCCGTAATAGGTTCCTACAGATCCACTTGCAAGAGCTCCAATCAATCGCCCGCCAAAGCCTGATGACATATCCCATACAGTGCCGCCCGGTGGACAATATTTGCGATAGATTGCCGCCGCCGCTGATGGTCTAAAGTTACTTACTCTTTGCACCCCGGAATAGGTACGCACTGCCTTACGCAAATTGGAATCGGTCATAAAGCCATTTTCACCAACTTTGCCACCCCATTTAATCCTGCTCTTGATTGCTTTGACTAACAAGTTATCGTCTTCCCATACATCAATCGCAGTTTTCATATTGCGTGTACGAATAGCCCAGTGATGTGGAAAGTATGTCCAACATAAACCCATAGCGTGCAATGTTTGATTGACAAAGCCATCCTGAATAATTTTGTTCAGATCAAAACGACATAACTTATTAAAGTCAATCATCTTTTGTTCTAGCGTTAGATCGTAATGAGGAAAACCTCTTTCCCGGCAATAGCGCAATACAGCCATAACATCTGGATCAACTGGCACTTTGTCAGCCCAATTAGTCTGCATAGTTAGCCACTTGAATTTCTAATAGTAAAGTTACTATTTTAATTTCAGATACAGCTTCAGTAATTAGTTTTTTTCCAACCAAACCCGGATTAGCATTTAATACCTCAAGCTGGTTTATTAACTTTTTCATCTTAACAATTTCGTGTGAAAGATCATTCATTTTTTATTCTCCACTTGTTGAATGCGTTTTCCAATCCATTCCATCACGGGAACAGCCATGCTTCTAGCAAGGTCTGTGGGCGTTTTATTTGCGTACTTATTCATAATTTAATCTCAGTAGGTGGCACAAAACCGTACTTGCGGAAAGTTTCAAGCACGTTTGCTTTGCCAGCGTGGTAAGGCGTGCCGCCCAAAAGAGTCATGTGTCGCGGTGGGTTGGCGGGGTCAATGGGCTTAGGCTTAACCTCCTCGATTTCAACGTCCTCTACGGCTCTGAGTTTGCGTGAGGTTTTCATAACGGAACCCCCACAGCAATGCAGACAACCCAAATCACAAAGATCACAGTCGTGGCAATCCCGACAAACCGATCACCTGAATCGGTGGCAGGACAGTCATGCCCTTGCGAACACCCATCTTTAAAAGCCACAAGCGATATTTCATTTGCTGCGACAACTGGTTTTTTCTGTGCCATAATTTTTCCTCTAGTTAATCATTTACTACTTTTCCAATTGCCTCAAAATTAAGGTATCTGTAACACTATCCAATATTTCACGCGCTTTAGCTATCGCGTCATAACTGGGTTCTACTTTAAATATGACAATTACTTCTGGTGTCATATATGCCGTTGTGCCGTCAATCAGCATCTTTTCAACTTCGTTCATTTTTTAGCTTCTGCTATTAGTTCTACACGTTCTCTAGACACACGCAAAGTGTTATAGCGTTGATGCAAACGCTGTAGGATCGAAAGCCGTTTTTCGCCCTTACGTTCTGATTTTAATAAATCCAATACTTCTTCCTCACTTAAAGTAGACAAAGTATCTGTCAATGATCTCCAGCTATAGTCACTTGCTTTAGGCGTTTGTTTAATCCAATTCATTTTTAATTCCTTTCAAAGGATTTAGTGTAACAGATTTATTGATAGTGCAACAAATTTATTTAAGTTCTTCAATTGCAACATCCGAAATAGCTCTTTTATCAGCCAAAGCTGCCCAAATTCGTTCATCAATTGTTTTATTTGTTAACAGTACATAGCACCAAACATCGTGCTTTTGCCCTCCTCTATGCAATCTGCCTATGGTTTGCTCAAACAGTTCTAAACTCCAAGGCAAAGATACAAACACCATCTTGCTACCGCCAAACTGTAAATTAATTCCGTGTCCAGCAGACTTGGGATGAATCAATAGCAATTCGATCTTGCCCTCATTCCAACGCTCGATAGCCTTATAGTCATTGATTGTCTGGGCATGGGGATAACGGCGTTTGAGTTCTTCTAGTTCTTCTTTGTAGTTGTAAACAAGCAACGTATTAGCGTGTTGATTCT